>ERZ773267.338-NODE-338-length-33292-cov-4.646569_pt1 | contig 33292 bp, 29 predicted proteins | sample MGYA00511959_ERZ773267 | MGnify/ENA primary metagenome ERZ773267 (study PRJEB29015, sample SAMEA2738165) | human oral metagenome | biome: human oral; feature: human-associated habitat; material: saliva | place: China | collected 2240 ...
ATAAATTTCTGCTTAATCCAACCGGTCGATGCTAAAACCCGTTTTCAACCGTCTAAATTCAACCGAGCACTAACCAACAAGACCAAATTTACTGACAAGAATTATGTTAGTTTATCTTTTGAGCTTTTTACTAAAACCGAAGTAGAACAGGCTTACCAAGCAAACACACAATACTAATACTATATAGCCAAAGTAAAAATGCTTTTTATGCAGGCATATAGCGTCTAATCACAGCTAAATTTTGCTACATCGTTTTGCGAATAACACTATCGCATACGGATGTTGTGTATCTAAAATTTACTGCTTCTATGCCGTCAGATTTTATAAAACTAGCGAACGGAAAACACCGGTCGTAAAAACGGCTCAGAATTTATCCGTGCTTTACGAGTTTATAAAATTCATCTTGTGCGTCGAATTTAGATTTTATTCTGTATTCTATACCATCGAATTTAAAACAAATTTCATCCGAGTGCAGCAACAGTCTAGGCGCTCCGGTCGTTAAAATTCGCTCGGTTTTGCTCATCTCTTTATCTAAAATTTTCTCGATTTGCGGTCGTGCTAGGCCGTAGAGCGGTTCACCTAAAATCTTATGTTCCACGTGGAACAAATGCAAACGAATTTGATGCTGTCTACCCGTGAGCGGTACGGCTCGAACCAGCGTCGCATCGATATCGGCAAAATACTCTAACGGCAAAATCTCCGTAACCGCGCTTTTGCCGTCCTCGCAAATTCGCATTCGCATTTTCACGTCGTCGTAGTCATTTACTAGATTCATATTCGCTTCGATATGCAAATTTCCGCTTATTTTTCCGTGTACGAGCGCGACGTAGCTTTTATAAACCCGCCGATTTTCAAAAAGTTTTTTCAAATTTACGACCGCATTTTTATCTTTACCTACGACGATGAGTCCACTCGTTTCACAGTCCAAGCGATGTGCGACCGACGCCTCGCGGCCGTATAGTGACCAAATTTCGTCATTTAGCGAGTACTCGCAGTGCCTGCCGTTTGGGTGGCTAAGCACGCCGCTGGGTTTATCGAAAACGGCAAATTTATCGCACTCAAAAACCGGCTTTAGCCCGCGTGGATTCGTCTCATACTCTATCAGGCAAATTTCACCGCTTAGCAAAGTGTTTTTCTCGCTGACGACCGCGCCGTCGCAGATGAGTCGGCCTTTGTCGATGAGGCGCTGGGCTTCACGCATTTTATAGCCGTTTTGTAGCAAAATTTCATACGCTTTTTGCCCTTCGGCATGCGCGATAAATTTATGAATATAAGGCAATTTTCACTCTTTAAATCTAAAATTTAAGGGCAAATTTAGCGGATACTAACCGCCTTTTCAGCCCAGTTTTTATATAATCTTTCCTTAAAAAATTATACAAAAATTCGCATAAAAAAGGCTAAAGATGGTAGAGAGATATTCGCGCGAACAAATGGCGCAGAAGTGGAATACGCAGGCAAAATACGGTGCGTGGCTGGAGGTCGAAAAGGCCGCGGTCAAAGCGTGGAATAAGCTGGGTTTTATCAGCGATGCGGACTGCGATAAAATTTGCAAAAACGCTAAATTTGACGTAGCGCGCATCGACGAGATAGAAAAGACGACCAAGCACGACGTGATCGCGTTTCTAACGAGCGTGAGCGAGAGCCTGGGCGAGGAGAGCCGCTTCGTGCACTACGGCATGACTAGCAGCGATTGCATCGACACCGCCGTCGCGCTTCAGATCAAAAGCAGCATGGAGCTCATCATCGAGGACGTAAAAGGCCTCATGAGTGCGATCAAAACCAGAGCGCAGGAGCACAAAAACACGATGATGGTCGGCCGCAGCCACGGCATCCACGGCGAGCCAATCACCTTCGGGCTCGTGCTTGCGGTCTGGTACGACGAGGTCGCGCGAGCGCTCAAGCTACTGCAGGACGCCAAAGAGGTCGCAGCCTACGGCAAACTAAGCGGCGCGATGGGAAATTTCGCTCACGCACCACTTGAGTTTGAGGAGCTAACCTGCGCCGAGCTTGGTCTAAAGCCCGCCCCGGCGTCAAATCAGGTTATCCAGCGCGACCGCTACGCCCACGTCATCAGTGCGATCGCCGTCCTAGCCGCCACCTGCGAAAAGATCGCCGTCGCCGTGCGTCACTTCCAAAGGACGGAAGTTTACGAGGCCGAGGAGTACTTCAGCCCAGGCCAAAAGGGCTCCAGCGCGATGCCGCACAAGCGTAATCCCGTACTTAGCGAAAACATCACCGGCCTTTGCAGGATGTTGCGCTCATACGTGACGCCTGCGCTCGAAAACGTCGCGCTCTGGCACGAACGCGATATCAGCCACAGCTCGGTCGAGCGTTTTATCCTGCCCGATGCCTTTATCACGGCCGATTTCATGCTTGCGCGCATTACGAATTTGATCGCAAATTTGGTAGTTTATCCGGAAAATATGATGAAAAATCTAAATTTAACCGGCGGGCTAGTCTTTTCTCAGCGCGTGCTTCTGCAGCTTCCACAGCGCGGGATTTCGCGCGAAAATGCGTACAAGATCGTACAGCGCAACGCGATGAAGGTTTGGGCTGATCTACAGGAGGGCAAAAAGGCGATAAACGAAAACGGCGAGAGCCTGTTTTTACAAAATTTGCTCGCCGACGAGGAGCTACGCGCAAGCCTGGGCGAAGCCGAGATAAAAGAGTGCTTTGATTATGCATATTACGCGAGGCACGTAGATGGGATATTTGCGAGAGTATTCGGAAAGTAGGGCGAAATTTAATGAAAGTACTAAAACGAAATGGGCGCACGGAAGAGCTTGACGTAAGCAAGATCAAAAAATACACAAGCGAGGCGGTCGCAGGGCTAACAAACGTGAGCCTAAGCGAGCTCGAGGTGGACGCGAAAATTCAATTTCGCGATATGATAACGACCGAGGAGATACAGCAAACCCTCATAAAAACGGCCGTCGAAAAGATCGACATCGACCGCCCAAACTGGACATTTGTTGCGGCGAGGCTATTTTTATACGACCTTTATCACAAGGTCACGGGCTTTAGCGGCTACAACCACCTGCGCGACTATCTACAAAAAGGCGAAAAAGCGGGCCGTATCATCCCAGGGCTAAAAGAAAAATACAATCTAGACGACCTAAACGACTACATCAGGCCCGAGCGCGACTTGCAGTTTGCATATCTTGGTATCAAGACGCTATACGACCGCTACCTCATCAAAGACCGCAGCGGCGCTCCAATCGAGCTACCGCAGCAGATGTTTATGGCGATCGCGATGTTCCTCGCGCAAAACGAACTAGACTGCCAAGGCTGGGCGAAGAAATTTTACGACCTCATATCTAAATTTGAAGTCATGCTCGCCACTCCGACGCTCTCAAACGCCCGCACGACGCGCCACCAGCTAAGCTCTTGCTACGTTGGAAGCACGCCTGATAATATCGAGGGAATTTTTGATAGCTACAAAGAGATGGCTCTTCTTAGCAAATTTGGCGGCGGTATCGGCTGGGACTGGTGTAAAGTGCGCGCTATGGGCGGCAGCATCGACGGACATAAAAACGCCGCAGGCGGCATCATACCGTTTCTAAAAGTCACGAACGACATCGCCGTCGCCGTCGATCAACTAGGCACGAGAAAGGGCGCGATAGCCGTCTACGTCGAGCCGTGGCACATGGACGTGAGCGACTTCCTGGATCTGCGCAAAAACTCGGGTGAAGAGCGCCGCAGAGCGCATGAGCTATTCCCTGCGCTTTGGATAAACGACCTTTTCATGAAACGCGTAAAAGAAAACGCGCGCTGGAGCCTGTTTGACCCGGCAGAGGTCGCCGATCTGTGCGATCTATACGGCGACGAGTTCGAGGCGCGCTACCTAGCATATGAAAACGATGAAAAGATCCAAAAAAACGTCGTCATGGCAAAGGAACTGTGGAAGAAAATTTTAACTAGCTATTTTGAATCAGGCATGCCGTTTTTGTGCTTTAAAGATAATGCCAACAAAGCCAATCCAAACGACCACGACGGTATCATCAGAAGCTCAAATTTATGCACCGAAATTTTCCAAAACACGCAACCAAACTACTACAAGATCAAGATCACGTTTGATAACGGCTCCGAGCGGCTGTTTGACGAGGAAGAAGACGTCACTGTTGATAGCGGTATAACCAAAAAGGCCAAAAAGCTAAGCGCGCTAGATAGTATCGGCGGAGAGCAAATTTTCATCGTCGAAAAAGAAAGCATCGAAGGCAAAACCGCCGTGTGCAACCTCGCGAGCATAAATTTAAGCAAAATCAACAAAAAAGAGGACATCGAGCGCGTCGTGCCGATCGCCGTGCGTATGCTAGATAACGTCATCGATCTAAATTTCTACCCGCACAAAAAGGTCAAGCACACCAACCTAGCCTCTCGCTCGATCGGCCTTGGCGTCATGGGCGAGGCGCAGATGTTAGCCGAGCGCGGCGTGAAATGGGGCAGCTACGAGCACCTAGCACTCATCGATAGCGTGATGGAAAACATAAGCTACAACGCCATCTACGCCAGCTCAAATTTGGCGGTAGAAAAGGGCGTTTATCCACTCTTTGAAGGCTCAAAGTGGAGCAGGGGAGTGATGCCTATCGACACGGCAAACGCAAATGCCAAAGCGCTTCTAAACGATAGAGGCGGGCTATTTGACGAAAATGCCTGCGACTGGAGCAAACTGCGCGAAAAGGTCAAAAAAGACGGCATGCGAAACGGCTACCTGATGGCTATCGCACCGACGTCAAGCATCAGCATACTCGTGGGCACCACGCAGACGATCGAGCCCGTCTATAAGCGCAAATGGTTCGAGCACAATCTAAGCGGCATGATACCAAATGTCGTGCCAAATCTCAGCCCTGAGACGTGGCAGTTCTATACGCCTGCGTATGAGCTAGATCAGCGCGTACTCGTGCGTGCCGGCGCCATCCGCCAAAAGTGGATCGACCAGGGGCAAAGCCTAAATATTTTCATGAGCCTAGACAAGGCTAGCGGCGGATATCTGAGCGAAATTTATACGCTCGCGTGGGAGCTGGGACTAAAATCGACCTACTATCTACGCTCCGAAAGCCCGGATAGCGAAAAACTAAACAACGTCGCCGATCGCTCGATCGAGTGCGAGGGGTGTCAGTAGAGAGCAAAAAGATTAACATATGAAACTAGATAGATTTGAAATAAAAAATTTTCGTTCTATAGAAGATATGAAGATAGATATCAAAGAAAAAAACGGAAAAAAATGTTTAGTCTTAGTAGGCAAAAACGAGGCTGGAAAAAGCAATATATTAAAGGCTGTATCTGCAGTATTTGGTGGATATAAGGTTAGCATAAAAGACCAAAGAAAAACAGCCTCAGATGATGACGAATGTTATATTTATGCCATATTCAAACTCAACCAAGATATGTTTGATATTATTGAAAAAAAATTAACCGAAGAATATACTATAGAAAGCTTAGATATTTTTGAAAATAATTTAAGTATTACAAATTTTATTAAAGACGCTTTTGATGAAATCGTATTAAAATTAGATATAAAAGACAATGCGAAACCGAGCTTAACCTATTGGGAACATGAAGAACTAAATGATAAATATAAAGTATCTAACTTATTCTACTATCATGTAGGTAATAGGCAAATCACAAAATTAGAAAGCGAAAGTAATAGTTCTTTGTTTGAGCCTTTGACATATGATTACGTAGAGAGAATTGTTTTTAAAATAATAAAAAATATAATACACATAGAGAATATTTATAGGCAAGTTATGTTTTGGGAGTATAGCGATAGTCATTTATTGCCATCTAGTGTAAACATAGAAGACTTTAAAAATAATCCAGATATGTGTATACCTTTAAAAAATATTTTTTATTTAAGCAATATAAAAGATATTCAACAAGATATTGAAAATGCAACCAAGAAAGATAAAGGGCTACATAGCTTTTTAGAAAATATATCTAAGAAAGCTACAAAAGAATTTAGAAAAATATGGCCTGACTTAAAAAATATAGAGTTTGTTATAAGAAAAGATGGCGAAGAGTTTGATATACGAATAAAAGAAAAAGAGTTTTATTCTAATGAGGATAGGAGCGATGGCTTTAAAAGGTTTATAGCGATATTGCTTATACTTTCGATTGAATCTAGAACGCAAGAAGCCTATAGTAGATTAATTTTATTTGATGAGCCAGATACTTTTTTGTATCCAACTAGTGCGAGATTTTTAAAAGAAGAATTACTCGAAATTTCAGAAAAAGCTGTTGTAATTTATTCTACTCATTCTCCTTTTATGATAGATAACGAGTGCATAGAGAGACATCTAGTTATAGAAAGAAAGGATGATATTTCAGAAATAGTCCCACAAGGCAAATCACCGTTTCAAGAAGACGAACTTTTAAAAAGAGCGATTGGAAGCCATATATTTGAAAGTATACAGTCAAAAAATATTATTTTTGAAGGATATACGGATTATAAAATGTTTAAAATTGCCTATAAAGATAAAGATTTTAAAGATTGTGGGCTAGTATATATAGGTGGTATAAAAGAAGTTAATACAATAACTACAATGATGATGTTAACTGGTAAAAAATTCCTCATAGTATCTGATAGTGATAAGGCTTCAAAAGACAAAAGAAAAGATTTTGAAAGAGATTTTCCTGATTTAAAAGAAAATTGGCTTGAGTATGATGAAATATCTGATAAATCCAATACAATAGAAACACTTGAAGATTTTTATAAAGTAGATTATGTATCAGATAAAATCAAACAGTACAATGAAAGCTATGAATACGATAAAAAGAAATCTAGTATTTACAATATAGATAAAGCCGTAGATCAAAATAAAGAAAAAAAACAAGAGATAAAAAATACACTAGCAATTAATGCTAAAAAAGAAAATATAAAAAAAGAATATTTTGACTTTATTAAAAAGATCAAAAATAAACTAGATAGTGAAAACTAAGATAATAGCATAAGTTACTAATTCTATTATCTTTTATAATTTTTGCAGAAAAGACCGCTCTCGCGGCCTTTAAATTTGGCTTACATGCACCCGCAGCCGCAGCCTCCGCTTGATTTTATCGCGTCAAATACCGCATCGTAGTTCGGCTCGTCCGCGATCTCAGGGACGATTTGTTTGTGGATGATAACGCCGTCTTTGATAACGAAAACGGCTCTAGCTAAAAGCCCCGCAAGCGGTCCTTCGCCGATGATTATGCCGTATTTTTCGCCAAACTCTCTAGCTCTAAAGTCGCTGCCGACTTTTAAATTTTTGATGCCCTCCGTAGAGCAAAATCTCCCCATCGCAAACGGCAGATCCATCGAAATCACGCTTAGTTTGATCGCCTGTTTTGCCGCCATTTTTTCGTTAAATTTACGCGTCTCAGTCGCGCAAACGCCCGTATCTAGCGACGGGACAGTCACTAGTATCTCGATGCCGTTGTTGCCGCCAACCTTAAACTCACCTAGATCCTGCCCGACTAGCGTGACCTCAGGCGCATATGAGCCTACGAATACCTCTTCGCCTTTTAGCGCGACATCTGCGCCGTGAAATTTGACTTTTGTCATGTTTTTCCTTTGTTTTAAATTTAATCGTAACGCGGATATTACCATACTTTTAACAATGGCTGAAAAACAAAGGCGCGCCGATAAATTTAAGACGGTAGTTATCTACAAAGTGCTATACTATTTGACATCAATTATCAAGGAGTGACAAATGAGCGACAAAGAAATCCTAGCTTCGCTCGAAGCAAAACGCACTAAATGCGTCGTCTACACCCGCGTAATGGGCTATCACCGCCCGGTAGAGAGCTTTAACCTCGGCAAAAAAGGCGAGCACAAAGAGCGCGTCAAATTTTGCGAGCCAAAATCCCACTAAACTCCTGCGAGTAAAACGTGAAAGACGCTGATTTTCCGCTTTACTCGCTCACCCCCTTTACGACCCTAGACTACCCCGACAAAACCGCCTGTATAGCGTGGTTTGCGGGCTGTAACATGCGCTGCGCCTACTGCTACAACGTCCCTATCGTCACGGGCGCTGGACAGATCAGCTGCGCCGAGTTTATCAAATTTTTAGACAAGCGCAAAGGCAAGCTTAGCGGCGTGGTTTTTAGCGGCGGCGAATGCACGCTTAGCCCAGCGTTTTTACCGCTAGCTCGCGAAGTAAAGTCTCGCGGCTTTTCGCTCAAAGTAGATACCAACGGCTCAAATTTGACCGCGCTTGGACAGGCTATCTCGCTAAATTTGATCGACTATATCGCGCTTGATTTTAAAGCGCCGAAGGAGAAATTTCTAAAGGTTACCGGCTTAAATTTATATAAAAATTTCTTGCAAACGCTTGAGTTTTTACTACAAAACGGCTTTAAATTTGAGATTAGAACGACGGTGCACGCGGACTTGCTGGGCGAGGACGATATCTCGGCGATGAGCGAGATTTTGTACGAGCACGGATACAGAGGCGTTTATTATCTGCAAAATTTCCTCGACACTGGCGAAAATTTTGGAAATTTAGCGCAAGCAAAGGCTAAATTTGATCCAAATTTGATCCGTTCAAATTTGAAAATAGGGCTTAGAAATTTTTAATATTTTTAGTCAAATTTGACTTGCAAAACGGTAAATTTTTATTTCCAGTTGTGATATTTGCTGATTTTAATAAACGTCACAATCTTTTTTAGCTCAGGCGCGTCGCTTAGAGCCTGCACTTTTACGCTATATTCGCCTTTTTCGAGCTCAGCGCGGAGCAAAACTTCATCGTGAGCAAAGCCTCCGTTTGGCGCGCTGTACCATGAAGCCGCGCCGTATTTTGACAGATCAAAGGTTTCGGTTAGGGTGCTTAAATTTTGCTTTAGCTCGTTTACCTCGCCGCCTTTTGCGTAGCTTATTTTGCGGTTATGTAGAGATTTGAGCATAACTTTTGGCAAGATTTTTTCGCTCGTACAGGCCGCTTTTTCCTCTTCACTCGTGCCAATTGGCTCAGGGACGCCTTGCGTCGTATAACCGTAGTATCCAGCCAGCTTAGCAGCCGTAGACTTCTGGCAAAACCACTTCGTAAACGCCTCTTTACCGTATTCTGGGAAGGCCTCCTCGCTGCGTTTTTCTTCCTCTTTTTGCTTTTACGGATCTTGTGCGTAGATGAAACTTATCTCGTAGATATCGGCCTTTTTGACGGTAAAATTTATATCGGTCGCGCTACCGGCATTCGACATATCGACCTCTTTGTAAATACCATCATCAAGCGTATCGCCTCCCAAAAATCAAATCCATAATAAAACACCGCATAAAAAGCGCCGCTAAAGAGCAGTAAAAATAGGAAAAATTTGATCTTTAAATTTGAGGTTTTATCTGTTTGGCGCATAGGTTTTTACCTCGTAGAGTAAAAAATCATACACGCGCTGCTGCACTAGGCCTTCGTATTCGTCGGCGTCGATGAGTCTGCGTAGGTGCTCAAAGTCGATCTTTAGCGCATAGTTTTTGTTCGCTCTGATGGCCTGGTCGATCGCCAAAAGCAAGCTATCAAGCGTCATAGGATCTTTGCGCTTTATGCGGGAGACGTATTCTTTGGTGGTTTCTATAAGCACGAGTTTGCGGTTCTCGTCGCTGCCGTAAATTTCGCTCGAGATATCGTATAAATTCTCAAAATCATCCTCTTCGGGATTGAGTTTGGCCGAGATGATAGCCGCAAAGACCTTCGCGCGAAACTCTAGCGAGCGGTGATGATAGACCAAAAACTCCCTAAACAACGACAAAAATTTACATTTTATATCAAATCCCATGTTGCCGCCTAAAATATATTTAAGTAAAATTTGAGTAAAATCGCTCTTGCCCTTTCTTAGACCTGTGCAATGTCTCTTCTAGGCACCGCTTCAGGGTGGGAACACAGCAGAGCACTTAGGCTAGGCGTGTGCCGCAGTCATCTGAGAGAGGGTTTTTTTAAACCTGCAAAAGCGAAAAATGTTCCTTAAAATCATCGCAAACTTTTAAAAAATTCACTCCGTCCAAGCTCTGATTTTTCTGAAAAAATTTATCCATATTATTAAAGCCTTCGGTTAGTTCGTTTGACTTCACGCCGTAGCTGATCGAGATCCCCGCCTCGAAAAACGCCGCGAGCTTGTCGCAAAATTTAAGCGCTTTGCCGTCGATGGCGTTAAATTTATCCTCATTTACGTTCTCCATCGTGCCCTCGTGATGCAGAGGCTTTTTCTCGCAGATCCTATTTTCAAACTCGTTTTTGATAAATTTGCCGCCTTCCATGCGGATACCGAGGATATAGCTAAACTCGTCTCTAAAATTTTCAGGCACGAAAGGCAAAATTTTCTCGTCTATCAGGCGCATTTCGTATTCGCTGATTATCTCGTTTAGCCCTTCGATACCGTATTTTACGGGGCTAATGATATCGCGCGTTAGCGACTCTGGCAGATCGTGAAAGAGTGCGCAAAAGAAGTTATTTTCTAGTCTCGTTTTGCAGGCCTTAACCTCAAGCGAGTAAAAATAACTCAAAATTGCCACGACCAACATGTGGCCTAGAACCGCCGTTTCAGGGATGCGCGGCGTCTGCGCCCAGCGCTTTTGAAAGCGCAGTCTGCCGGCTAGATCAACTAGCTTAGCTAGCTTTTGATTCATCACGATTTTGCGCACGCCTATTAGCTCGTAGTAATCCTCCAGCTCCTCCTCCACGCGCGCTTTTAGCTCGTCTATGTCGCTTAAAAATTTGCTCGTTTGATAAACGATCGAAAACTCCCAGCGCGTTGCTAGGTAGCTAGAAGCCTTTAGGATCAGGCGCTCTTTGGCGTGAGCTTTGTCTTTGTGCGTGAGATAGCGGCGCATCCGCTCTAAAAATTTACCGCCCTCGACGTCCTTTACGAGCCCTTCTAGGATCGTTAGGACCCAGGCGTTGATTTGCTCGTTTTTGGTTTTTTGCATCTGATGAAACACGTCCGGGCGTATATCCGTAACCACGACGCGCGCGAGAAACTCGAAAATACCAGCCTCGATGATGTAGTTCATATCGGCATTATGCTCGAGCTTTGCGATGAAATACGCGATGATAAATTTATGCGCTTGCTTATCAAGCTCGACTAAATTCGTCATCTTGGGATAGTCGTTCCAGCGCGAGATGGACGCAGCTTTAAAGATGTGTTCGATGAGCTGCGCGCTTATCATTTATCTTCCGATGATTTTTTCACGACGCGGGCACGCTTTTCGCCGGCAAATTCAGGCTTTTTAAAGCCGTCTTTACTGCCCGATCTTCGCGGTTTATCGTCAAATTTATCTTTACTACTCGCGCGAGGTTTTCTATCACCTGTTTTCGCACCTTTTTTATCAGTGCCAAAACTCTTACCGCGAGAGCCGTCTTTGCTAAATTTAGACTCGCGTCCGCCGTAACCGCCTCTATCGAAACTTCGCTCGCTATCTCTCGTAAATTTCTCAAATTTCGGTGCTTCAAAGCTTTGTTCTTGCGTTTTTTTGATTATCTCGTCCGAGCAAATTTCAATCACCGTATGGACGTTGCCTCGCGGGTTAAAGTCGCCAGTAATTTTCATCCATTTTGGAGCTAGCTTTCGCTCTAAAACTTCGTAAATTTCATTTATGCTATCTTCATGGCTGATGTTGCGCGTCATGAAGCTATTGATGTAAAGTTTGATCGCTTTTAGCTCGACGACGAATTTGGCCGGCACATACTCAAGATATATCGTCGCAAAGTCTGGATACCCAGATCGCGGACATAGGCAGCAAAACTCTGGCAGCGTGATCTTGATCTTATAGTCGCGATCGTGCTTATTTTCCCATATTTCTAGGTCTTTTTCTACGTCAAATTCGCTTATTATTTTCTCGCCGTATTTTGGCTCTACGACCTCATTTTCTTGCATTTTTTTCCTTTAAATTTCTTTTGGTTTCTCTATCAAAAAGCCCTGCGCGAAGTCAGTCTGATAGCGCTCCGCGATGTTGTAAAACTCGTCGTCCTCCACAAATCTCACGATGGATTTTACGCCTACTCTTTTTGCGGTCAAATTTAGATTTTCTAGTAGAGTTTTAAATTTGTCGTTTTTGATATTTTTGTTAAATTCGATGTCGTAAATAACAAAATCTATCGGCAAATATTTAAAATATTCAAAGCCCGCGTTGTTACCGCCGAATTTATTAAGCGCAAAGCGAAAACCGAGGTTTTTATACTCCGTCAAAATTTCTCTAAATCTATTTATCTCATCATATACCAGCTTCTCGCTAAACTCGAAAATAACGCGGTTTGGATCGATTTTGCCTAGCTGTACGAACTCTTTTATAAAATTCGTAAATTTTAAATTTCTAATCGAAACCGACGAAATTTCGATAACGATCGGATCTTCGTCTTTAAATTTAAGCTCGGATAGCTTTTTGATAACGTTTATGTCAAAAAGCACCTCATAGCCGTTTTTGTTCGCGATATTTTGCACTTTTGCTTTTGAGACGAGACCTTGCTTATCGGTATAGACTTTTACGATGATATTTTTCAAATTTTGCCCGAAACGAAGGCTTTTTACGAGCTGAGTTTGGAAGATAAATCTTTGCATATCGATGCAGTTGCAGACGTCTTTTTCAAGATCGTCGGTGATATCTACTTTATCTTCGCTATCGCTTTCGTTTAGCTTTTGGATGAGATATGAGACCGAGTTTTTGAGGCTTGCTGAGTGATTTATATCGATAGCGTCAAATTTAATCTTTAGCTCGATATTGTAGATTCCGTCGCTTAAAATGCTCTTTTCAAAAACGTTTAAAAGGTGGATGAGCTCAGTACTTTTACTCTCGCAAAGTATCAAAAAATACTCGTTTGAATATCTACCGATGAGAGTGTTTTTAGACACTTTTTCGTTTAAAAATTTCTCCAGTCGCTCAACTAGTCGTTTGAGTAAAATATCGGTACTAACAAAGCTATAACGCTCGTTTATATCGTTTAAATTTTCGATCTTTAGCATTAGCATATTGCCGCCGCTTTTGCCTTTAAATTTAGAAGCTCGCTTTGATAAAAGTCTTAAAATTTCGTCTCTATTATAGGCTTTCGTGACTTGATCGAGTACGCTCGTTTGAAAGCTCTGGTAAATTTTGTAGGCCGTAAAATAAACCTGACACAAAACCAAAATCGTGATCAAAATGATATCGTCTGCGTCAAATTCGATTTGGTCTTTTTTAATGAAAATATAGACCAAAATAATAACGCTAAAAATAAATATCGAGGATACCTCGAGCGCGGTTTTAAACCTATTTGATCGTTCTTTTAGTTCTGATTTTAGCATTTATACATCCAAATGTTTCACGTCTTTTGCATGCTCTTGTATGTAGTTTCTTCTCGGTTCGACCTCGTCGCCCATAAATAGATTAAACGTATCTGAGGCGCTTACTACATCGTTTATGTTTATCTTTAACAAACGGCGATTTTCAGGGTTCATCGTCGTTTCCCATAGCTGTTCTGGATTCATCTCACCAAGACCTTTATAGCGTTGTATATAGGCGCCTTTTTTGGCATTTTTTTCGATCTCGTCTAGTACGTCTATTACGTCGCCTTTTAGCTCTATGCCGCGCTCTTTTATCTTTTGACTGATATAAAGCGCTTCCTCGTAGAGCGGATTTGTAAATAAATTTTCATTTACCAAAAGCTCTTCTAGGCCGCTTTCTGTTTGTACGTAAATTCGCGCTTCTTCTTCACTGACGTATGAGTTTAGGATATTGTGTCCCTGAGCCTCTAAATAATTTTTCAAAATTTCATAAATTTCAGCGTAGCTTTTTGAAACGATATCTGGATTTTCGATCATGTATCTAACAGCAGAAATCACGCTAAAGCGCTTTTCAAGCTCTTTTAACACGCTTCTATAAGCCGCGACTATCTTTAAAAAGTCTATGAGATCAGCGTTTCCAATACCTTCAAACTCGACCCCTTCGATGCCGGTTTCGATTAGAAATTCGTTCAGTGCTCTTTCATCTTTTAGATAAATTTCTTTTTTACCCTTTTTATAGCGGTAAAGAGGAGGCTGAGCTAGATAGATGTGACCGTTTTCCACGACTTTGTGTAAAAATCTAAAGAAAAACGTCAAAAGTAGCGTCTGAATATGGCTACCGTCGACGTCGGCATCGGTCATGATAATGATTTTATGGTAGCGAAGCCTTTCAGCATCAAATTCGTCGCCGATACCGCAACCTAGCGCGGTTATCATATTTTTTATTTCGTCGGATTTTAAAATTTTATCTAAGCGCGATTTTTCGACGTTTAAAATTTTACCTTTTAATGGCAAAATCGCTTGAAAAACTCTATCGCGTCCTTGTTTAGCCGAACCGCCCGCAGAGTCGCCCTCCACCAGATAAAGCTCGCTGATCGTTGGATCTTTACTCTGACAGTCTGCTAATTTACCCGGCAGCGTTCCTATGCTTAGACCCTCTTTTTTACGCGTTAGATCGCGAGCTTTTTTCGCCGCTTCACGTCCGCGCGCCGCCATCAGCGCTTTTTCCATTATCGCGCGAGCTTCGATCGGGTTTTCTTCAAAATACTTACTAAGCACCTCAAAAACCATCTTTTGAACGATCGGTTTTACGTAGCTTGAGCCTAGTTTTCCTTTAGTTTGGCCCTCAAACTGCGGTTCTGGTACTTTGACGCTGATAACTGCGATAAGGCCCTCGCGGATATCTTCGCCCGTGATTTTTGTGTCTTTTTCACGGGCTGCGGCGTTTGCAGAGATATAGTTTGTTATCACGCGAGTTAGACCAGCGCGAAATCCCGCTTCGTGCGTACCGCCGTCAGGAGTTTTGATGTTGTTTACGAAGCTTAGTAAATTTTCGCTGTAAGTATCGTTGTACATCAGCGCAAAATCGACTAAAACGTCCTCTTCGCCGCCGCTAAAGGATACGGCTTTGCTTACGGCTTCATTTTTATTCATATCCGTTACAAAGCTTTCAAGTCCGCCCTCGTAGTGAAAACTCTCGCTTCTACCGTTTCTTTGATCTTTAAAATTTATCGTGATTTTTGGGTTTAGATAGGCTAACTCTCTAAAGCGTTTAGTTAAAATTTCATCGTTAAATTCCGTAACCTCAAAAATGCTGTCATCCGGCCAAAACTCTACCTGAGTTCCGGTTCTATTTGTAGTTTTTATAACTTCCAGGTCGCTTTGCGGGATACCTTTTGAAAACTCTTGTCTATGTAGTTTGCCGTCGCGTTTGATATTTACGACCAGTTTTTTAGAAAGGGCATTTACGACACTAACGCCAACACCGTGCAGACCGCCTGAAACCTTATAAGTATCTTTATCAAATTTACCGCCTGCGTGAAGTACGGTTAAAACTACAGTAGCGGCTGAAATTTTCTCCGTAGGGTGCATACCTACCGGTATACCGCGTCCGTTATCGGTGATGATAGCAGAGCCTTCGCGTGTTAGTTCTACGTCTATCGTATCGCAGTAGCCCGCCATCGCTTCGTCTATGGAGTTATCTACGACCTCGTAGATCATGTGGTGTAGGCCGCTTATGTTGGTATCACCGATATACATACCGGGGCGTTTTCTAACCGCTTCGAGCCCTTTTAAAACTTTAATATTTTCCGCGCCGTAATTTTGCTGCATTATTTACCTTTTTATTTTTATAAATTTATCGGCATGATTACCGTTTTTAGCTCGTTTGAGCTCACCGTAAAGGCTAAATTTGAGTCGTTAAATCCAAATTCGAAATGTTCCTCTTCGATGCTTTGTAAGAAATCAAGCAAGTATCTATTTTTCACGCCAACGTAGATTTCTTCTTCTAGTCCGGTTGCAAAATCTATTGTGGTTTTAGCTTCCGAGTTATCCTCTACGATACTTTCAAAGCTTATGGTTTGTGGAGCAAATACGATCTTTGTGCTCTCCGAAATGATTGAGACGGTTTTGATACCTTCTACCATTTTATCTCTGCTTAGTCTTAGTCTTCGTTTTATCTCTTGCGGGATTACTCTGTTGTAGTCAGGAAATCTGCCGTTTATCAGCTTTGTAAAAAACTCGAAATTTGCGCTTTGAGCGATCAGAGTCGTATCGTCGTAGTAAATTTCAATCTTGTCAAAAAATAGCTTTTGTATTTCGCTAATAGCTTTTTTCGGGATTATTAGTGAAAATTCGCTCTGAGTTGGTGTTTCAAATCTAAATACGCTAAGCCTTTTCGTGTCGGTACCGACGATATTTATGTAGTTTTGCTTAATGTCAATAAGAGCGCCGTTTAGCTCAAATTTTGGGTTATTATTGTCGATGCTTGTAAAAATTTTCTTCAAACTTCGTCCAAGCATTACTGCGTCGACTTCAAATTTATTTTTATTTTCTATCGTCGGGAAATTTGGAAAATCTTCAAATTTATACATCGGAAGCTTATATTTTGAGTTTTTTTGTTTTATGTAGAGGTAGTTATTTACCGTCTCTAGTGTGATTTCTTCGTCTTTTAAGCTTCTTATGATGTCAAGTAACTTCTTACCGTTTGCAGTAGCGTTTCCCTCGTCCATGATTTTGACATTTGAGAGCTTATAGGCTAGACCGATCTCGTGGTCTGTTGCTTTTATGTTTAGGATACCGTCTTTTGCTCCGATAAATATATGCGAAGTTATAGCGCTTAGATCCTTTTTCTCTAGGTAAGAATTGCTATTTGTTACGATACTTTCTAAAGCGTTTTTATTAATCGCGACTTTCATTTTTTTCCTTTTGTTTTTAAATTTCTTTTAGTAGCATTAGTAGGGGGCGTGAAAAGTTTAAAACTGCTTTTATTTGCTTTAAATAGGGCATTTGCAGCGTTAAAAAAACTGCTTATTTTTTCACTTTTATTCACGTTTTTACTCTTTGGTTAAAATTTTATTCTTTAGTTCTTCGACGCGAACTTTAAAATACTCATTCATTTCGATTAGTTCGTTTATTTTTTTGATACTGTGGCTTACGGCTGAGTGATCTTTCATGTTGAAAAATTGTGCAATCTGCGGCATCGAGTTTGGCGTCAAATTTTTAGCTAGATATATCACGATGCGTCTAGCCTCGACGATATTTTTCGAGCGGGATTTACTTTTCATATCGCTTGGTTTGACGTTTAGCTCTTTGCTCACGATTTCAACGATATTTTCTAGGTTTATATTTTCGCGTTTTTCTTTTATCTGATCGCGCAGGATATTTTTTGCAAACTCTAGCGTGATTTCCTGCCTCATGAGCCTTGCGTAAGCGTTTAAATTTATTATCGCGCTTTCGATTTCTCGGATGTTGTCGCCCATGTTTGTTGCGATGTAGTTTATGACGTCTTTGTCGAGGTAAATTTTATCAAATTCGCATTTTTTCTTGATGATTGCGATTTTAGTATCGAGTTCCGGCGGCGTGATGTCTGCGATGATACCCCACTCAAAACGCGTTCTTAGTCTATCTTCAAAGCCTTTTAGCAGCTTTGGTTGGCGGTCCGAGGTCATCACGATCTGGCCGTTTTTGGCGTGAAGCTCGTTAAACGTATGGAAAAATTCCTCTTGGATTTTATCCGTTTTGCCTAAAAACTGCACGTCGTCGATGAGTAAAACGTCGCAGTTTCGGTACTTTTCGCGAAATCGCTCCATCGAGTGGTTGTTGAGGTTATAAGTAAAATCCGTGATAAACTGCTCGCTTGTTACGCAAATAACCATTTTGCCGCCGTTTAGGCAAAAATTTCCGACTGATTGCAAAAGGTGCGTTTTGCCAAGCCCAGTCGGGCCGTAGATAAAAAGCGGATTGTAAATTTTACCCAGCTGTTCAGATACCGCTTTAGCGCTTAAAAATGCAAACTGATTCGAGTCGCCGACGACGAAATTTTCAAACGTATAGCTTGGATTTAGCAGGCTGCTTTGCGCTTTTATCTCTTTTACGTCCACTTTTTTAGCCGGTTTGTTTTGCGTTTTGGTCGCGGCTAGGACGTTGATCACGGGTTTTTGTCCGGTTTTTACTTCAAAAAGATGAGCGATTTTGGAGGCGTATTTGGTTTGGATAAATTTGGCGATTATTTCGTTTGGCGCGTTAAATACGACATTTGTCGAATTTGAGCTTTTTTCGTTAAATTTAAGCTGCTTGATGTAGCATTCAAATTCCGACGGTAAAATTTCTTTGGAAAGTAGCTCCAAAACCTCGTTTGCGACCAAATTTTTGCCTTTAAGATTAATTCGCTAGATTTTATCTTAAATTTGTTAAAATGGCGTTGAAATTCGTTTTTCACGCCGTGAAAAAAGCGTGAAAAACCTTTGAAAAGGATGAGATGAAAATTTTAGGAATCGATCCGGGATCGCGAAATTGCGGCTATGCGATCGTCGAAAAGACGCCCGTGAAAACCTTTTTGATCGAAGCGGGACTAATCAAAATAAAACCGAATTCTTTACAGTATCAAATCACCGAACTTTGCGAGGGACTTGACCTGATTTTTAAAAATCACAAATTTGACGAAGTGGCGATCGAGGACATATTTTTCGCTTATAATCCAAAAACGGTTTTAAAGCTTGCGCAGTTTCGAGGGGCGCTTAGTCTAAAAATTTTGCAGCTTCACGGCGATTTTGCCGAGTATACGCCGCTTCAGGTTAAAAAAACGGTCACCGGCAAAGCCAAGGCTGACAAAGAGCAGGTGGCCTTTATGGTTAAGAAAATTCTGGGTATAACAAAGGAGATCAAACCGCTTGATATCACCGACGCCATCGCTATCGCGCTGACACACGCAAATAATCTACGCTTAAAATAAGTTCAAATTTTTGATTGTTATTTATTAAAATTTGGCTTCAAATTTTGCCCCTTTTTAGCGCAAAATTTGATTGTTTGAAAATTTATCTCCGCGCTTAATCAACTACCTCGATCCCTGCATCCGCGCAGGTTTTTCGCGCCTTTTTGGATATGCCGATGCCGGTCGTTTCGATTTTTTTAAGATTAATGAATGGCGCAAGCTCGGCGGCATCGATGTTTTTGATGTCGAAAAGCTCATCTTCGCCGTCCCAATCAGGCGCGATTTGCAGGTAAATTTCATTTCCGCCGTCAAGATAGAGCTCGCTCACCTGCTCCGCCAAATCCGCAGGAACCGGATAGCCCTTGAACCACTTTTTGGCTTGCGGCAGTGCGCCGAAGTCTGCATACGGGTCGATACCGCGCTCCTCGCAGTACTCAAACACGTCAAATTTGGGCTGTAGCAGGGCTTTTTCGTACATCAGCTCGTTCATCACGGCGATTTTGAAATTGAAATTTTTAAACGCTAGCGTCTCGCCAGCCGCGCGCGGAAGCTTAAATTTATCGCTCGGCCTCGGCTTTACCTTTTTCTCTTTTTGATTGATACAGACGCGCCCTATCGGCATTTTCGCAGCTCGCACGATGTCTGCGATCTCGTCGGTGTCGCGTTTAGCGAAGCGTTCGGCGAAGTCCATCGCGCCTATGCGCTCCTGCACGGCCCCCGATAGAGCTAGCGAAACTTCGAATTTGCCCAGGCTAAGCTCCAAAAATATATATGCGCTACGCAGCTCCTGTTCCGGCACGGCCTCAAGCGGCGGCCTGCCCTCAAGCGTGAACGCGCCGCCGTAGAGCTTGCGCGGAACCTCGTGCTGCACGCCCTTTGCGACCTCAAGCATCAAAACTATCTCGGAAAGCCTCGGTTCTGCGAGCTCTCCTGCGCGCACGAAGGCGAAAATCCCAGCCTCATCCCAAAAATAGCGGCTTTTGCCATCTCCATCATCGATCACGCGCGGCTGGCCTAGGGCTTCATTAAATTTAGCCAGATCAAACCAGCAGTTTACGCCGCCAATGAAAACGCCGTCCGAGCGTACGTCGACGTCAAATTTTTGCTTTTTTAAAATACCAAACAGTCCCATTTTGTCACTCCTGATTTTGCCTCAAATTTTCCAAAAACACGTAAAATTTACACGCGGCATTTGCTTGCAGCTTGTAGGTAGCACAAAGCACTTTATTATTCTTGATTTACGTGATCCTCGAATATAAATTTATGCTCCTGCGGCAGCGACTCGTAAAGCTTTAGCGAAAGGTTTCTGATCTCCCAAAGAGCTGATTTTGAGCTGCGAAGCGAGAGGAAATTTTGCAAACTGCGCGCGTTTACGCTCCACGTTAGCTCGGTTTTGTAGCACTCTGGCAGGCAGTATTTGACGATATCGAGGCTTTTTGTCGTATTTGCTAGGATTTCGCGCAAATTTTCTAGCGCTTTGATGCTTGCGTTATCGACCGTTTCGTCGCCGGTTAATACTATAAATCTCGCCGCCCGCTCAAAGTCGCCAAGCTCAAATTTAGCCTCTTTTTTTAGCTCTTTTAGCGTGTAGCGCGTTGATTTGACGCTGAGGCTTGCTACGCGGTGACGGGCTAGCTCTTGTAGCAGGGCGCGCGAGATGCCTTGGATGTAGAAGTTGTATGAGAGGTGTTCGAGCGTACTGGCGTGTTTAAATTTATTACCGACGCGCTCGATGAGCTCGACGTCTTTTTCGCCGCCTTTATCGCCCTTTTCGAAGCTTTGCCAACACGTGCGGATCGCGTGCGAGCAGATGTTTAGCGGGGTGTAATTTAGAAGTGTTACTTGCATTTTTGACTCTTTTAGTTAAATTTAGCGGTAAATTTAGCTAAAAATTGATAAAAATTTGATTTTAAACTTGTATTCTAGTTTTTACCAACAGTACGGTAAAATTTACAAATTTAGTTCTAAATAATGTCAATACAATTATTTATCTCTATAATGAGAGCCGCACTGAATGATTTTAATAATGTCGTTTTCTATTTTGTAGACTATCCTGTTTGCACCGTCTATGCGTCTACTATGATACTCACTTAGATTGCCCGTTAGCCTTTCTGGTTTACCAATGCCTTCATAGCCGTTTCTATCGATATCTTTTATGAGCTCTAAAATTCTTTTTAAGACTTTTTTATCATTTTGTTGCCAGTAAATAAATTCGTCCCAAGCATCGTCCGACCAAGCCTTAATCATTCAAAACCTCATGAATTTGACCGCCCGTAGTTTTCATTTGCTCCGCATTTTTTTCGAGCCTTTTTAAATTTTCTTGCGAAAAAAATGGGTCGGCTTTAAGCTCAAACGGTATACCTCGATGCATTATAATTTGTTTATAAAATGCATTCGTAGCCGAACTAAGAGTGAGACCGATATCAGCTAAAATTTGCTCGACAGCTTTTTTATCGTTATCGTTTACGCGAATATTTACGCTTGCCATTTTATATCCTTTTTGATTTGCATTGTATCATTTTGTATTTACTATGTAAAGGATTATTGTATTTTTCAGATAAAATAAGACGCTAAAACTTAGCGTCTTATTTGGGTTATTTTATTTTAGTTGAAGCAGCGTGTTTAGCATTTCGTCGCTAGTCGTGATCGTCTTTGAGTTGGCTTGGAAGCCGCGCTGTACGACGATGAGCTGAGTCAGCGAGCGAGATAGATCGACGTTACTCATCTCTAGGCTTGAAGCTGAGATCTTGCCGCGTCCGGCCGTCTGAGCTGCACCGATGATCGGATCGCCGGAGTTTGCCGTGCGTGAGAAGAGGTTTCCGCCTTCGCCGGCTAAGCCTTGATTGTTTGCAAATTTAGCAACGCCCACTTGCGCTAGTCCTAGGCTTCGGCCGTTCGTAAACGAGCCAACGAGCGTTCCGCTTTGATCTATCCTGATACCGTTTAGTTCGCCGCTAGCATAGCCGTCTTGGCTGATATCGGCGGTGCTTGAGTTATTATCGGTGCTCGTTAGTCCGTCGGTAGTCTGCGTAGTACCGAATTTTAGCTCGATGTTTTGACCGATAGCCGAGCCGTTTTGCGCACCGAAAGTGATACTGGCAGGACTATAGGTCGCTAGCGAGCCGTCCGGGTTAAATCTCACGTAACCGGTTACTACGTTTCTAGGCTCTACGGTATTTATAGAGTTTGGCTCTGCTACTTGGATAACCATCGTCCACTCTGTTCCGCCGTTTTCGGTGTAGCCGCGTTTTATGAAGTCCATTTTTACGTTATGTTTTGTGCCCAAGCTATCGTAAAGATCGGTGCTTGAGCTGTGAGCCGCCATATTTAGATTATCTGTTACTCTTATTGCTCCGCCTGCGCTTAAAGATCCTGAAACAGGCGCCATAGATGCGGTAAATTTGACGTTTTCGGTTACGTTTTTGGTAGCGTTAGTTAAGCCTGTTACGGCAATATTCATGTCCTTAGCATTTGCCATTTCCGGGTTTTTAAACTGAAACTGTCCGTGTTCGTTTACCGTTACTTCTACGCCGTTATTATGGTTGGTTGGAGCTAGAGGATTGGTTGGAGATAGAGGATTGGTTGGATTTTTCTCATGGGTATAGTTTGTAAATTCTCTAGCATCTTTTTGCATAGCTTCGCGTAAATCTTCGGTTGTGGTTACTTCTCTTTCTTTTGTATCGTCATAAGCATGCGTAGTAGATACGTGTGTTTTATTATATACATATTGATATGCGGTTATTATATTTATTTTAGTTAAGCCTGTGTCATCTGCAGGTCCACTTGTATTTAAGGTCATTTTTATATTTTTCATATTTGCCGTAGTGCCAAGATTGTTTCTATTGGTTAGTACTAGTTCATTGCCGTTTACTACGCTAGCTTCTACGCCGGTTTCGCTATATTTACCGTTTATTATGCCGGCTAATTGACCGATAGTTCGTATGTTATTACCTGTTATATTTTTTCCGTTTAAAGTTATATTTAGAGTTTTTGCGCTAGTAAAAGTACCGTCTGTGCCAGCACCTAAATTTAGCGCATTGGTTTTTGCATCCGCATAGCTAGCCCATATACCTTGTCCGCCGGTTCCTTGGGCGTCTCTTAGGTTATATGCATCGCCGTTGCTATTAAACAATACTCCTAAATCGGCTCCGCGTTCCGTCATCCTTTGTTCGCCGTTTTTATTTACGTAGAATCTATTTGCACCGACGTTATTTTCGTCGTGTACTTCGTTGGTGGTTTTTATGCCGTCTTTATTGAGATCGACCCAGTTGTGATGCTGATCTAGCTTATAGATAGGTATCTTTTTATTTCCTACGTCGTTACCGCTGTCTAAGTTTCCTTTTAGCGCGATGTTTGTAGTAGCGCGAGCAGGCACGGTTAGGCCGACTGGGATCTTTATATCGCCGATAGGTCTAGTAGGATCGATCTCTCCAGTTTCCTCGTCTCTCATCCAGCCTTGTACGATGTTACCGCCGTTATCGACGAAGTTACCTTCGCTATCTCTTGAAAAGTCGCCGTTTCTGGTGTAGTAGGTGGTTTTGCCGCCGTCTGAGCTCACCATGAAAAATCCGTCGCCTTGAAGCGCGATATCGGTTTGTTTGTCGGTGGTTTGCAACGAACCTTGCTTGAAAATCCTCGTAGTGGAGTTTATCTGCGTACCTAGGCCAACTTCCATGTTATTTACGCCGCCGTGTTGATTTTGCGGTGCGGTGGCGATACGCGAAGTTTGGTAGATAAGGTCGTCGAAATTTGCACGGTTGTATTTAAATCCGACGGTATTGACGTTAGCGATGTTGTTACCCTCAACATCCATAGCGATCTGGTGAGCTTGTAGTCCCGTAACGCCCGACCAAAGTGATCTCATCATAGCTTTATCCTTTTTGAAAAGTGAATTTTAAGATGACTTAAGCAAAAGACGTTCCAAATTTAAATTTGATTTTAGTTTAGTATTTGCGAAGGTAGTAGCGAAAAAAAGAGTATATGAGTTAAAATTTGTAAATTTACTTCAAATTTAAGCAGAAAAAGTTAAGGCGAAGTATCGCGAGATGGATTTAAGGGCTTTGCTTCCCTTGCGGTCGCAACTGCAAGCAGAAGCGACGTAAAAATTTAGCGAAGATAAGACATGTAGTCTATCGAGCTAAATTTTTACTAGCTCCGTTAAAGACGCTCGCGAGACAAGCCGCCAAATTTAGAGAATCATCGCACCTATTACACCGCCGATTAGTAGCGGTATATTAAAGAAGATGAAAGTCGGTACGCACGTATCGTAAATATGATTGTGCTGGCCGTCGGCATTTAGACCACTCGTAGGCCCTAGCGTGCTGTCACTAGCAGGGCTGCCCGCATCGCCCAGAGCCGCCGCGATACCAACTAACAAGATGATAGCCGCCGGAGAAAAGCCCAGCGAAAGCGAAAACGGCACGTAGATCGACGCGATGATGGGTATCGTGCCAAAGCTCGTGCCGATACCCATAGTTACGAGCAGTCCGATGGCTAGCATCAGTATCGCGCCGCCTAGCTTGCCGCCAGCTACCGCGCTAGCAAAGCTCACTAGCTGCTCGATACCGCCACTCTCGCGCAAAACCGAGCCAAAGCCTGCGGCAACGAGCATGATAAATGCGATAAAACCCATCATCGCTAGACCGCTGTCCATGATTTTGTCGATTTTTCGGTACTCGATACCGCCAAAAACCACCATAACGAGCAGGCCGATAAGCGCTCCAAGCGGCATACTCTCGGTATAAATTTGCACTCCAAACGCCGCAACCGCACCGCCAAGCACCGCCCACTCTTTTTTCGTCATTTTTAGGCTTGCGGCCAACTGCGCCTCTTGCTCTTCGCTCGTTTCAAATTTGGTGTGCGCGTAGTCGCGTTTTTTGCGGTAAAAGACGAAAACGGCTAAAAGCAAGCCCACTAGCATAGAAAGGCCACCGATCCACATTACGCTTGAGATCTCGCTCATCTGCACCTCTACGCCGTTGTTTGCGAGCTCTTTTTTGATGATACCGTGAAAAATAAGTCCAAAACCAACGCTAAGGCTCACGTACGGCGCCTCTAGTCCGAAAGTTAGCGCGCACGTGACGGCTCGGCGGTCGATGCCTAGGCGGTTCATCAGCGGCAAAAGCGGCGGGATAAGAATCGGGATAAAAGCGATGTGAACCGGGATCAAATTTTGCGAAAAGCACGCAATCGCGGCGATTATCAGAGCAAAATAGGTGCTAGTTTTTGCTAGAGCCTTGCTAACGGCGTTTATGAGGATCGCGGTTAGGTTTGTGTTGGCTATCGCGGCTGCGAGAGCGCCGAGCAGGATGTAGCTGAGCGAGGTTTCTAGGTTGCCCTTCATACCCGTTATCAGCGTTGATGTGGTAGCCGTTAGCGCGTCGAAAAACGCCCCTACGCCGGCAAATCCGCCGTGATAGATGAGACCCGCGACTAGGGCGGAGACGAGGATGGAAAGCAGGATATTAAACCTTAACAAACAAAGCACAGTCATCACGAGGATACTGATTACGACGGGGTTGGTTAGCATTATTTTCCTTTTTGTAAATCAAATTCTTAAATCAAATTTCACCGCCGATCAAATTTGACGACTAGCGGCGAACGGGCGTCAAATTTATCTAACGCGGATGCCTACTTGCGGGCGAGGCGAATAGTAATAATCGTCGCGTCTGTCGCGGTATCCGTCATCGTATCCGTCGTCATAGCCTCTCTCGTAGCTTCGGTCGTCCGATTTGCTCGAGCCGCCTTTTTTTATGTTATTGTTTTTTATGTATTGATCGACTAGTTTATCGCGATAGTCTCTGCCTCGGTCGGTTTGTTTGTAGCCGCCGTACGGAGGGTCCATATATATCACTACGTCGTCGTCGTATCTATCTCGGTGGCGGCGTTTTTTGTATTTGTAGCTGTTGTCCGGGATGACTATTAAAGATTCGTTTGAATAACGGTCGTAAGCGTTTGCCAAATTTAAACAAAACGCTGTAAAAAGAGCGATTAAAACAAGTTTTTTCATGTCAAATCCTTTCTGGTTATTTCTAAATCATTTTATAACATCAAATTTAAAATAAAGTAAATTTTTAGCGCAAATATATTACAATTTTGTAAATTTCCCCAAGGAGTTTTCAATGAAAAAATCGTTTTTTAACGCATCGAAGATTGCGGCTTTGGCTCTGCCTTTTCTTTTGACGGGTTGCATGTCGTCGATGAGTATGGGCTCACCTGAGGCTAAAACGACGGCCACTGGCTCAGCTGCGGGCTCAAACGTGCAAAATGCAAACCCCGGACTAACCAGATGTACCGAGTCTATGGGTACGGTTACGATTTATGAGGATAGAAACAGCGACTGGTACTCCGTCGTAACCGGGCAGTACAAGCTAACATCTACTATCCCGGTTCTTAGGCTCCTAGCTCAGCAGTCAAACTGCTTCGTCGTCGTCGAGCGCAGCAAAGCGTTTAACCAAATGCTAGAAGAGCGCGCGTTGATGGAGTCGGGCGAGCTTAGAAAGAACTCGAATTTCAAAAAAGGTCAGATGGTCGCCGCGGACTACACCTTAACTCCTACGATAACCTTTAGCGAGAGCAACACTAGCGGTCTAGGCGGTGTCGTAGGCGCATTTTTCGGCTCAGTCGCAGGTACTGTAGCCGGCGGGTTTAGCACAAGCGACGTAAGTACTGTTCTAACGCTAATCGAAAACCGATCGGGTGTACAGTTAGCGGCAGCCGAGGGAAGCGCTAGAAATACGGACTTTGCAGGACTTGGGGGCTTATTTGGTAGTAAGGTAGGCGGAGGACTTGGGGCCTACGCTAATACGCCTGAAGGTAAGGTTATAGTAGCAGCCTTCACCGACTCGATGAATAACCTAATAGAAGCCGTCAGAAACTACAAAATGCAAACCGTAAAAGGCGGTCTTGGCGCGGGCGGCGCGATGAAAGTAGCGGATTAATTTTATCTTCGTTAGGCTAGATGCGACCAAAAGGCGTTCTAGCCTTTTTAAGCGCAAGGTAATCTCTGTATTGCGCTTAAATTTGAGCTTTCGGGCTCAAATTTGCATATTTTTCTACGTCAAATTTCGATTTCCTATTTAAAAAGACCTGCGTTAAATTTACTTCAAATTCTAGTTCGAAAAATTATAGCGGTGAGTAAAATTTACTCAAATTTGACTTAGTTAGAAAGCAAAAGTCCAAATTTAGGCTCGGTAATAAATATTAAATTTTACTTCGCGTGTAGCTCTTTTGCGTATTTTGACTTTTCGAGATTTTCGATTAGCTTTTGCGTGCGCATATCTCTGGCCTCGGGCACTAGATGAAACCACGTATCGTGCAGAAATTTACGCGGAAAATAGCTATCTTTATAATCGCCGATCATCTCAAAGCCGTTATCTTCGATGAGCTTTTTTACGTCTTTTAGAAATTTTTGATTATCCGCGGCGTGCGGGTAGTTTAGGTCGTAGCAGTCGTCGCCTGCGACAGCCGGGTAAGTAAAGATAAATTTGATCCCTTTTTCGCGCTCAAGTTTTTTCATAAAATTTAAATTTTCTTTGAAAATATCGCTTATACCGATTTTGCCGCCTGAAAAATCAGTAAAAAATATGTATTTTTGGCACGGCATCTGCGTGTCTTTGGCTTCTTCTACTTTGCCGATGTATTTATAATCGCCGCGTTCGCCGTTTCTAAAATCCGGCGAAAAATCGTGCACGGCTTGAGGCTTTTTGTTGATAAAGTTATCGAAATTTATCTCAAATGCCGCTATTTCTTTATAGTCTCTTATTGCCGCGTTTATAAATGCTTGAAACGGGATTTGTGATATGGTTTTTAGCTTTTCAAAAAACGGTAAATAGTCGTAAAAATGGTGAATCTCAAAAAAAAGTCCGTAGTAATAAGTATCAGGCGGAACATCGTTGATGTAGTACCTGTACTCCAAAGGCAGGATAAAAATATCTCCTTTATGCGCTAGTTTGGCCGCTCGGTAGAGTCTGTGGCGTAGCGGATATCCGCCGTGATCGGCTAAATTTATAACCAGCTTGCCAAAGTGCTTTTCAAGCATTTGGGAGTTGATACCGTGATAGGAGTTTGAGCCGCTTTCGACGATGATACGGTTTTGTTCGGTCGTGTTTGAGATGAGGTAGTTTTTATACGCGTAGTGATGAGCCGACGAAACCCTGATGAGAAACATCGCAAACGCCATATAAAACGCGATCATAACTAGCGTCAAAATAGGAAGCGTCAAAAGAAAAATTTTATATTTTTTCAAATTTAATCCTAAAAGTTAAAGTACAAAAACGGTGATTCCTGCGCGCCGGAGTTAATCGCAAAAACCAAAGCCAACAAAAACGCCGTAAAGAGTGCGGTAAGAAAGCCAAATTTTGCTCTAGCGGCCATTTCGTTCGAGTTTCGCCCAAAAATTGTAAACAAAAGCGTAATACCCATAATAGCGCAAAACGTACCCATGGCTATTTGCGGTGTTTCCATAAAATTGATTTGATTGTATCCCAGAGAGTTGCTTATGTACTCTAAGTAGTTAAAATTTATCTTAACCGAGCTAAAATCAAACATGCCTTTTAGCACTTTCATCGCACTATCTAGGTCTCTGGCGCGGAAAAATATCCAAGTGATATTTATAAAATTAAACGTTATAAACCAAGCTAAAAATTTATTCATCGGGCGAAAATGCGCGCCGTAAAATCTACAAATCATCATCGCAAACCCGTGTAGCGCGCCCCAGATGATAAACATCCAACCAGCCCCGTGCCAAAGTCCGCCTAGCAAAAATACCGCAAAAACGTTGGCGTAAGTTCGGTATTCACCTCTGCGGTTGCCGCCTAGCGGGATATAGATGTAGTCGCGTAAAAATCTCGAAAGCGTCATATGCCATCTGTGCCAAAAGTCTTGGATATTTAGCGCTTTGTAGGGGGAGTTGAAATTTAACGGCAAGATAATGTTAAACATATATGAAATGCCGATCGCCATATCGGTGTAACCGCTAAAATCGAAATATAGCTGTAAAGTGTAGCTAAGGCTCGTGATCCATGCCTCGCTCATGCTAAGAGTCGTATACACGTCAAAACCGTGAAGGGCAAATCTAGCGAAAAAATCTGCCACTACGACCTTTTTAAAAAGCCCGATCGAAAATAAAAAAAGTCCGATGCTTAAATTTTTATAGTTTATGCGCTTTAAACGTAAATTTGCAAACTGCGGCATCATCTCGGCATGGTGGATGATAGGACCGGCTAAAAGATGCGGAAAATACGTCACGAAAAGAGCGTAGCGAAGGAAGCTGGGCTCTTTTACTTTTTCGTGATAGCAGTCTACTAAAAACGCTATTTGCGTAAATGTAAAAAAGCTGATGCCAAGAGGCAAAATAACGTGGTGAAGCGGTACGTCGGTGCCGAAAATTCCGTTAAAATTTTCTATCAAAAAGTCGGTGTATTTATAGTAGGCCAGTAGGGCTAAATTTGCCGCGACGCCCGCCCATAAAATAAGCTTCTTGCGAGATGGGTGAGCGCATAGCAGATGACCGACGTAGAAGTTAAACGTAATCGAACCTAAAATAAGCGGGATATAAATGAAATTCCAATATCCATAAAAAAATAGCGAAGCGACCGTGAGCCAAAAGATACTGAGCTGAACGAATTTGAGCTTATTTAAAACAAAATAAACCCCAAAAGTAATCGGTAAGAAAAAAACTATAAAAGCAAATGAGTTAAAAAGCATTTTTACCCTTATTTTAAAAGAGTTTAAATATACTCAAATTTGATTTAAATTAAGCTTTTTAAAGCTAAATTCGATAAAATCGCCCAAATACCACTAAAAGGATCAAATTTGAGAAGCGATATAATCAAAAAAGGCTACACAAGAGCCCCACACCGCTCACTTTTACGTGCGACTGGGTTAAAAGACGAGGACTTTACTAAGCCATTTATCGGCGTTGCAAACAGCTTTATAGAGATTATCCCTGGGCACTTTTTCTTAAACAAATACGCTCAAATTTTAAAAGATGAAATTCGCAAAAATGGCTGTGTGCCGTTTGAATTTAACTGCATAGGCGTGGATGATGGCATCGCGATGGGGCACTCTGGGATGCTATATAGCTTGCCTAGCCGCGAGATCATCGCAAACTCTATAGAGACCGTAATGAACGCGCACGCACTTGACGCGCTTGTTTGTATGCCAAACTGCGACAAGATCGTCCCTGGCATGGTTATGGGTGCTTTAAGGGTCAATGTCCCGACCATTTTTGTAAGCGGAGGCCCTATGAAAAAAGGCCACACAAAAGATGGCAGGCCGATAGATCTTGCGACTGCGTTTGAGGCGGTTGGTAAATTTGAGACCAAAGAGATAGACGAGGCCGAGCTAAGAGATATCGAGTGCAATGCATGTCCGAGTGGGGGCAGCTGTAGCGGTATGTTTACGGCAAACTCTATGAACACGCTTTGTGAGGCGATGGGTATAGCGCTTTCTGGCAACGGCACTATCCTAGCACTTACTCCAGAACGTGAGGAGCTCATCAGGCAGGCTGCTCGCAGGATCTGTCAGATCGCACTTGATGAGAAATTTAAGATAAGAAACATACTAAATGAAAAGGCGATCCGCAACGCACTTGTCGTTGATATGGCGATGGGTGGTAGCAGCAACACCGTCCTTCATATGCTAGCTATCTCAAGAGAGGCTGGGGTAAATTTAGAGATAAAAGAGCTAAATAAGATCAGCCAAAACATCGCCCATATCGCTAAGATCAGCCCGAGCTTGCCAAACATACACATGGAGGATATCGGCAGGGCTGGTGGCATGAATGCGGTGATAAAAGAAATTTCACGCAGAGATAACGGCATGCTAAATTTGGACAACTTAACAGTTAGCGGCGAGACTTTGGCCGAGCGTGTACAGGCCAGCGACATCAAAGACGAAAGCGTCATTCACAAGGTGGAAAATGCCTATTCTCAGGTTGGCGGACTTGCCATTTTGTTTGGAAATTTAGCCGAGCAAGGCTGTGTCATCAAGACGGCTGGCATCGTTGGCGAGCGCAAATTTAGCGGCAAAGCGGTCTGCTTTAACTCACAAGATGAAGCCATAGCCGGCATCTCAAGCGGTAAAGTCGATAAAGGCGACGTAGTCGTCATCCGCTACGAAGGCCCACGCGGAGGCCCTGGCATGCAAGAGATGCTAAGCCCTACTTCACTCATCATGGGACGAGGACTAGGCGCAGACGTAGCGCTCATCACAGATGGTCGCTTTAGTGGGGCGACAAGAGGTCTAAGTATCGGCCACGTAAGCCCAGAAGCTGCTGAAGGCGGCATGATAGGCCTGCTACAAGATGGCGACATCATCGATATAGACGTCGATAAATACGAGATAAACGTTCGCCTAAGCGATGAGGAGATCGCCGAGCGCAGGGCTAAATTTAAACCAGTAGATAAGGCACTAACCTCTCGCTGGCTAAGGCAGTATCAAAAGCTAGTCACAAACGCAAGCAATGGAGCGATATTAGAAGTGTGAAAAATACGAAAATTTTATATAAAGGACATTTATGGATAATAATTTATTTGATTTTGAAGGCGAAGATAGTCTTGGTCCAGAAAATATTGAAACAGTATACCCACTAAAGGAAATAAGAATAGATAAGGGCAGAATGAGTGTTTTTGAATTTAAAAGAAAATACGATGACCCGGTAAAAGGCAATATTGTATTAAACCCAGATTTTCAAAGAGACGAAGGGAGATGGGGCCTAAAACAAAAAAGCGAACTAATAGAATCTATTCTGATGGGGATACCATTACCTGTTATATACTTATTTCAGGATGAAAAGGGTATCAAACAAGTTGTCGATGGAAGACAACGTTTAACTTGCATGGCAGATTTTTTAAACAATAATTTTAAACTAGAAAAATTAGAAATATTAAGAACCTTAAATAATAAATACTTTAAAGATCTTGAAGTATATGAACAAAATAAAATAGAAGATTACCAATTAGACATTTACACTATTTTACCTCCGGCACCAGAGAGGGTTAAATTTAATATATTTGACAGACTAAATAGGGGCGGAACAAAGTTAAACAATCAAGAAATGAGAAACGCTCTATATCAAGGAACGTCAACTAAACTTATAAAAGAAATGAGTGAACTAGAAAGTTTTAAACGCGCAACAGGATATTCTCTAAATGCAACCACAATGAAAGATAGATATCTAATTCTTAGATTTGTTGCTTTCTATTTTTTTAGAACAGATAAATTTGGGAAAAAAATCGATTTTAATTCTGACATTGATGACTTTTTAAAAAATGTCATGCAGTATATCAACACAAAGACTCTTGATGAAATAAAATACTTAAAAGATGCATTTGATAAAACAATGCAATACATATCTGAAAACTATGGAGATAGTGTTTTTAGATTTAAGAACAAAGATGGCAATAATAGAAAAAGACCTATAAACATGGGTTTATTTGAGTGTATAACATATATGTTTATGCTGGCTTTGGAAAAAAATATAAAAATAGACAAAGAAGAATTGGAGAAATTTAAGACGCAAGAATTTGACAAACCAGAAAGGTTTACATATGGAATAGATAGTAAAGATAATATTAAATTCAGATTCGATAGTGTAGAAAAATTTATAGGAATTTACAATGATACGACAAATGAAAATTAGCAACTTTAAAAGTATAAACAATCAAGAAATTGAATTAAAGCCACTAACTATATTTACTGGAACTAATTCATCTGGCAAAACTACATTAATGCAGAGTATTTTACTATTGTCTTATTATTCTAACCAAAATTCGGAACTAGAAAAGGCATTAATAAAGGTTAAAAAATTTCAAGAAGTTAGAAATTTTAATAATAACAGCAATGAAGTTACATTACAAATAAAAATAGATAATAAAGAATATATATTAAAATGTGATATTAATAGTAATTGGATTATAAATGAGAAGTCCCATTTAGTTTTTGAAGATAATCTATACTACATTAGCTCTAATCGCATAGGGCAGGAAGATATAGTAACTTACAGCGAAAATATAAAATTTGGAATAAATGGTAAAAATGTTTTTGGTTTTTTTCAAAAATATAAAGATCAAATTGTAAGTTTTGTGGCAGATCATAATAATGACGAAACGTTATCTGGTAATCTTAAGTATTGGATTAAAAAAATTTTAGATTTAGATATTGAGCTTTATACGGAAGATATAGATGGTTCAAATATAAAAGCAGGCTATAAATCTAGTCTTATTACCTCAAATATTCTTTCTACTTTTAATGTTGGAACTGGTGTAAGCTATGTCATAAGAATACTAATTGTTGCCTTATGGTTAAAACCAAATGATATCTTTATGATCGAGAACCCAGAAATTCATCTGCATCCAAAAGCTATATCAAATTTGGCTAGTTTTTTTGCGGAAATTGTATCAAAAAATAAAGTTCAGCTAATTATAGAAACTCACTCAGAATATTTTTTACACAAATTGAGGTATGAGATTTATAAGAGAAAATTTAATGCCGATGATGTGAGGTTTTTTTATAAAGATGATCCGAATAAAGAATTTGAAATAATTGATATAAATAAAATGAAAACATGTGAGTTATTTAAATCTCATACAGGCTACTGCGACATCCATTATTGTTGAAAGAGCCTTTGTGGAGCTC
>ERZ773267.340-NODE-340-length-33078-cov-11.333949_pt1 | contig 33078 bp, 48 predicted proteins | sample MGYA00511959_ERZ773267 | MGnify/ENA primary metagenome ERZ773267 (study PRJEB29015, sample SAMEA2738165) | human oral metagenome | biome: human oral; feature: human-associated habitat; material: saliva | place: China | collected 2240 ...
TCTTTTCTTCCGCTTTGTAAAAGCCCCCTTTCGTAAAAGAAAGAGGGCTTTATTTTTGAGAATTTTTTCAGAAATTCCCTCAAAGCAAAATAAAAAAAGATTCCCAAAGCAAAAGGAATCTTTCCAAAATGCAAAATCTCAAAGCGCAAAGCGCGATAAGATAAAGCCAGTGTACTCATTTTCACGCAGAAAGCAAATTTATTTTTTCGCTTTTTGCAAAAATTTTCATCAAGTCCCATTTTGGGGCTTTTTTATTTTATAAAATTTTGTCGTATGAGTATCAATATTATTTGGATTTTTGTTGTGTTCGGCGTGTGGAAAATCACGGAACTCGTGATTGAGATTTTCACAAAAATTGCCGAAGACAGCCGCGAGGCTGACGAAAAAAGCAAAAAATTTTTATTTCGTAACGATATTTAAAAAAGATGCAAATTCTTAAAGCACAAAGAACGCGTGCCAAGGCTCGCGTCGGAATCTCTGGACCATCTGGCTCCGGCAAAACCTATTCCGCTCTCCTATTCGCCTACGGCCTCGTGGGCGACTGGGAAAAAATCTGCGTCATAGACTCAGAAGTTGGATCATCGAACAACTACGCCCACCTCGGCGAGTTCAATGTATTGGAGCTCTCGGCGCCATTCAGCCCAGATCGATACATTGAAGCCATCAAGGCGGCAGAATCCGCCGGAATGGAAGCCATCGTGATTGATTCCGTCTCGCATGAGTGGGACGGAAAAGGCGGATGTCTGGAAATAAACGACCACCTTGCTCAAACGAAGTACAAAGGGAACACTTGGGCAGCGTGGTCCGAGACCACTCCTCGGCATCAAAAATTCATCGAAGCAATCGTGGGAAGCAAGGCACACATCATCGCCACTTCCCGTTCAAAAACAGAAACAACGCTCGTAGATGGTAAGCCAAAAAAAGTCGGGACGAAAGATATTCAGCGCGACGGGTTCGAGTACGAGATGACGCTGATGTTCAATATTGACCGAGATTCGCACTTCGCAATGGCCGTCAAGGACCGAACCAGTTTATTTATCGACCGCGACCCGTTCAAGCTCAGTATTCAGACTGGTGAAGAGTTCAGAAAATGGCTCGAAACCGGCATTGACCCACGCAAGGCAGAACTGGAACGAGAACAGGCGGAACAGAAGGCGCGAGATGATTTGTACGATTCGTATATTGCACGGCTCGATAGCGTCAAAGATTCGGACGCGCTCAAAAGCGTGTATGAAGATTTGAAAAACGACGCAAAAAATCTTGGTCCGGATTATACGAAAGATTTGACTGATCGCATCAAGTCCATCAAGGAAGAAATCGCCAAGGGGCGGAAAGAACCAGCACCTGAACCTGAACAAAAAGAACCCCAAAAAACTGAAGAAAAACCAACAGAAAAACCAACGAAAAAAGACGAAAAACCTCATTTCATTGTAACCAAGGAAGCGACAAAAAAATTCATGGAAACGACACGAGCAATTCGAGTGGCTCCTGATCACGACACACTCATGGAACTTATGGACGAATTTTTCGCGAATCTCGCGGACAAGGTCACTCCTGAGATGGTGGCACGCGTGGAGGCGGTCGCCGAAGAGCGGTTGCAGGAGTTGGTGGATGCTATGCCCGCAGTTACAGCCGAAATGGAGGACGGGTCATTGATAGAAGTGACGGTACACGAGGCACCAGCCGAAGAAACAGAATCGGAATCGGTCCAGTCGGAAGAATCGGCGGAACAAGAACCCGAAGTACCGAAAAAACCAGAAAAAACCTACAAAGAAACCATAAAGGCCAACGGCGACATCGTGCGCAAGTGGTCCGATGGAGCTATTGAAATACAGAAAAAATAATTTTTAACCCTTTTAGAAAATGCAAAATCAAAAAACGGAGCGCGTATTGCTCCAAATATTCAATAAAGCAAACGATAAGCCTGTTTATAATATGGTTATCAGCACGACCGCACCTGATGAAATCATACAAAAATGACTTGAAACTATGAGCGACGCTGTTGGGCTCATATATACATTTTTCGAAGTCGTTCGAGATATGAACGAGGTAGATCAAATGAAATTTTTCCAAGTTTTGGCTGACAAGCCAGCCGAAACAATAGAAAACATGAAAGAGGGTTTTGAAAAATATTCTTATATTCAACTTAAAAAATTTTAGTATGCCAATTCTTTTTGACACAGAAACCACATCAGCAGACCCAAGCAAAGCGCGGGTTGTGGAAATCGCCACATACGACACGCTGACTAAAAATATGTACGGGATGCGTTGCTTCCCTGCTGCCAGCATTGAAATTGGTGCAATGGCGACGCATCATATAACCATTGATTCAGTGCGAGGACTGCCGCAGTTCTCGCAGACGGCAATTTTCAAATATATCAAAGAAAATGCTCAGAGTGAAATATTCGTCGCACATAATGCGCCATATGATACAGAGGTGCTACACAATGAAGGCATTACCCTGCTGCGTGTGATTGACACCCTGCGGGTTGCCAAACACCTCTGTTCAGATGATGAGCCGGAAAGTTTCAGTTTGCAATACTTGCGTTATTTCTACAAGCTCGATGAGTTGGCAGATGACTTTGAGCGTCATTCTGTTAGGGAAGGGTCGCCACATGCTGCCTCGTACGATACCATTGTGCTGCGGTGGTTGTATTCCTTCCTCTACCGCAAGGTGCAGAAGTTGCACCCAGGGAAAAATCCGGACGAAGTTATGCTCGAACTATCAGCAAAAATCCCGCTCGTGCACCGATTCCGGTTCGGAAAGTACCGAGGCGAGAAGTTCGCGGATGTCGCAAAGAAGGACGAGGGCTACCTGGAATGGTTGCTCGCCAAGCACGATGATCCGGAGGTTGTGATGACCTGCCGGCATTACCTCAATAAATAGCTTTAACCTCACGGGGCCGTCGTGGTCCGATGGCTCCAAAATTTTTAAAAATTATGAAACACGAAAAATTTGCAGATTTTCTTTTGATGCAGTGATATGGTGCAAATACCAAACTAGCAAAAACCATGTGAATCCAGCCCGAGGCCGTCTTGAATGCTCTTCGGCGCGGAATATCGCGAGAAAAAACCAAAAAACGCTATACCATTGCCATCAATCGTACATTCGGTACTAATTTTACGGTTGAAGATATTTTTGAAGAACATGAGGAATAATTTTTTATTTCTTAATTTTCAAAAAACATGGCTCGACCAAACAAGAATAGTGCGGAATATTTTTCACATGATACCTGACTTCGTGATGATCCGAAGATAAAGTACATACGCCAAAAACATGGATTAACAGGCTACGCAGTTTTTACGATGTGCCTTGAATACCTCGCAAGCCAAGATGATTTTGAGGCGGAATACTCGCCGTTATCGCTTGCGCTGATAAGCTGAGATTTTGGGGTTCAATTAGAAGAACTCAAAGAAATTTTGCATGATTTTTTCATTGTTTGACTTCTTATTTTCGACGAAAAAAGTCAAAAATTTTATTCAAATTGATTAAAAAAAAGACTTCAAAAAATGCTCGAAAAAAGAGAAAAAATGAAGGCCAACGCAGAGAAGCGTTGGAATGAAGAAAAGTGCAAAAGAACACAAAAAGAATGCAAAAGCAATGCAATTGCATTCGAAAGTGATGCAATTGCATCAAAAAACAATGCATTTGCATCATTCTTTCCAGAAAAAACTATGCAAAGTAAAGTAAAGGAAAGTAAAGGAAAGAATACATGATATGATATTTCTTCACTTCGTTCAGAAATATCATATCTTCCCTCAAATCTCGACGATTTGAGTGGGAAAGAGTCAGATTTTTCGCTTAAAAACGCGGAAACCGAAAAAATAAACGAAAATAACACGGGGTCTGAACAGCCACGCGCGGCACAAAATGATCAGCCAGAGCACCCAACTGCGGCAGAGCTAGAAACTCAAAGTCGCTACGCCCGTGAACTCGCTTGACACGAGGAAAGTTTCGCTATTTTTTGGGCAAAATATCCGCGGAAAGTCTCAAAACAAGAGGCGTTCAAAGCGTGGAAAAATCTGACCAAAAAAGCCCAAAAAGCCGCCACTGACGCCATAGACGCACACCGCGACTACTGGCTAAAAACAGACCGCGAAAAAGACAAAATCCCACACGCGGCCACTTGGTTGCGCGGGAAACGCTGGGAGGATGAAGTGAATTTTACGCCTGTTGCGGTAGATGTCGCACGGGAAAAATTCAAGAAAACCGAGCAAAAAAACGCGGAAACCGAGCGAAAAAAAGAGGCCGAAATAGCGGCCGAAAAGCAAAAACTTTTGCAATTTTTCCGAGGCTTACCAGAAGCGCAACAAACCGAATTGCGCAAAAAGGCACACGCGCAAACCGCGAAAATCATCAAGCCGGAAACCATGGGATTTGATGCTATGGTGAAGGCAAAATTACATGTGCTGACGCGCCAACTTTTTGAGCGCGAAAACCAAAAATAAATATTTTTTTAAAAAATTTTATGCAAAAAATCTCACTTTTTGACTTGTTTTGCACGCTTTCGGTGGAAGAACAAAGCGAACTCATCGACGAAAGTGTGGCGTATGCTCGTACGGTTGCTGAACCGTACACAAGCGAATTTTGTGTAGCGCGAAGCAAAAAACTTGTCGCGCTTATGAAGGCAAAATTTTCACAATTTTTCGCCTAAATTCTACAATTATTTTTTAATATTTTCATCAAAATGTCAAACTTCAATAAAGTTATTCTCGTTGGTAATATAACTGCCGACATCGAGCTTAAAGAAACGCCAAATGGTGCAAAAGTTGCCTCATTCTCCATCGCGACCAATCGCTACTGGAAAAACAAAGACGGCCTCAAAGAACAAAGTGTGACTTATCACAATATTGTCGCATGGAATCGCACGGCCGAAGTCGTTGCCGAGTTTACCAACAAAGGCTCAAAAATTCTCGTGGAAGGATACCTGGACAATCGCTCGTGGGAAGCTGAGGACGGATCCAAGCGCTATCGCACTGAGGTGGTGGCAGAGAGTATTCAGCTCTTGCCTACTAGTACAAAAAATAGTGCTCCACTTCCGGAAGAGCCAAAAGCCGAGGAAGCAAAACACACAGCGCCCACCTACAACGACGACGAGCCAGCATTGGAAGATATTCCATTTTAGAATTTATTTTTTAATTTCAAAAAATGGAAATTCCACAACACAAAATTACATTTGCGAAGATCATGCAACTCTACCCGTTCATTGATGCGGAAGCGCTCCGCCAAGGAAAGGAAAAAGATATTATTGCAATGTGAGTACAGACTGGCAGTGATCTTTTTTCTGAATATTGGCGACAAAAACGCTGGTATGAACACGAAATCCGCGAGCGACGCCGGAAATATCTCGCCTCACGTCGATAATTTTTTAAAAATTCTCACTTCCACCGCGAAGAAAATTCGCAGGTTCGCTAAAACTACAAAGATTTTTTCTTTGTGGTGGAGGTGGGAATTTATTTTATTTTTTATTTCTGTTTTTATGCAAATTATACACTGGCTTCTTTATATATTTTATGCTATTTTGCTTGGTTATTATCTCGGGCGTGTATCCCGAGAATGGAAAGATTATAATATTGTTTTTCGCCTTCTAACAATTATTATTATTGTTTGTTGTATTCGCAATATCTTTCATTTTACCCATTTTATCGCTCAAAATTTTTCGCTATGGACTTTTTGGAATTTCTAGTGCAAAAAAATTTGGCGAAATCTGGCGGGGGGGGGGTTACAGATAGCAGAAATGTCACTCAATAGTATGCATTTTCTGCAATTCTTGTTCCTCACTCGCGCCAAGATCGAGTGTGCCGTGAACCGTAGTCGGCGTAAAAATTTTATTCTTATCGTTTCAAAAAATCAGGCAGAATGTCAAAAATTTCTTTCACAATCACGGGCATTATTCCGAGCAAAAAAAACCGCCACAAAATAAAAATGCGTGGCGGCCGAGCATTCATCGGGCCTGATGACACCTACATTGCCTGGGAGCGACAGCACGCCGCTGAATTAGCGGGAATTGAGAATTTTTGAATTTTCAAAAACTCGAAAAATCTTAAAATTTCCTACATTTTCCGGCAACGGCTGACAAATAAGGGATTGCCATCGACGCGTCGATGGGATATTTCGAATAAAATCGAATCAATCAATGATATGATCGTGGCAAGCGGGATGCTTTCGGACGATAATCAGATGATTATTGCTGAAATATCTGCTCGCGTAGAAAATGTCCCAGTACTGACAGAAAGTGAGGTACAAATAGATATTGAAGAACTTTAAATTTTAATTTTAAAATCCATGAATGGACTATTGTTTGCAACAATCAGTTGCTTGATTATATTTACAAGTTTATTAATTCTTTTCGTCAAATACAAACAAGAAGAATTCTTATTTATGTTTTTCGGATGACTCTTCGCACTTCTTATACATAACGTTCTGGTGTATATTTGATTTTTAATTTTTAAATAAAAAATTTTATGGAAAATATAAAATTCTGAAAACCACCATTTAAGCTATATTTTAGCTATGTGTATAATAGTCAAGACAATGAAGGCGACCAACTTTGTTTCATGTTTGATTTAGATTCTTGAGATTATGAAAAGGATTTAGAAATAAAGGAAGAAGTTATTGAAATTCTTAATGGCAAAATTGATAAGAAAATAACCTCAAAATTAAAAATTGTTGATGGTTATAAAATTTATATGGAGGATAAACCTTTCATTACAATACGCGGCTGGGGATACCTCACAGGACATGGTGCTGGTGCACTTTGACTTGACCATAATTTAGCAAAAGAAATCCAGGATGATTTTGCAAAATGGATTGTGGATAAACTTACTAAATAATCTTTATGGAAAACAATTTTGAAAAAGCTCTTAAAGAAGCTGCTAAAAAATTCAGAATTTTTATTGCAATTTCATTATTCATTCGCCTCTTATTTTCCCCAATATTTTTTATTTTCTATCTCATCAAAAATCTTTGTGAAAGAGTATTTGATTTTTGTATAGAAATAAAAACTTGTTTTCTTAAATCTTTTGTAAAACCTATAAAAAAATATAGAAGATTCAAAAGAAATGCAAACGAAGAAAACTTAAACAAAAAAATTGAATTTCAAAAATTTAGAGAAGAACAATTTGGGAAAAAATGGGATTGAAAAATGGATGGATGGAGAGAATTTATTTGATACTTTTTTGATATATTTTTTTAAAAAAAATTTTATGACAATAAGAGAGAAAAAAATTAAAGCAATCTATGAAAAGATTGCAAGGAAAGATATAGACTTGTGATGTAAAATTAAACTAAAAACAGGTGTAATAAATACTGCCGTTTGAAAACCTGCTTGACCTTTGATTAATTGTTTGTTTTTTCGGCAAATAAAAACAGAGGATATTGGAGAAATTATCGGTCATCCTGTTATGCTTGGCGATGTGATGGAATACTTCTATGGAAGTGTTCGATTCTCTGAATGGTGAAAGTGTTGGAGGAAACTCACAAAGCCCGTTGAAGAACAAAGCGATGGATGTATCAATTTTATTTATTCTTTAATTTCTGAACAATGAGAGAAATAAAATTTAGGTTTTATCCAAAAAATCAAATAACAAATTTTCAGGGGAAAACTTTACAAAAAATGTGGGAAGCCACAAGCATTGATTTTGAAGAAAATGAAATCTCAAATGGGGGTGATATTTTTAATCTTAATGAAGTAGAGTTGATGCAATACACTTGATGCAAAGACAAAAACTGAAAAGAGATTTATGAAGGCGATATTGTTGAGTATCTTGATGCTTCTTGATTCTCACAAGATGATGTGTGAATCAATCGCTGAATTGTGGAATTTGATTTGCGTGAATGAATCATTTTTACAAATAGAGATTCTGTTGAGATGGAAGATATTGATTTTGAAAGTGAAGTGGAAGTGATTTGAAACATTTATGAAAACCCTGATTTAATTGCTAACAAATTTAATAAATAATTTTTAATTTATTTTCCTATGAAAAAATATATTTTCAATGTTGAGTGTAAGCTATACTGAACTCTGGAGTTGGAGTTAGAAGATAGTTACACTGAAGAAGAAGCTATTCAATCAATAGAAGATAAAATCGACAACGATTCAGCATATCAATTATTGCAGAATCTGGAAACAGAAAATATTGATATATATAAGATTATTGATTTGCCTCACATTTTTGATAATCGGAAAAATCAAATCCCTAAAAAAGGAAATAAGTTTCAAACAAGTAAAGGTATTTGAGAAGTTATATCAGTGGACAAAAAGAATGAATGTGTATATCTCAAACTTGATTGAAATTCGCAGATTCAAAAGATGCTCTTTTGAGTATTGTGGGACACTATCGTTAAAGACAAATGATATTTTAATCCTTAAGTATACTATAAGTATATTGTAGGCATAATTATACTTATATTTAATTTTTATAATCCCCTCATCGTGAGGGGAAAAAGTCACCTTACTAGGACGAAAAAAACACACAAAAATGCGTGTTTTTTTATTTGCATTTTTCGAGAAAAATAGTATATTGAAAGCGAAAAGAAAGCCCCGCACAGGGTTTTTAGAAGTCCCATTTTGGGGCTTTTTTGTGTATTTTTATTTTTTATTTGCAAAAAATGGCAATAAAAAGCAATCAAATTATTGAAAACGACGAAAACAAGGGAAAAAATGAAAATGAAAAAACTTGACAAAGTGTAAAAAAGACGAATAGCACCACCAAAAAAACGACACAAAAAACCAAGAAAAAGAAAGCCAGCGAGGCATTATCTCTGCGACAGCAAAAAGTTATTGAAAAAATTAGCGAAACGCTGGCAGAAAATGGCAGAATATCAAAAGGCCAGATCCTCGCCGAAGCCGGCTACTCCGAATCCGTCCAAGTCTCTCCTTCCAAGGTCTTCAATGCCGCCTCAATGCGCCAAGCACTCAAAAAGATTGGTCTCGACCTCTCCTCACTTCGTTCAAAGCACCGCCAACTCCTGAACGCTGGACAGATCCAGACGCTGATGATTTCGAAGGAAATTCCGCCAGACCAATTCGTAGAGATGTTCCTTGACGCCATGCCCGGCTCTCGCTTCCTCCAATACTTCGACACGATGAGCGCGCGTCACTACATGTTCGTAGTTCCTGATGTCATCATTCAGGCAAAAATGCTTGAAATGCAATACAAGATTCTGGGCGAATTTGCGCCCGAAAAGCACGCCATCACCGACACCAAGGGCAATGATGTCGTTATTTATTTGCCAGACAATAACCGTCAATAATGTCACAGATCCAAATAAAACCACAGCCGTGATATCAAGAGAAAGTCTTGTCGAGTTCTGCGGACATCCTCATTTCTGGTGCTTCCGCGGGCGTTGGTAAGACTTTTGGTATGTTATTGGAAGCGACACGACATGCAAGCAACCCTCAATTCTCTTCGATGATTTTTCGCCGGACCACCCCTCAGATTCGCAACCCTGGCGGTCTCTGGGACACATCGAAGGAAATCAATTTGCACCTGCGCGCTCGCCCCAAAGAGTCGGAGTTGGAGTGGATTTTTCCGAGCGGTTCGAGAATGAAGATGAGTCACTTGGAACACGAGAACGACAAGTACAACCACCAAGGGGCGCAGTACCCGCTCATCATGTTCGATGAGCTGACGCACTTCTCCAAGACACAATTTTTGTATTTGTTATCGCGTAACCGCTCAACCTGTGGAGTTCGTCCGTATGTCCGTGCAACTTGCAATCCCGACCCTGACTCGTGGGTGGCGGACCTCGTGGCTCCATGGATTGACCAAAAAACCGGCTTCCCCATTCGCGAAAAAGAATGAAAGCTCCTCTATATGGTCGTGGATCAAGAAAAATTCGTTTTCGCTGAAACCAAAGACGAACTCATTGCGTCCTGCCAGCATCTCTTCGAACTCATCCCCGAGGGAATGAGCCCCGACGACATTATAAAATCCATCACTTTTATTTCTGGAAAAATCACAGAAAACAAAAAACTTCTTGAAGCGGACCCGTCGTACATCGGAAACCTGTTGTCCCAATCCGAAGACGAACGCAAACGACTCTTGGAGGGAAACTGGAAGGTGCGAACCGACGGCATGGAAATTTTTCCACACGCGAAGGTGCAAGATATGTTCTCGCTCACACTGCACGAGGAGAAGCCCGCTCACTACATCACAGCAGATATTGCGCGATTTGGGCGAGATTTGGCCGTTGTGTATGTCTGGCGCGGGTTCACTATCGAACATGTCGAGATATTGACGAAGTCCCGAACGACTGATATTACTGCCACCATTGAGCGACTGCGCGCTGAATACAGCGTGCCGAAATCCGGCGTACTGGTCGACCAAGACGGCGTCGGGGGTTGAGTGGTGGACGAGTGAGAATATCAGGGATTTTCTGGCTGACTTCCTGCAATGAAGGACCCAAGCACGGAAATCAAGGAAAATTATGACAACCTCAAAACGCAGTGCGCGTATCGAATGGCGGAACGAGTGGACCGCGCGAGTGTTGCCGTAAGTCCTGCCGTGGTGGTCCGTGTGGACGGAATCCCAACGGATGAAGTCACGCTCAGCAATGAACCGAAATCGTGGCGCAAGCTCCTCTCCGAAGACCTCCGAAGCTTCAAGCGTCGCGACCCTGACAGCGACGGAAAAAAGAAAATACAACCGAAGGCGCAACAGAAAATCCAACTGAACGGACGCTCGCCCGACTCGGGTGATGCGTTCATTATGCGGGAATTTTTCGAGTTGCAGCCGACGCAGAAAAATACAGAAATATTCTTTTTTTAAAAACCCTTATGCCAAAAATTATTGATACCATCCGGCAATTTGCGAACTCACACGGGAAAAAGCGAACCATGCGCGCCCTCGGCATTGGCGAATATGCGCTCAATAGCCTCGTCTTGTACGAGGATGGCGAAACGATCCATATTGCCACACTTATTAAGGCGTATGAATATTTCGGGCTCGAACACGATGATTTTTTCCATGAACAATCCGCGAGGCGGTCCAGCATGAAGAAGCACGACGGCATTGTGGGGCAGATTTTCCGCGCTCGACGAATCCGACTCGGCTTCTCGGTCAAGGAAGTGGAACGGCGCACAAAAATCTCTCGTGAGTCCATCGAACGCTTGGAACGAGGGGCACAACTTCCCCGCTCTGGATCGGAGACGGTGCGACGGCTTCTTCGAGTGTATGAATTCACGGAGGAAGAACGCGAAGCGATTATTTATCTGATTATGCGGGTATATGAGTGCTTGGATCTTTTCCGCGATGATTTAGAAAAATTATTAAAATCAAGCGAAGAAAGTGACAAACGCCCTCATGATTTTTCAAAAAACACATAAAATCTGTGAAATAATTATTTTTTATGGCAAAGAAAAAAAATACAGAAATCTGCATTATCAAGGCAGAAACAAACAATCTCGGCGTATCGCGTCAAGACCCTGGCACGGCTGGGCTCGGACTCATCGAGCCGCCAGATAATCCTGCTCTACTCGTGGAAGTGGTGGACAATTCGTTCGTTGTGGGTGGTGTGTGTGAGAAGATTGCCACGACCGCCGCGAGTGAGTGGACATTCGCGGAAGATGTCTCGGATGAGACGAAAAAAATTTTTTCTGCGGTGGATTTGGAAGAACTATTTTTGTCGTTTTTTGTGACAGGAAACGCATATTTTGAAAAAATTCGCAACGGATTCGGCAAGGTGGTGGCGCTGGAACGATTCTTGCCACAGCACATACGCATCCGCTGGAACAAGGACACGAGGGAACGCGAGTACGTCTACAAGAGCGGAACAGCGAGCCAACAAATAATCCCAGCCTCAGATATCATCCACATAAAAACCGCGTCGCTCAAATCAAAACACTATTGATCAGCAAAAATGAGTAAGTGTGCGAATCAGGTGGCACTCTTGGCGGAAATCGACAAATACTACGCCAAGGTATTCGATAATTGATTTTTCAATAATAAAATCATGGTCGACAAAGGCGGCAATATGACGCCGGAGCAAAAAGATGCACTGCGTGCGTATCTGACTGACCGAGCGCAAGGACTCGCAAACGCGTTTGCGTTGACAATTTTACCATTTGATGCGTCAATACTAAATCTCGACGATATCACGAATGTGGAAAAATTCTTGACCTATCGCGAAGACCTTATACAGTCCATCGCCATTGCGCTCAATGTTCCGATCGATATTCTCCTGCCGCAGAAAGCCAGCCGAGCAACAAAGGAAGTGTCGCTCTCAGAGTTGAACACCGATATTATTTGGCCGATGCAGCGCCGAGCGTTGGAGGTGCTCAAAAAATCGTTGCGTAAAGAAGTTCCAGATATTGACTGAGTGGGAATTCTTGCCATCGATACCAAGAATCAATTGGACGAAATGAAGGTGCTGACAGGCTACCAGTCAGCCGGTTCGATGACGGCAAACGAGGTCCGTGCCAAAATCGGACTTGACGCCATCGATGGCGGCGACGAACTCGCACCACAAAAAACCACCACCGAAATGTCAGAGGTGGAAAAAACTGAAAAAACTATACAAAAAATGTATGATGCTATCTATTCTGTCTAAGGCGTGCGCGTGTCGCGTCGCCAAAAGCGAAAATGACATCCGATGAAAAAAATTCCTGAAACTCTTCGCCCAGGTGCAAAAATTGTTTCAGGCGTTTTTTCGTGAGCAGGCTGATGTGCTAGCGCGCGCGGTTGAGGCTCGATATGAGCCAAGATACGAAAGCGTCGCGGTGGAGAAAGCGAATTTTTTGGATGGGATTTTGGATTTGTTCGCCGATGACCCCAAGTTTCGCCTGATACTGGAAAAAATCCTCGTGGAAATATTCGACGAATGAGCGGACGACGAATACAAGGAAAAAATCGAAGAGGTCCGCGAGAATGTGAAGGGTGGCGAACTCTCAGGAAGTCTTGAATTGCCGTCGTACGAGGCGGACAATTACGCGAAAAACCGAGCGGCGGAACTCATGCACGCCGTAACGGACACAACCAAAAAAGAGGTCCGAGCCCTGTTCAATGAAGGCTGGACGAATAACTGGACGCAAGAGGAAATGAGCCGAGCCATCAAGGAAAAATTCTCAAATTTTTCGGAGTATCGAGCGGCACTCATCGCCCAAATGGAAACAGCAAACGCGTATGAAGAAGGCAAATTGTCGCAATTTCGTGGGTTCGAGCGCCAGCTTGGGCTGACAGGATGGAAACGCTCGCAGACGCAGCATGACTCGGCCGTGCGAGAAAGCCACCAGGCCAATGAGGCGGAGGGATGGATTCCGTCCGATCAGAAGTTCAAGGCGACCGATACCATGCGAGCACCGCACGGGTTCCGTTGTCGATGTGTGACAAGTTTCGCACTCTTCCCTCCTGACGAAAAACACGAGAAAGAGCGAGCGATGAGGGATTTTGAACGGCGTATTGACTGGATTGCGGATGAGGCGGGCGTATCGATGAAGCGAGTGAAGCAATCCAAGCACCAGCATATCACGCTCCTCAATAAACTCTCAATTCTCAATGCAAGAATGCCGGGAAAACGAAACGGGAAACCGAGCAAAATCAAGCGAGATATCTACGAAGTAAAAAATAAAATTATTGAAGATATTATCGGGCGGATTGAGGCAGGAGAGATTCGGGGGAAATACAAAATTTCAATCGATGGAAAAAAGAATATGCCGTCGTGCATATTCTCGTTTGGTTCAATAGATATCGGGTTGCACTTTGATCCAAAACTCTATCGAAAACTAAAAAAACAAAAAAAGCGTAACAAGTAAATTGCTACGCTTTTTATAATATAGGAAGTATAACGAGTACGCTTGCGGGCTTGTCCCGTCTCAACCTTCCTACTCATCCGCAAATGTGGTCCCCAAAGATTGAGTTTATAGACACCTTGGGAAATGTCTTGTACACATATAATACACTTTTTTACGCAAAATGCAAATTTATTTGGCAATTTTTTGCAATTATTTGGTGATTTTTGGTATTTCGGCGGAAAAACCCTCACAAACGCCCTATTGATTTTTTGGAATATCGCTACAATAATCTCGTTTATTCTTTAAGCTAAATTTTTATGGCACAAACTACGGTGCAGAACGAGCGGTCCATCCGTCTCGGATCTGCGAAATTGCTCGTTGATGGCGTGGATATCGGCGCGCTGCAAAATGCGAAGTTGGAGGTCAAAATGGAAGTATTCCAGTTGAAGCCTGATAACGCGGAACTCACACCACGCAAAAAAATTTCATCGGCTAAAATCTCATGCGACGCATGGGAAATCACGATTGATAATTTGCAGAAATTCTCAGGCGTTGGACAGGTTACTTCGACGACTGCCACCGCACAAAATGTAGCGGACGAAATCCTCGCACACACTGGCGCAACAGTTGCAAAGGGCGAAATCTTCCAATTGAAGAACGCCAACGCTGACGGCAGTGTTGTGACAGCGGTAACGCTCAAAAACGGCGCAAACACTATTCCAGCGGCACAATATACGCTCGGGGTGCGTGATGGTCGCGCGTTCATCGTCTATACTGGTGCAGCGCTTACGCTCGCAGATAATCTCGTGATTGACTACACCTACACGCCAGCGGCGAAAAAAACCTACACAATGCGCGATGTTATCACGCTTATTGAGACGCACCGAATCGAACTCATCAATACGGACGAACACGGAAAAAAATTCACAGTTGAATTCCCGCGTGCGTACAATGTGAGCGGTATTGATATGGCGTTTCAGGCGGATGACAAGTTGGACGATGTCATGAAAACACCGCTTGAATTTCAAGCGATGGCGACACCGAACAAGGAACTTTGCTACATTCACGACGAGCAGGCCGGCTAATATTGCCCACAAACGCCCTCATAATTTCCCCCAGAGTCAGTATACTCTGAGGGATTTTATTTTTGAAAAAATGCTTTGTAAAAATATTCGTATCGATGACACCGAGATTTTGCGGGATGGGATTTTCTGGACCACGCGGAACTGGACCGATATTGCCGTAACCGACGAATCCCGTGATATTGCGGGAATGCACGGGCGTATTGTTTCCCCGACCTATGCACGCTACCGCACCGTAACGCTTGAAGGCGTTATTGACCGCCGTATTTCTGATTTGCCAGCCATCGAGCACCTGCAACGAATTTTCCGCCTACAACGCCACATTGAGGCGGTGGACGCTAAGATTTTGACCGTTACAGATGAGTATGATCGCGACTGGGATTTGCGCGTGAAGGTCAAAGAACCGCTCTCATTCGCGGACGCGGACGAGAATTTTTCCGGCGAAGTGTACAAATGGCGCGTGGTATTGGAAAGCGTCGGAACGCCTGAATTTAGTTCCCGACATGTCCAGCGTGTGCCAAGTATCTGATACGGCGAAGAAGGTATGTACGGAGGGGTAAAATTCGGCACAAAGTTCGGCAGTCGCTGGAATTATAATGTGCCATCAGTCACCGTCTCATCATCAAGCAATACAGATATCCCGCTGAAAATCACTATCGAGTGTGTGGATTCCGGCAATCCGACAGGACGCGGGGCGCAGGGTCCAATTGTCGTGCAGAACGCAACGACAGGATCAAGATTTATCGTGAATGTGTCGCTCGAAGTCGGAGACAAGCTCGTGATTGACGGGCAAAAACTGCGCGTCTACAAAAATGAAAATGATGTGACGGTGCAGCGTTTGCCTGGATCGGTCTTCCCTTCTGTATTCGGACAAACGGCGTTCATCGTCACGGATCAGGACGGGCGCGCATTCTCGAACGATGTGCGCGTATACGCTGAATTTTTCCCTACTTTTTTATAAAATTATGCTGATTGCCTATATTTACAACAAAGATAAAACCCGACAAATCACGCAGATTTTTGGGATTTTGTCCGCTGAAATCACTGAGAAGCTTTCTGATATTGGGACGGCGTTTTTTGAAATTTCGACGCGTGACACCAATTCGGAAGTGAACCGCAGCATTACGCTCGAAGCGCTGCAAGAAATGAACATCGTTGAACTCTGGCACTCGGACGGCATCAAAGAAGAAAAATTTTTCACAGGCTACATCGCAGGAATTGAGGCCCGCTGGGAAATAATCAAAATATCACTCAAAACGCTTGTGGGGATTTTTGACCATCGAATTATCAGAACAGGATTCAAATTTCAGAAAACCGGACTTCGTCAGATGATGGTTGAACTATGGAACCACATGAAAGACCCGCCTTTGCGCCTCATCTGTCGCGATAATCGCGCGATGGACAAAACTTATGAAATCGGACGAACCGTGTCAGATATTCTCCGAGATATTACGGAAGGCGGGCTTGAATATCGGATTGAAGACGGAATATTGGTGATTGGAGAAAATATCGGAAAAAATCGCTCTGATGTGGTTCAGTATCGCAAAGAGTGGCAGTCGCCGCGTGAGTGGAATATCTCTGATATGACCGTGACTTATTCCGCAAGCAATACGCACAACTCCATTACGACAAAAATCAAAGAAAATCCAGTGCACACGGTGGAAGACGCGGCCAGTATCGCAAAATACGGCTACAAAGAGAAATATATTACCGTATCAGGCGACAAAAAAGAAACGCCGAGTGGATTTCTCAAAGATCACAAAGAATCGAGCCGAGAAATCAAAATCACACCGACGGAGAATAATTTCACTCACATCGATGTCGGGGACTTCGTGGGCGTGCACTTGGACGCCGGAAACGAAATCTTGAAATTTTCCGGAGCGCTCAAAATCACTGGGAAGCAGTATCAGATTTCGGGTGATTTGGCGCAGGTTACGCTCACGGTCGCCACAAACTCAAAAAAATCGCAAAGCGTGATGGAAAAAATCAAGCAGATGGACGAGCGAATTGGCACGCTCGAAGTCCGCGAATAATATTTTTTAATTTTCTCTTTATGCACAAAATTTTTAAAAATTCACACAAACAAATTGCCACCTTCGTTGTGCTGGAACCTGATACCGTCGACCGCAACGGCGATAGCATCACGGCCGACGAAATCCTGAAAACGGCGATTGAATTTTTTATCAATAAGGATAAAAAAACGATCAATACCAACCACGAGCGAGGTACTGACCGATTTGACGCCGTGTATGTCGGCTCATGGATTGCGCCGGTGGACATCCCGACGCCAGCCGGCGAACCCATCAAACAAGGCTCGTGGCTCGTCGATATCAAATTTCTGTCTGAGGAAACTTGGGCGAAGGTCCTCGATGGCACGATTACCGGCGTATCGATGGAATGATACGCGACATACAACCCATAATTTTATTTTTTCATTTTTCTCCTATGCGAAATATCTACAATGTTATTGTCGACCGAATTTCTCTCCTTGAAGGATGTGCGCCCGCGGTCGAGCGCGCTGAGAGCAAATTTGCTCTCCTGAAATCTCGAAAACCGAAAATTTCGGAAAAAGAGAAAGAAAAATTGCTCAAATTTGCCAATTCGGGAAAAAATAGGGAGTAAACGCCCTATTGATTTTAAAAAAACGCTGTACAATAAGAGCGTTTTATTTTTTAAAAAAATTTTTCTATGAAAGAAAAAATTCAAAAAGCCCGCGAGTTCCTCACGGATATCGCGAAGGCAGCCGCGAGTGAAAATCTCGACGGATTGGCGGAAATCCTCAAAGCCGCTGATGACACACTGGAAGCACTCCGACAGGATGCGGAAAATGTGGAAGTAACCGCAGAAGCCCAAAAAGCGAAAATCGCTGAGCTGGAAAAAGCCACAGAGGATGCAGAAAATGCGGACGAAGACAATGAGGAGAAAGCACCAGAACCAGTAACAGAAGAAACGCAGAAAGATGCGGTACTTTCTGTATTTAGCGACTCAGTCGAGTCACTCCTCAAAGATCTCGCTGATGGCATCAAGACTCTCTCTGCTCGCGTAGACAATATTGACGAAGCGTTACAAAAGGCGAGCCAGCCGACGCAATCTCGTCAGGACGAAGACGAAGCAGAAGATAAAACCATTACCAAGAGCAACCGACTTTCTGCACTCAATAAGCGCCTTGGTGCATTCTAATATATTTATTTTTATTATTTTTTTATTTTATGAAAAAATACGAACAACTTCAAAAAGCCTTCGACACAAGTGCGAACGGCTCTCCACTCATTCATCTTTCTTCACAAGAAGCCTCTGACTTCGTGGACCTCATCGTTGATAAGTCAGTTCTACTCAATAAAGTTCGCGTTGTAAAAATGGACCGCGCGAAACTCAATATCGGGCGTATTCTCTCAGGCGGACGATTCTTGCAGCCAGGCGGGCAAGATGTAGCCGTTGCCGATGATAAGACATATAAGGCGAAAACCGATACTATTACCCTTGTCACGAAAGAATTTATCGGGAAAATTGAAATCCACGATGACGAAATTCGTCACGCTGTGAACGGCGAAGGTATCGAGAATACTTTGCTTGGTCACGCCGCAAAGAAAATCCGCAACGAACTCGAAGAACTCATTTTGTATTCTGATACGACTGGAACTTTCGCCACAGGGCTTGAATCGTTCAAAGTGGTGGACGGAGTATTCAAACGACTCAAAGGAAAATCCGGAGAGGTTGACTTCTCTGTTGGGTTTGGGAATCAATTCGCCGACAATGAAAAATTCCGCAAAATGCTCAAAACTATGCCGGTTGAATATCGCAACGGGGCGGAATTCTTCTTGAACAACGATGTCATGATTGACTACACGGCCAATTTTGATAATTCTGTGAATCGCGACGCATTCGTTGATAACATCCTTTCAAAACCAGCAAACGAAGTACCGCTCGCATCCTTCGACAGCAAAGGCGAAACGCAGGTACTCTTCACGAACCCTCAAAACATCATCTGGGGCGTACAGATCGAAGACGCATCTATGCAGTTCGAACGCGAACGCGTGGCTTCAAAGCGTAAAACTGTCTTCCACTTCTCAATCGAGATGGACTTCCAGGTGGAAATTCCAGAAGCAGCAGTCGTTGGAAACAAAATGAAAACAAAATAATCATCTTGCGGACAATAAAAAAATCTCCCTTTCGAGGGAGTTTTTTGATGGACAAATTTTTTATTTAGCGGAACGCATAAAACTTTTGAGCGCCATGAGTGCCGTTCCGTCGGCGTGCTTGCTCTGGGAAGTCTCGGGCAGTGGTGCTTGACCGAGAATAGCACCGGAATTTTCCGCGATCGTGTAAAAATCCACAAGCGGAAGCCGTAAAATATCGCCATATGATAAGCCCAAATGCTTGACTATCATCGCGATAGAGAGGACAAGGTCGCTCGGGCTGTGTTCGCCCGTTTTGTCCTGTGTCTTATTGCCAAGATTGGCAAAAAGAATTTCTAAAATTTTTGCCATATAAGCGTCGTTTCCAAGGATTTCAGCGGGCGCCTGATCATTACATTCAAGGAAAAAATCGGCAAAGAAATTCTCTGGATCGCGTGACATCGTAAGGAACCAACCAACGGAAATATCAGGCAAACAAAATTCGAAACCTGCCGCGCAAAATTCGTGAATATAACAGCCAAGTGCGCGGAAATTTCGGATTTTTGCTTGGTTGTAGATTGGCACGCAGCCATTTTTTCATGGCTGATTGTAAATCAAAAAATCTAAATCATTCATACTATTCACGAGTTACAACGGAGAAATAAAGATGAATACCATTCGTCTGAGTGGTCTGGTCGAACGAATGTGACATACGCTTTATGGAGATGGCGAGCAAGGTTGCGTCTGAGTATCGATCCAACTTCTCGCGAACAATGCGAGCATAATTCATAGCTTCAAGCTTGGTGGCGCACCATACTGCAATATGATACGAATGACGCCAAAGCCCCAAATCATGCGTATGTGGTTCGCTGTATTCGTCAATATGAGTAATCATCGGGAATTTGTCCGAGAGGTTGTCCTGGGTGGGGTCGATGTCCGCCCAAACGCGAATATTGGCAGGAAGGCCCGGAGTTCTCGTGAGGAGCTCGTGCATATTTTCGGTAATGAACATATTTTTTAAAATTTGGAAATAATGCGGTCGAATGCCAGTTGTGCCTGACGGAGCATTTCCCTGCTAACAGCAGGGTCTTGAAGTGTTACGCCGACGAATGGACGGGGTCGCATGTGGGGCGTTCCCTCTTCGAGATAGGCAGCATAATTGGCGGCAGGTCCGTTCTTGACCGTTCCGACCTCGACGCTCAAACCTCGTGGATTGATTCCGATGGATTGTTTGAGGTTGCCGGTTACGCCTTCGTACCAATGCCCGCCATAATTCACAACCCCGCGCCGACTTCTGTGCGGTTTTTTGCCGTCTTTTCGGTCGATGTTCTGCGGAAGTCGTGGCGTCGTCAGGTCTCGCGGAGCAATGCGACGCATTTCGTCCGTGGCAACGACTGCGGCGGCTTGTAGAGCCTGCTTCATTCCCTCTTGCATGATGGCTTCTAAGCGGTCAAAATCCATTATTTTATATGCGTTAAATAATACTTGTAGTGGTCGATTTTTCCGTTCATATCACGCTCAGTTTTTTGGTGGATCACGCGGAATTTTTCGCGAGCAAATTCTATTTCGTCATTGACGGAAATATTATTGAAAGTTGTATACAGAGATTTTGGCACTTCCGTTAGTGGAAGGTCACCAAAAAGCATACGCTCGCGGGGCGAAGCGTCGAAAATCACGCCCGAAAAAGAGAGCGTCATAGTACGGTCGACAACCGTTTCGCCGAGTTGATTTTGCTCGTACATTTTTTTATGTACCTTGATCGGGTAGAGTTGTTTTTTGAAAATTTGGAACATTTTTGAGTTTTAGAGAGTGGAGAAAAAAGATGTACGCGTATATTTGGCAAGAATTTTTTGAAGCGCTGGGGAATTGAGGACAGCACCCGCCTGCGTGTTGGCAAGTTGTTCAGGCGTCAAGTAGGTTACGCTCGTATCGCCGATTCGTTGCGATTGCACACCATACGGAATATTGTCGCTTGCCTCGGACATCTGCACCATCGATTTGAGGAAATACATAAAATACATGCGGAAATCCTCGGGAACTTGGGCGAAGCCAGCTCGATAGTGTACAACTATATTTTTGATGCCTTTGGGCGCTGTGTGTTGCAGCGCGACAATGTGGCCATCAATGAAGTCGACCGCGTAGGTATGGCGTCCGTCCGTGATTTTTTGGACGCTTTCGGGTTTTTCGGCGAGATAGAGAAATTTTGAATCATTGCCATCAATGCGGGCGACGCGGTCCGTAAGTGCCAATGAGCCGCCAATGAGTGCGTCAATGGCGGCTGTGGCAATGGCAATATGATTTTTGAGCGCCTCAGGATCCATGTCGGGAAAAATTTTTTTCGCGTCAGAAAGAGAAATATATTCCATTGGTTGAGTGGTTAGATTATTTTGCAGTAGGTTCTGCTGGTGGGTTCTGTTCGTCTGCTGGTGGTTCTGCTGGTGGGTTCTGTTCGTCTGCTGGTGGTTCTGCTGGTGGGTTTTGTGGTTCTGTTTCTGTCTGAATTTTTTTCGTTTTTGGTTTTTTGTCTGTTTTTTCTTCGGATTCTGCGATTTGTTCAAATCCGCGTTCCAACAGCACATCGATATAGTTTTGATCGTCTGTTTCGATAGTGCGCCCCGGAAGTGCACCATTAAATCCGATATTTGAGTTATTGATGAAAATTGGCATAGAAAAAAAATTATGAAATACCAGCAGTATTGTAGGCGAATTTTACAAAATCAATAGGGCGTTTGTGAGATTTTTTTGACGAACCATAAAAAAAGAACCTTTGGGGGGTTCTTTTTAACTCATTGCTCACATAAAAATGTTTTTTAAAATCCTTGTCGTCGCATTTCTGCTTCGATAAGAATTTTTACAAGAGAAGAGTTTGTTTTTGTGTTATATATATTTAGTAATTTTTCTAATTTTTCATCAATTTTTTCTTCTTCGTCGAAGCGTATAGTAATATCTATGCGCTTTTTTGTGGTAGCATTTTCATTGTTGTTCATATTTTTTGTACAAAATTAAATAAAATTGACGGCAATATAATATTTTTTTCCGTCTTTTTGTCAATTTTTTTATTTGTAGAAATCGCTTTATAGTGGCAAAATATAACTTTTTGACGGCAATATATTTATTTTTTCCGTCAAATTTATTTGACAAGACGGCAAATTTTAATATAATGCCGTCATATTGAAGAAGTAAAAACTTCTAAAAATAATTTTCTAACTTTTTATATTATGTCTACTCCAATCACTGTTGAACTTCTAAACAAAATTGTTACAGAAAATCAAAATCTTTATACAGCATACAAAAATGTATATAAAGAGAACGGATATGTTCTTGCAACTTCTTCTCTTAATTCAGGAAACTCATATGTAGTTTCTGATGAAAAAGGAAACATTAATATGGCGAACTTCATATTCCCTGATGAAGAAAGAAATTCTTTCATCGAAAAAAAATATGGAATTTCACTTCGATAATCTTTCGATTGTAGTCCGCTTGTGGCGGATTATATCGAGCGATTATGTCGCTTGCTCATCGAATATGAGTGATATTCGATGAAATATTATACAACCAAATGAATTGGTTGAGAAATGTAATATTTCAATACATTCCTGCATTGGGAAGATGGGCTTCTGTGACGCAATTTTTTAAAAAATTGTACGGGGTAGCTAATATCATCAATGTCTTATGACAGTATAAGTTAATATTGTTCCTCATGGCATTCTCGGTTGTAACCATGTTGTATTATCAATGAGCACTTGCCGACCGAGGCGGGTCGAAATGTAGAAGCCCACTTTTGTGAGTGAAATAAGGGGTGATATCTGCTACCTACTGTGCCTGTTGCCGAACGGAAAAACTTACACCATACATACAAGCAATATGCACGATTATTGTGCATATTGTGTATGGTTATTTTTTTAAAAAAATATGAAAAATAAAATAAACAAAATAATAAAAGCATTAATGATTATATATCGTGCATTCGAAGCTAATGTTGACGCTCATCAATATAGAGATAAGTCACAAGATGCTTATTGTTGTTATGATCACGATGGTGCAAAATATTTTTCTCAAAAAAAAAGTGAGAAATATATAGAAAAAGAAAAATATATCTTAGAAGCTATAAGATATATCAAAAAAAATAAACTTCCAATAAAATATTGAATTGAATATCAAGAAGCGGAATATGACGCTTTGTATAGAAAATCAGAAAGCATTATTTTTTATTTTTGTTTTGCCGGTAAGCAAGTTTCATTCCACGGAGTGAATTTGTCGAATCTCGACAAAATTAAAAAATACAATGGAAAATGGAGCAATAGACTGAATAACGATCTTTGCCCATTTAAAGAAATTATTTGTCATTTCAATTCGGACAAAAATCCGAATAAATATGAAAAATTTTCAAAAAAATATGGAAAATATTTATTTTTATAGTTTATTAATTTTAAAATAATGAAAGAAAAATTCCTTTCAGAAAAACAAATAAACGAATGACTCTCACTTTCATCAATTCGGAGTTATGAGAGTCTTTTTTATCACATAGAGCGAGATAATCGTCTTGATTTATCTCGGATCAAAGAAACTTTTAATTTGGAAAATGTCTTGAAATTTTTCCAAAAAAATTCTCATAAATGGAAGGACACAACATATAATTTCTACATAAAAAAATTTCGTGTTTTCTTAAAATTTCTTCATCGCGAAGAAAAAATTTGAAAATTTTATGAAACACTCAAATTTAAAAAAACTGATAAAAAACTTCCAAAGCATATTTCTGTGGAAGATTTGCAAAAAATTTTTGAAATTATTGATCCAGAGGAACAAAGAATTATTCGTTTTTTTCTTTTTACGGGGATTCGCCGATTTGAGTTTGCGAATATTGAACAAAAAAATATTTTCTTGAAAAAATGAGAAATATCTATTTTCTGAAAATGACGAAAAGAGAGAATTATTCCTATACATCGAAGAATATATGATGATATCCAGCACATGAACTTTCCGTATTCTCTAAGAAAAATCGATGATTTAAGGCTTAAAATTCAGAAAAAATTTCCAGATTTTAAGCTTCACAATCTTCGACATACATTTGCGACAACAATGATTAAGAATAAAGCAGACATCTATTCAGTTGCACAGATTATGTGACATGCAAGCATTGATACCACAACAATATATCTGTCCATGGACATATCTCGTGCACGAGAAGAAATTGCAAAATTTGATTTGAGTTTTTAAAAAACACCCACTTCGGGTGTTTTTTAAGTTTTAATATTTTTTTGCAAGTTCCAAGGCTTTTTGCAATTCTTTCGGATATTGCTTCAATACCTGCATTTGCTTTTCATAAGAGCCTTTTGCGGCTTTTTTTACAGATTTTTTAAGTTGTGCCATTTGTTTTTCTGTTGGCTGTGGCATTTTTATTTGATTTTTCATCTTTACAACTCAGTAAGGAAATCACGAGCGATAGCTTCTGCCACTTGTTGTCTTGTGAGTACGAGAGCATTAAGGTCTGGATTGCGAGTTACTGCGCGAGAGAACATGAAGGCAATCTCTTCGTCTGAAGCAAGATTGAATTGTCGTTCTTCGTTATAGAGACTGATTTTCCCTCGCACAATCTTTCTTTCAAAGAAATAAGCATACGATGAGCGGAAGGTTCTCCAGTTTTCATCAATATCATTATTTATTTGTTTGAGAGCACGATTGATCATAATACGAATCTCAGTGGCCGTTGCCAAGTCTTTCGGACGCTCTTCGTTCCATATCTTTTTATCGAATGCAAGCTGAAGATATTTGTTTGCTCTTTTCTTACGAGCCTCAACGAATTTCTCTTGTTCTGATGTGAGCAAGAATTCATATTGAGAATACAAGTCTTCGATATCAGCATATGGAATCCAGAAGTGGCCATCAGGAATCCAAGAATTCGCAACATAGAATGCTCCAACCTTACCAGATGGCAAGATTTTCTTATCATCCCAGCCGACGATGTCAAAGATGTGTGCACCTTGTCCATCGTAGTTTCCTCTTGTGTATTCTCTATTCTGTAGCGTTTTTGTCCAGTTAACAGAGTTAAGCCCTGTCGCAACTCCTGACTTTCGAACAAACATAGCCTCTTTCATTTTCGTGAGGTTTGCGTGTTGACGAGTGTTCAGGTGTACATAAGCACCGATATAGTTTAGATCTTTCAACACTTGTAAGGCTGATTGAAAAATCCATCCTCTCGTGTCGCTTGCTCCTCGTTTCTTACATTCGTCCCAAGCTTTCCAAGGGTCATATGGATGTTCATAGATAACATTCTCTGGAAGAGAGTATGCATACTTTTCATTAAAAGCGTTTGTTGAGCCAAAAATCGTACACGCACCAATTTGTCCTTGATTAAGAAGTGGTGCTTTATCGAGCATAAATGATGATGGCAATTCTACGCTACCACCAACTTCTCCGAACACTTCTTCTGAAGTGTAATCACGAGAATCAGGGAGGTCAATTGCTGCTGAATAATTTTCAAAAATGTTTGTAGTAGTGTCCATTGTTAATTTTTATTAGCAAATAAATCAGGTTGCCCGTATCGAGCAATGTAGTAATCCTCATCGGATTTTTCGCACTCGAGTGCATCAATGATTTGCTTTTGCACCTTCTCCATCACGACGGCGGTCGAGTGTTTTACAAGCGAACCACGAAGCTGTTCAGCTTCCTCACGCGTGAGCTCCACGTGAAAAATTTCTTTTTTTAGCATAACTAAAATTAAATTAAAGAGTAAAAATTTCTAAGAAAAGAAGTAAAGAAAGTAAAGTTAAAACCACCATACAATAAACTAACAATAAAAGTCATGATAAATTTCCTTCTGATTCTGCTTTTTCAATATGTTTGCTTAAAAAACCAGCGGTTCAAAAAAAGAGAATTATCACGGTTACTAAAAGAACAATTTTCATAATTTTAAAATTAAATATTATTTTTTCGGTGGAAAATCATCTTTTTCAGCGTCCACCATTTTTTTGAGAATTCCCTCAAACGTACTTCAGATTTTCTGCAATACGAATGTTACTGCATCTATTTCCTTCACTGGTTTACCTGTACGAAAGCAATAAATATTCTGAATAATTGAATAGGCCTCCGCAACAATAACCGCTGAAAGAATTGTCTTGAGATAGAATTGCTCAAATACGTCGACTGAACGAAGCACGAAAGCAATTGTGAATATAAAAATAAATGTTGTGAGTTTTTTCATCAATCCAAGCCACGCTCTGCCACTCTCAATCTTTGAGCGGTCAAGCGTGTATTGCTTCATAACTCCTGTAATGAAGTCAAAAAGCATAAGCACGGCAAGGATTTTTATTTGCTCTTGCGGCAGTCCGAGGTAGTTAAAGAATCACACTGCGCATAAGTATACCCACCAGTTAGTCGATACTAGAGTTTCATACATAAGGTTTAAAATTAATTATTTTTGACATTTTGCACGCCACGCGTTCCATCCGCCAATCCTGACGCCCAAATATTGGAAAAATGCGGACACAACGCCAATGCCTGCCACGCGTAAGGCTTGGTACATAATGCGGTCGGCGTGCCTGCGTGAGAGTATGAGTAACCCATATTCCTGCGGAATTTTTCCGCCGTTGTGATAAAGCCAATCGTGCAAAATGTAGGCGGTCGAACCATTGCGAGAAAAAAATACACGGAAAAACGGAGGAATTGAGCCGAGGTCTGTCACGAAGCCTGTCGGCACAAGGATTTTTCCTGTTTTTTCTGCGTAGTCGACGAACCACACGAACGGCTCGCATACCACGAAATTGTCATTGCCGTCTATTTTCATCAATGTGCCGTTTTGTTCGGCACGCACGGCGTCTGTGTATTTCATAATTACGAATTAGGTTTTTTGGCTGGTGTGAGCTTCATCATCTCGATTTCCTCACGAGCTTTTTTCATTGCTTCTTCGCGTTCAAGAGGTCAAAGTTTGTCCATTCCGAAGAACGCAAGAATTTGATTTGAGAGCATCAATTTTTTTTGAGTATCTTCCAAAAATTCAGGGTCGTTTTTGTTAAAAACCATATTTCCGACAATAACTGTCGGCTCATATGGATTTCCGCCATATACTCGGTCTGCCGTGAGTTCGTAGATTTCTTTCGGGGAAAATTCTAACCCTTCAAGAATTGCCGTATTGGTCGTGGCGTTAAGTTCTGGAAGTTCGAGCAATTTTTTATACACACGAGCAAATTTTTCGTCGCGTGTTTCCTTGTATTTTTTCTGCTCGATTTTTTGAGTTTTTTCGTTGTAGATGGGGTCGGTTATCGCATTGTCGTATTCGACAACCTGATATTTTTCCGCGTCGGGCAGAAAATCTTTGTCAAGTTTTTCGGCGGAAATGAAAGAAATTTTATCTTGAAGAAGATATGCGAACATAGGAAAAAATTAAGAAAATTGTTGAATGGTCCAATAAAGTTTTGCGTTGTACCCTGAGAAGCGAACAAATCAAGGCGGTACGGTGATAGTTATTGATGGTGTATGATAGTTCGTCACACCTATTCCAATAGACGCCCTTGGATCCCAATTCGCGTTATTGGTGGAGAATTGAATACCTCCTGATGTGCTAGTATCACTACCAAATACATTAAGCGTAACAAGTGCACCCTTTGGTACGGCAAATGATGCACTTTCTCCACCCCACGAATTAAAGGATTGATTTCCGTTGACAGTAGTGCCGGCATACATTGATTTAAATATCCATTTTCTCAAATTTTCAAGCGTTACTTTTTTGTTTCCGCCGCCGAATTCTTTGAGTGGGAAAAAGTCATATATATTCGTCGGTTCTTGGATTTCCTGCAATCCGCCTATGTCCATCGCATTGCCCTTATACTCCGTAATATTGTAGATAGTATCGCCTGATGGATTCGGCGTGTTGATATAATTCTCGAACGAGGGGATGAAGCGCTCTCCTGAGTGTGCAACCTGCACAATTGTCTTATGTGCGAAGGATTCGTGCAATACGGCAATATCCCACGAATTGACTGAATTGCGGAAAACACGAAGTTCTGTGAAGATATTTGAACCGCCGAAAATTTTCGTGAAAAATCCTGAAAAATTGCGTGTATGTTGTCCATTCCCAATAGTCAAGATGGCTTCCATCACGACACCGCCTGCGTTGGCGTCGTTCGCACCGAACCCCGCACCACCCAAAAAGCGGAAATTGATACGGCTTCCTTCGCCACCTTCGAATGTTCCGAGTTTCGTCCAAGCGCGTGCACCTGTTCCTTTAAGTGTAAAATTTTTATACTGTTCGACTGTTTCTTTTTGTTCAATTTTATCTCTTCGGTCGGTAATCGCGCCGTTCGTGATACTCGCAAGAGCTATAAAATTCTTGGTTGGAAGTGCTGAAACCCGCTTGATTTGCCCGATATTCGAGCCATCTTCGGCGTTCAGTGCTCCATTGTCGAGATTTTCTTGTGCAATTTCTACGACAATGTGCGCCGTGCCAGTCGTATCAATAACAAGTTCTGTTGTATTCTGAAAATGTACCATAATTTGTTCGCCGTTGGAGCGAGTGCAAAGGACGAATGCTTCGCCCGGAAGTACCTTCCCATCCTTGACTTCGAGCCCAGAGATAACCCCAGGCGTAATAGTCGCGCGAGCAAGCGCCGTAATCTGATGATCTTGGTTGATATTTTCTCCATTGAGAAGACTTGTGATTTGTGCCATTTTTTTGAAAAATTAAAAATCCCCTCTATTATGTGGGGATTTTAAAAAATTATGAGGGCGTTTGTGGCGATTTTTTCTTTTTTTTTGGAAAAAATTTGAAAAAATTTACATTTCCCACTGAACTCGTGAGAGCATCTGACGAAAATCGACATCGTCGCGAATCTGAATCGGTCCGTTGATATTGACGCTCTTGTTGCGGTGGGTGATGTGCGTGGTATTCATCTGGTTAGCGGTTCGCATTTTTTCTATTGCTGGCAAGACAGTTGGCATGATGCGATTCATCGCACCCAGTACATGCTGCGGGATGACATATTCGCCCTTATGGACAATACCAGCAGGCTCAAATACTCCTCCGTCGCCTGTGTACCCACCAGTTGCGAATCCGCGTCCGCCGCCACGGCTCGCCGCTGCGAGGGCTCGAGCCGCCCTGATAGCTTCGTTGATCTTCTCGATGAGGCTGTTGTATTCTGATTTTTGTGCAGCAATCATCGCCATTTGATTATCATGAAGCGCCTGCTGCAAGCGTCCGACTTCATTGCTGACATAGGTTTCAGCTGCAATTTTTTCGTCGCGAATAATCGTGATATTTTTTCGCTCCTGAGCGAGCTTATCGACAAGACTTTTGGCGTCGTCGGTTGTGAGCCCACGGCGGAAAGTTTCCAAGTGACTATCGAACAACGCGCCGCGCATTTCTTTGCCGTTTTCAAAGAAATTGAGGACTTTTTCTCGTTCCATGACTTCCTCGCGTTTTTTCATCATTTCTTGCGAGGCTTTCATCAGCGCGAGCGCGTGTTTCTCTTCTTCGGCGTTGATTTCTTGTAAGAAGTCATAATATTCGCGCTCATCCTTGTCTACCTTGAAGCGGTTGTCCACTTCGTCAATGGTGGTCTTGTAGTCTTTGAACTTTTCTGTCAGTTTTGAGATTTGTTCTTTGACTTTTTTGAGCTTTTTTTCGTCCTTGGATTCCTCGTAGCCATCGCCCTTGAATATCTGATATTCGTCTTCTTTGATGGCTTTTTCGAGCTCTTCTTTTTCGTCCAGAAGTTTTTTGTACGCGTCGCGAATGGTGTCTTTTTGCTTTTTTTCATGATCCTCGTTCAGTTTGGCAATAGTTTTGTCATATTGTTCTTCCAGTTTCTTGATCGCTGACTGGACTTTTTCATGTTCTTGCTTGACAGTTTCTGCCCACTTGTGCTCTGCCTCGGTCATTTTCTCGCGTTTTTTGCGCTGTTCGTCCATAACCTTTGAGAGGGCTTTTTCTTGGTGTTCCAGCGCCTTGACAGCTTTTTTGAGTTTTTCTTTGGCTTGTTTTTCGGCTTCGGTTTCTTTTTTGGATTTGCCACCGCCTCCGCCGGATTTACTCTTTTTATCGCTTGCGAGGTCTGCCTGATGTTTTTCAAGGTTTTCTTTTGCTTCCTTGGCATTGTCTTCGACCGCCTGCATTTGCTCATTTGTCATTTTGAGCTTGTCCTGAGCTTCTTTGAGTTGTCCTTTTGCAAATTCTGTAATATCTTTCTTTTTTTCATTGAGAAATTTTGAGGTCTGTCCACCAGTGATTTTATCTGCCAATGTAAGTGCTGCCTTTCCAACTCCTGCATTAGGAACAAAACTCGTAGCAACACGAGTTCCCACCTCTTGGACCACTGGATTTTTTATTGCTTGATCTAAAAGTTGGGCCTTCAATGCGAGAGCATGAGCAGCAAGCTTTGCAATTGTTTTGAGCCTATCAGCCAAGGCGTCAAACATCGCGGGATTAAGTTTGAGATTTTTCATTTTCTCAATTCTCGTGATGTAATCATCCTGATGGTTGTGCACAATTGCCAACCCCTTCGCGAATTCTTCCGATGCCTTCTCTGCTTCATTGAGTTTCTGTTGGGTTTCGCCCATCTTTTTATTGTACTCATCAAGTGTCAGTTTCCCTGCGACAAAATCTTCTGTAAGCTTAACTTTTGCATCACTCAGGGCTGTTACTCGGTTTTTGAGTCCTTCCGCCATAATATCAGCCTCGCTCATGGAAGCTGTGAAACTTTCCGCCTGCTGCGTAAGTGCGCGAATAGCCTCAGCACCTTTTTCAGCTTCTTTACTGAGATTAGAGGTTGCTGCTGCGGCTTTGTCCGCGGAGGTTTCGAGGCCTAAAAGACTACGGATTCCATTTTCTGCCCAAGAAACAAAATCACGAAAAGGCTTTGTTGCCTCGTCAAATTGTTTCGCGAGTTTATCAAATCCTTGCGCCATTGCACCAAACACCTCGCCGAGCCAATCAAAAAACTTCTTCACTGCGTCCCAGAGTACTGATACAATAGATGAAATGAGTGTCAATGCTTGCGAAATACCGGGAATTTTGGCAAGCAAATTTCCGAATTTTCCGACCCACTCTACAATCCCCCCAAGTTTTTCGCCAATCCAAAACAATTGTTCTGCTGCCCACTTCGAGAGGTCCGCAATCCAAGAAAAAAACGGCTCCATCCATACGCCAATTTTTGCAATATTGGTCTGTATATTCGCAGCAAGATCGTCAAATTTTCCCCCTGATGTTTCACTAATCTTGTCCATCGCGCCGGCGAAGTCATCCCCAAGTTGCTTGATAAGCACCGGCATTACATCCTTGGAAAGAAGTTGGCCACCTTCTGACAACTTGCGTAGTTCTTGTTCTGATACGCCGGTTGCTTTCGCAAGAAGGCCAAATCCATTGATCCCTTGTTCTGCGAGCTGGTTCATCTCTTCCGCGGAGAGTTTCCCTTTGGACTGGATTTGCCCCAGGGCACGCGCAACACTCAAAAGCTGCTCATCGGAGCCACCCATAGACGCAACCGCATTTCCGACGGCTTGCATCGTTGGTAAAACATTTTTCGCCTCGATACCCATAGCAAGCAAGAGTCGCCCAGCCTGCACAGCACCATCGCCGAATGGCGTTGTATTGGCGAAGTTCACAAGGTCCTCATACATCTTGTTACCTGCCTGTACATCTTGCATCATCGTCTGGAACGATAGACGGGTTCGCATGGCTTGTTTGCCGGCCTCATAAATCCCGGAAATCATCCCACCAAGTGCGGCGGTAAGACTGGTAACAATACCAAGAATTGCCTGAAATCATGAGGCAATAATGCCGAGTAAACCGCCGGTAAAAATGTTTTTGAATGTGTTTCCGGCGTTCGCCAGAGAATCAAATCAAAGCCCTGTTTTTTTTGCTTCGTTGGCGATTTCGCGGAGTGGTCCGCTCGCTTGGTCCTCTACCTTGACGGAGAATTTTTTATCCTTCGTCGCGGATTCTGTCTGCTGCTTGATATCAGCAAGATTTTTCTTGGCGCTCGAAATATCGGCCTCCAATTTATAGACAACTTTTTTGTCTGTCATAAAAAGAAAAATTAAAAGATAAAACGCTTTAAAAAAGCGCATCTATAATAAATGGATTTTCAAAAATCAATAGGGCGTTTACTCCAATTTTTACTGAGTGAGATAAAAAAATTTGCTTTTTTCAAAAAAAATCCTAGAATAGAAATGTCGTCATATAAAAAAATTAAAAGATAAATAAAATCCCCCTTCGATGGGGGTTTTATTTTGGGAAAATTACACAAAACTATTGATTTTTGAGTAATTTTGAATATAATACTCATATATAAATTAACAAATAGTATATGAAACTTCTTGAAATCATCGGCGCATTCGCTGAGTGGGTTTTCGGAATTACCCCAGAAGAAAGTGCATTGCTCGAAAAAAAGATCAATGAATTTTTAGAATAAATTTGCTTTTTCTGAAAAAATATATAGTATGTTTGCGTAGAAAATAAAAATGTTTTTTAAAAGGCAAATAAAATCCCCCATCGAAGGGGGTTTTATTTTATGAAAAATTCATAATAAAAATCTCCCGATTGGGAGGTTTTTTTATTTTTAAAAATCCATGTCGGCTGTATTAAAATTATAATAACCTTTACTTGTATATGTGAGAGGTAAATCCACAATCATTTTTTTACTTCATCTCAATTCTTGTACTAATTCTTCTATATCATCAAACATATATGCTACGGAAGAGTCATCAGGAGAAGACTGTATGATATCATAATAAAAAGTATATTCTTTTGCTGGCTTATCATCAATACGAATCTTAACTTTTAAATCTTCATATCAATTATGATAGTGTCAACCACCTTTGAATGAATCATTTGATACAGTAAAGGCAGCTGAATTTTCTCCATTTCTCCGAACCAAAGCGAATATCACTCCCACTTCTCAAAATATAGTTGTTTCCTTTAAATTATCCGGAACCAAAAATGCGCTCAATATTTTTTCATCAGTCATTTCATCTACTGAGTGAACATATCCCCATATTTTTCCAGTAACAAAGGATTTATTTTGTAATAATTCTCTCATATCTTTTGCTACGAATGGTGCCTTTTTTTCTTCTTGTTTCTCTGTTTTTTCTTCTTGTTTCTCTGTTTTTTCTTCTTGTTTCTCTGTTTTTTCTTCTTGTTTCTCTGTTTTTTCTTCT
>ERZ773267.341-NODE-341-length-33046-cov-7.809584_pt1 | contig 33046 bp, 26 predicted proteins | sample MGYA00511959_ERZ773267 | MGnify/ENA primary metagenome ERZ773267 (study PRJEB29015, sample SAMEA2738165) | human oral metagenome | biome: human oral; feature: human-associated habitat; material: saliva | place: China | collected 2240 ...
TGACCCTGCGTCGATAGGGCTTCACTGAGATAAATACCAATCGTTAAGGATACTGCATGCGCGGGTTTAGACGCAATCCAACCCTTTGGGCAGTAAATAACAACGCCAGCACCGCAGTCACCTTCGGACTTGTGGTACCGGCGTTATTGTTATTTCCGATACGAGCAGATCTAGGCCCTATTCTTTGCCAGCTCGTTTAATATCGGCAGCGGAAACACCGATGCCGAAAAGGGTCGGGGTTTCGGATTCGACGGGGGCTTTCGCGTCCGCCACAGAAGCCGAAGCCACCACCGAACCATGAGCCGACTCGGCGGCATCCACCGTCACAACCTTCGACTGTGCACCCGCCGAAGACGCCGCACGACGAGAACGACGCTTACGTGGCGCGGCCGCCGGTTCAGCAGCAGCCGTAGACGCCTGCTTCACCGGCTCAGCCTCAGTGACCTGAGCCCCGGCAGAACCACCCACGCGGATGACACCCGAAACACGCGGCGCACCCGCATCAGCTGCGGGGGCGTGACCTACCACACCCGAAACGGCGGTTTGGCCCCCCTGTGCAGCCCCATCAGCGGAGACGGCACGGCGCGAACGGCGGCTCTTCTTGGGGGACTCATGAACGTCCTCCACCCGCACGTCATCGCGGGTTTTCTGGGCCTGCTCATCCTCAACCCGTTTCGACCGGAAACCGCCGCCCTCCGTGCGCGCGATACGGCCTGCCTTCTGCGACGCACGAGCCTTCGCCTCGCCCGCCCTAATAGCCTCATACCGGGCAGAGCTACGCGTAAACCGGGAATCCAGCTCAGGGCTGTACGAGTCCGCGAAATCCTGCGCCGTAAACGCGCCCTGCTCGCCGCTCCAATGGGAATCGTCGTCAATCTTAGCGATCTTCGCCTCAGCCTGAGCCACATACTCATGAGCCTGTTCACTCGCAGCCTCGGGGGCTGTCCCCTGAGCGTTCTGAGTATTCTGCTCCTCAGCACCCTCAGTGCGGCGTGAGCGTTTACGACGCTTACGCTTCTTACGTCCCTGCTCCTCAACCTCATCAGGCTGTTGGGATGCTGCCGCAATTGAGGCCATAGCGCTGCGGCGCTCCGCCTTCTTCTCTTCCTTCTCGGCATCCACCGAATCAACACGGCTAGCCGCAGCACGGGAACGTTTGCGGTCGGTGCGTTCTTGGCGGTGAATAAAATCTGAGGCGCCGCCCGAGCGGCCGCTAAGCGGCTGGTCGTGCACCAACAGTCCGCGACCACCGCACGACTCGCACTGCTGTGAGAACACCTCAAGCAGGCCTGTACCCAGGCGTTTACGGGTCATCTGCACCAGACCCAGGGAGGTCACTTCAGCAACCTGGTGCTTAGTGCGGTCGCGCCCCAAGCACTCGATCAGGCGGCGCAGCACAAGGTCACGGTTCGATTCGAGCACCATATCGATAAAATCGATCACAATAATGCCGCCGATATCACGCAGGCGAAGCTGACGCACGATCTCCTCAGCCGCCTCCAAGTTATTCTTGGTGACGGTCTCCTCAAGGTTGCCGCCGCTACCAGTGAACTTACCGGTGTTCACATCCACCACGGTCATAGCCTCGGTGCGGTCGATCACCAGCGAACCGCCCGAGGGCAGATACACCTTGCGGTCCAGGGCCTTCGATAGCTGCTCATTCACGCGGTAGTGGTCGAAAAGGTCATCTTCCCCTTCCCACTTCTGCAGCCGTCCCATCAAATCCGGGGCCACATAGGTCACGTACGCTTCAATCGAATCCCAAGCGTCAGCACCCTGCACCTGCATGGCGGTGAAATCCTCATTGAACACATCACGCACCGTCTTAATCATCAGGTCAGGCTCCTGATACAGCATCTCTGGGGCAAGCACCTTACGGGAGTTAGCCTGCTGCTGGATCTCCTCCCACTGCGCACGCAGACGGTTAATGTCGTGAGTCAGTTCCTCCTCAGAAGCACCCTCAGCGGCGGTACGCACAATCACGCCCGCCCCATCAGGCAGCTTATCCTTCAAAATCTTCTTCAAACGCGCACGCTCAGTATCGGGAAGCTTACGTGAAATACCGGTCATTGAGCCGCCCGGCACGTACACCAAAAAACGCCCCGGCAAAGACACCTGGCTCGTCAGGCGGGCGCCTTTCTGCCCAATCGGGTCTTTAGTGACCTGCACCAGCACCGAATCACCAGGTTTTAAGGCGTTCTCAATCTTGCGGGGAGTACCCTCAAGACCGCTCACATCCCAGTTCACCTCACCGGCATACAGCACAGCATTCCGGCCACGCCCAATATCGACGAACGCCGCCTCCATTGACGGCAGTACGTTCTGAACCTTCCCCAGGTACACGTTACCGATCAGCGAATCCTGCTGCGTCTTCGACACAAAATGCTCCGCGAGCACCCCATCCTCAAGCACAGCGATCTGGATACGGTCATCCTTCTGCCGCACCAGCATCTGCCGGTCCACAGACTCGCGGCGCGCCAAAAACTCCGCCTCAGTCACAATGTGACGGCGGCGTCCCATCGACCGGGACTCGCGGCGGCGGGCACGTTTAGCTTCAAGGCGGGTTGAACCGCGCACACCAGTAACAGTGTTTGAAGTGTGAGAATCCGGCAGACGCGGTGCACGCACCTTCGTGACGGTCTCCACCTCATCGTCATCACTGCCCTCAATCTCAATATCCTCGGTACCGCGACGACGACGGCGGCGGCGGTGACTTGTCACCTCAGCCTCAGCAGCAACCTCCTCAAGACGACGAGCCATCCGTGCCGCACGCTCGGCCTCAATACGTGCCGCACGCTGCTGCTCATACTCAAGAGTTGCTGCCGCTGAAAGCTCAGCAACATTTGGAGAATAAAACAGTGGCATAGCCCGTGGCGTTAACGAGGCGCGCATCTGTGCAAGCTTCTGCTGCTGCACATCACGCAGAGTTTTCGATTCCCCTTCAGAACCGGACTTTTCCTCAGACTCATCCTTTGGGGTATCTACCTCCGGCAGGGCTACAATGCCTGTCTCCGGTTCAGAAACCTGCGGTTCTTCGGCGGTACCAGCGGTAGCAACCGATGTATCTGCCTGAGCAGCCGGGGTCTGAACCGCTGTGACGGGTGAATCTTCTGAGCTGGGTTTCTCAGTCACAGATTCAGTAGTTTCAGGTTCTGCGGCGGAGATATCTTTATTAGTTCCCTGCTCTGTATTCGGCAAAACGGCGGTCTGCTGCTCAGCTGCTGCCTCATCCTGAGAGGATTCGGAGCTATTGGCGGCATCATCAGCGCCTTCAAAAATTCTATCGATAGTGCTCGCGACCTCATCCTCCGAAGCTGGTTCGGCAGATTTTTTCGGGGCAGGAGCATGCTTCGCCTTTAAATTCCGTAGATCACTCAGGCTCTCAGCAACTGCACGTTCAGGGCTCAGCTCCTCCGAATCCTTAGACCCAGATTCAGCCTTGGAACGGCGAGAAACCGTACTCTTTTTTGAGGAACCGCGCCCCCGTTTTTTCTCGGCCTGATCGGCCTTATCCGCTCCCGGCACTTTCTCATTCAGGGAACGCACCGTCTCATCAGAGACATTCTTCTCACTCGCAAGTGATGCGATGTCGGCCAAAACACCCATATTCAGGCCGGATTCATTGGCGTTCATCTCTTCAGCCATATTTCCTTCTCTTGGTGCTCCCAAGCCGCATCTTGACGCACTAGCATTCGTTGCGCGCACGCGCATAAGCCTATCTACCCTATTCACAGCTCAAGCCCCCGGGTGCGCACACTATGCGCAACTACCGCGGAGGCGAGCGGCGGAGCGTCCTTTCGCATTCATAGAAACACCCCGCACTAAATGGGCCGATTTTTTCGGTCGAGCCAGCGGACTTCCATCAACGCCAGACTTCGGGGGTATCTCGCCGCGTAAACGTTCTGCGGCCTAAGGCATTCCCCTCGACGAAAATACCGGATGCGCCCTTTACATGCGGGTCAAAAGGCGCACCTCTGCTATTCTCTCACATTCACGCCCTCACCCGCCATATTTGGGGATAAACACCCACAGATGCTTCACACGTCAACACAGAAAAAGCGGCGTGATGCACAAATCAACACGCCGCTCCTCCACGCTACGGTGGTGGTATTTTAGCTATTTGAGCTGCTACTACCCCAGGCCCAGTTCGGCATCACGTTTTTCACGTTCTTGCTGTGCCAGTCTCGGGTCAGTCGGCAAATATTCCGGACCAGACCCGGTAGCGAACGGGATACCCACCATAAAAACAAACGGGGCAATGATCAGAAGTATCACCCACAGGAGAGAGAAATGACCAGCCGTCAGCAAAAACAGCGCCGTCAAAAATACAACGGCCGATGCAAGCATCATAGTGGTGCCGAGGACTTTCACAGATATCTCCTAGAGGTTAACGGGTCTCTCCAGTTACCCCATTATACGCACCGCCGCACAGCAACAGCCAGCCGCAGCGCAAAGCGCATCATTGAACCAGCCACAGCTGCATACCCTATGATGGTGAACACCAACTCACCAACCTGTGAAGGAGCAAATCATGAGCGAGCGTACCCTCATCCTGGTGAAGCCCGATGGTGTTGAACGTGGGCTGATCGGCCAAATTTTGAGCCGCTTTGAATCAAAAGGGTACACGATTGAGAAGCTGAAAATGCTTCAGCCCACCAAAGAACTTCTGGCCCAGCACTACGCAGAGCATGAAGGCAAGCCTTTCTACCAGCCCCTCGTGGATTTTATGGTTTCTGGCTCCGTGGTTGCTGCTGTTCTTTCGGGAGAGCGCGTCATTGAGGGGGTGCGCTCCATGCTCGGTACCTCAGACCCGACCCTAGCAGCACCGGGCACCATTCGCGGAGACTTAGGGCGTGACTGGGGCGATTCCGTGCAGAAGAACCTGGTGCACGCCTCCGATTCCCCCGCCTCAGCCAAACGTGAAATTGCTCTTTGGCTGGCGTAAAACACCATCATAAAAGCTTGGGGTCTGCAGAAATATTGTTGTTTCTGCAGACCCCAAGCCCCATAGTGGGTGCTTCGAAACACCCAGTAGTTTCGGCTACATCATGCCCATGAACACGTTGAAGAACCGGATAATAATAATCCCGAATATCAGCAGGACCAGAAGCAAAATACTAAACCAGGTCCACCCCGTTGCGCTCTGCCGCACTTGTTCTGAAGCGGGGATAACTCCCTCGACGATATTTCGAATCGTCACCTTCACGAACATGATGATCGTCATCACCCATACGATCATGCAGAACAGGCAGAGAGCATTTATCACGAACGTTGTTTCAAACCAGAGCCACAGCACAAAGACCACTGCAGCCCCCAGGCCTGCATTGGTTGCCAACCAGAACCATTTTTTATACCGCGCCCCAGCTAAAGTACCCATCGCAATAGTCATGAGGATGGGGAAAGCAACCAGCCCAATGAACGGGTTGGGGAAGCCGAAAAGTTCCGCCTGCGGGGTGCGCATCACGGTACCGCAGTTAAGGAGAGCGTTAATATCGCACAGCGAGCTGTGACCTGCATCAATAAAAATCTGTAGGCGCTCATGCACCAACATAGCTGATGAGGCGAGCGCAACTGTGGCCGTCACCATCAGCCACACGGCAAGTGAGCGTTCAGAGGATTGCGGCTCTAGACTATCTGCCGATCCTGATGCGGACAGTGTGTCCTCGTTGTGCTCCTGGGTGCCCTGTTCAACGCTCATATGCTTCTCCTGGTTGATATGAATACAGTCGGATTCGACGGTTGCAGCGCAAAGCCTATTTAGCTATCTTAACCTGTTATTTTCTTCCCGTTAAGCTCCAGACCTTGTGCGGATATAGCAGGGATGCACCACCATCCCTTTTCATGTGCACACCCCGGAGTGGGTGCAGCTATGCATCCTCATAGGTCAGTGCTGTGGATGCTGGCGTTCCCATTCTGCTTGTTCGGCCTCACGTGCCTTATTTTCAGCATCCAACCGTGTGCCCGCCCGCAGGCCATACCACCAGCACCCTACAAACCCGACCACTACGATAAGGGTAAGCGGCAGAGTCAATGCCGACAGCGCAAGCAGAGCCACTTGGAGTACCCACCCTGCGGTGTATCCCCAGGAGGATTTCAGCTGGGCGGGCAGCAGCATGAGCACCGCTGCGACCGCCAGCCCCACAGCCCAGATGAGGATTTTTATCTCAACGGGGTCGCTGAAATGATGCCCGAATACCGCTAGAGTGCCGAAGAAGGCCACAAAAGCCTCCAGTACTAGAATTGTTGAGGCAAACATGACTTTCACTGAACGGGATTTTTTCTTCATCCCCGGCTTCCAGTCACGCTGGGCGCGAGTTAGGAACTGTTTTTTCTCGGGATTGTTCTGTGCCACAGCTCTCCTGTTCAAACTTTCGGGGCCGGTGAGGGTGTCGCTACTGCGTTTCGTCACTTTCAGGTTCATCGTGGGCCAGCTCCGCCAAAATGTCATCCAACAGCCCACCGTCCGGTGCGGCGCTGGGGATAAGCCCTATATCACTATCAAGTCCTTCAGGGGCGGGCCGGGAAGCTGTGGGGCTCTCCTCGGGCTGTGCCAGCAGGGTACGCGCCTCCCCAATGACCGTGACCGATCCTGTGACCAACACACCAGCAGATTCCTGCTCAAAGAGGGCGTTTTCCATGCCGGTGGCAAGCGCCTCATCCAAGTGGTTACATACCGTAATAATGTTTTCGTCGAACCCGGCGTCGAGGGCGATCTCTTGAAGTTCTTCCGGGGCAATGGCTCGGGAAGAATCTGAGGCAGAAAGATACAACCGGAAGGTAGCATCGGTTGAGTCTACGTATTCTTCACGAAGCACTTCAAAAATACCGAGAGCGTCTTTTTCGCCTAGAATACCGACGACTGCATGCACATGGGACAGTTCAAATGCCTCTTTAAAAGCCGTAGATGCGGCGCGCACCCCATGCGGGTTATGAGCGGCGTCAAGCACTACCAAAGGCTCGCTACGAATCATCTCAAGTCGCCCTGGCGAACGTACCTGAGCAAATCCGGCGAGTACTACATCTCGCGCAAGGGCACGATCCCCACCGAAAAATGCCTCGACTGCGGCAAGAGCTAATGATGCGTTCTGCCCCTGGTGCTCACCGTGTAGGGGGAGCTCAATATCGGGGTATTCTCCTGCTAAACCTCGGAGAGTCAAAAGCTGCCCCCCGACCGCGCGGGCACGCTCAACCACACCAAATTCAACACCTTCGAAGGCGTACTTGGCGTTCTGCTTACGAGCAGTATCAAGGAGTATGGTCGCTACTTCAGGGTCTTGCGCCGCAGAAATAAGGTATCCGTCGGGTTTAATAATCCCGGCTTTTTCCGTTGCAATCTCAGCCAGAGTATCCCCCAGCATATCGGTATGATCAAGGCCAACGGGTGCCACGACAGAGACAATACCGTCGGCTACATTCGTAGAATCCCATGAACCGCCGATCCCGACTTCTAGAATCACCACATCCACGGGCTCATCGGCAAAAATAGCGAAAGCAAGCACGGTGATGGACTCAAAGAACGTAAGTTTTGGTTCTCCGCGTGCAGCAAATTCTTCGTCCACAAGAGTGAGGTATGGCAAAATTTCATCCCAAACGCGCACGAACGTGGCATCAGGCACCGGTTCACCGTTAATGCTGATGCGCTCAGTAACGCTTTCGAGATGCGGGCTCGTAAAACGCCCGGTGCGCAGATCATGAGCCAACAAAAGCGATTCAATCATGCGGGCGGTACTGGTTTTACCGTTAGTTCCGGTGATGTGGATGACCGGGGCGGCGCGGTGCACATCCCCGAGGATTTCAACGGCTCGACGAACCGCATCCAGCCGGGGAGCCATCTTATTTTCGGGGGCGCGTGCCAGCAATTCACCGTAGACGCGTTCAACCCCTTCGGGGTTCGGGATTGCTGGGTAGCTCATCTCGCTCATAGTGTTCTTTCCTTGGCCGGTATCAAGCTGTGCGGCACAGTATCTCTACCAGGGTGCTGCCTCATGCGGCATATGTTTTTGGGTGTATAGCCGCCCCAGCACGGTACATACCGTGGTGTGTTATATGTGCCGGGGCGGCTTAGCGGCTATATTGCCCCTATTCTATGCGGCTTTTGCAACCGTAATGGTCAGGCTCTCGCCCTCCGTGAGGTCCAGGGAAACCGCTAGGGTCTCGCCAGTGACCAGTTCCTCGTGGGTGTGCAGAGCCTCCAGGGTGTCCTGCGGTGCACTTACCGTTAGGTTAATGCGGTCGGAGACATTCAGTCCGGCATCTTTACGGGCCTGCTGAATAGCGCGAATAGTATCGCGGGCAATACCTTCCGCCACAAGTTCATCGGTTAATTCGATATTCAGCACTAGGAAACCGCCGGGCAGCACGGCTGCCGCTTCACGCTCGGTACCGTCATCCGAAGAAGCTACCACGGTTACCAGCTCATATTCGCCGTCAACTAATGCAAGCCCACCGTCGATAGTGTCGAAAGCAACGGTCACAGTGCCGTCATCGGCGATTGTCCAATCGCCAGATTTCGATGCCTTAATAGCTGTCTGAACCTGTTTACCAAGGCGGGGACCTGCGGCACGGGCATTCACCTTCAACTGCTGCGAGATACCGTAGTCGGCGGGGTTAGCGTCCTGTGCATTCACGAGGATAACCTCACGCAGGTTCAGCTCGTCCTTCACAATCTTGGCGAAGTAATCGGCGCCCTTAGCACCGAATGCGGTTTCCAGCTGTGCGAACTGCTCGTTGGCGATGGCCGCCGTGAGCGATTGCAGAGGCTGACGCACACGGATCTTCTTCTCTTTACGCAGAGAAGACCCTGTAGAGCATACCGCCCGTACGGTTTCCATGAGCGAAAGCAGCTCAGATTCATCAGCAAAGTCTTCAGCGGCAGGCCAGTCGGCAAGATGTACCGAACGCTCGCCGGTCAGGCCACGGTAGATTTCTTCGGTCGTGAGCGGCAGAAGTGACGCCGCTACCTTTGATACTGTCACCAAAGCGGTGTACAGGGTATCGAAGGCATCTGGGTCTTCGTCAAAGAAACGTTCACGTGAGCGGCGCACATACCAGTTGGTAAGAGCATCAGCATAAAGACGCAGATGCTCGCAGGCACTCCAGATATCGTAAGAGTCCATGTCCGCGGTAACCTGCTGTACCAGCTCCCGGGTTTTACCCAAGATAAAGCGGTCCATCACATGCTGCGAATCGTACTTCACCTGTGCCGTATATCCCGCGCCTTTGTTGGCAGCATTCGCATAGAGAGCGAAGAAGTGATAGACGTTCCACAGCGGAAGCATCACCTGTCGTACCCCTTCACGAATCCCCTGCTCGGTCACAATCAGGTTGCCACCGCGCAGAATCGGCGATGACATGAGGAACCAGCGCATAGCATCCGAGCCGTCGCGGTCAAGAACTTCAGAGACATCCGGGTAGTTGCGCAGCGACTTTGACATTTTCTGCCCGTCAGAACCAAGCACGATGCCGTGGCTGACAACATTCTTGAAGGCAGGACGGTCAAATAGTGCGGTCGCTAAAATATGCAAAGTGTAGAACCAACCGCGGGTCTGACCAATATACTCAACTATGAAATCCGCCGGATAATGGTTCTCGAACCAGTCCTTATTCTCGAAGGGATAGTGAACCTGCGCATACGGCATCGATCCGGAGTCAAACCATACGTCCAGCACGTCTTCGACACGACGCATCGTAGACTTACCCGTTGGATCATCAGGGTTTGGACGCGTCAGCTCATCAATATAGGGACGGTGCAGATCTGGCTGCCCCTCCTTGTTCAGCGGCAGGCGACCGAAGTCAGCCTTGAGTTCTTCGAGCGATCCGTAAACATCAACACGGGGATAATTTGGATCGTCCGAAACCCAAACGGGAATAGGAGAACCCCAGAAACGGTTACGCGAAATTGACCAGTCGCGAGCGTTCTCAACCCACTTACCGAACTGCCCGTACTTGACATTTTCAGGAATCCAGTTGATCTGCTCGTTCAGCTCAGACATGCGGTCTTTGAACTCGGTCACCTTCACATACCAAGAGGTAATGGCGCGGTAAATAAGAGGATTACGGCAGCGCCAGCAGTGCGGGTAGGAGTGCACATAGGATTTCTCCACGATGAGCGCACCATCTGCCTTAAGAGCATTAATAATGGTGCGGTTCGCCTCGAAAACCTGAACTCCGGCGATACCCGCAAGCGCGGTAGACCCCGAAGGGCTAGGCTGCCCGAACAGGGGGAGGAACCTGGCGCCTTCATCTACCGAAAGCACCACGGGAATATCGTAGGATTCACAAACTTTCTGGTCGTCTTCACCATAGGCGGGTGCCTGATGAACGATACCGGTACCATCAGTGGTACTCACGTAATCGGCAACGAGAATCTGCCAGGAGGTTCCTGTGCCCCATTTCTCGGCATCGGCGAAATAGTCCCACAGCGGGGTGTAGCGCACACCTTCGAGCTGGGAGCCGGTGTAGCGCGCTGTGACGGCAGCTGCCGCATCCTCGGCGGGGCTCTCCCCCGCATACCCAAGGTCTTTCGCATAGGTTCCCAGCAGATCAGCGGCGATCAGGAAGCGCCGCCCGCCATGCTCCCCGGCACCGGGAACTACGACGTATTCAATGTCGGGTCCGACGGCGAGCGCCTGGTTGGTGGGTAAGGTCCAGGGGGTGGTGGTCCAGGCAAGTGCCTCAACGCCAGCCAGTTCAGCGACAATATTTTTATTGGCGGCGAGCGAGTCGTCAGCGGTGAGGGTAAAAGCTACTGTGACGGTCTGATCCTGGCGATCCTGGTAGACGTCGTCATCCATGCGCAGCTCATGGTTCGATAACGGGGTTTCGTCTTTCCAGCAGTACGGCAGAACACGGAACCCTTGGTACGTGAGTCCTTTATCGTAGAGACGTTTGAACGCCCAGATCACGGATTCCATGTACTCGACGTTGAGGGTCTTATAGTCGTTCTCGAAGTCCACCCAACGCGCCTGCCTGGTCACGTATTGTTCCCATTCGTTGGTGTATTTGAGCACGGAGGCGCGTGCGGCATCGTTGAAATTATCGATGCCCATCTCTAGGATTTCTTGTTTATCGGTCATGCCGAGCTGTTTCATGGCTTCAAGCTCGGCAGGCAGACCATGAGTGTCCCAGCCGAAGCGGCGTTCTACTTTATGCCCGCGCTGAGTTTGGTAACGTGCTACAAGGTCTTTTGCGTAACCGGTGAGCAGGTGCCCGTAGTGCGGCAGACCGTTTGCGAATGGAGGGCCATCGTAGAAGACGAATTCGTTATCGCCGTGGGGACCGGCTTCGCGGTTATCGATAGATGCTTGGAAGGTTTCGTCTTTCTTCCAATAGTCGAGTACGGCTTCTTCGAGTTTAGGAAATTGCGGTGATGCGCTCACGCCGTTGCCTGCGGCTTCGAACGTGCTCACCTTGGGGTAGATGTTCTCTGACATATAAGTGCGCCCTATTTCTGTTCAGGTACCCTCCATCGGGTACTTCTGGTGCACCCAATGCCGGGAATGGACAAACGGGTGCAAGGACGCCTTCACGCCCCCTGTGAGGCGGGCGAACACTGGCGCGGTACCACCTTGCTTACTAACACAGCGAAACGCACCGACCCCTCCCGGGGCTGGTGGGCTTTTCGCCTCTTTTGCCCCCGGAGAGCGGCGCGTTCCGCGAGTATCAGTCGCTTATTAACAGCTGTATCGGGCTTAACCGTCCGGTTCTACTGGGACTGCATCTGTTCCGCTAAGATCCCCTCGCCGCAGCGATTAGAGTGGGAATCCGCAGGTGCGGTCTGTTCTTCCGAATTGCTCGCCGGTGATGGCCGGGTCGTTGCAAACATTTACAGTTTAGGGTGTTTCTGGGGGCCGGTGCAAGCCGGTTCGCCCCCAGTTCTTCGGGAATTATGTGCATCCCGGGCGTGTCGCCCTCGGATAGTTTTATGCCTCTTCCCCAGCGCCCCATCCGCCACACCATATATTGTGGCCACGACGTTTATTGCTCACAACATATGTTTGTTTCTGTGGGTTTTAAATGCATAATCACGCATCTATTGGGAGAAGGAAATACCCAAAGATGTGAGCAAAATTCCCTCCCCTCCTGAACCCCGCTTGTCTTCCTGATTGTTGAGGTACCCCCGTTCAAAACTGCTTAAGTAAAACCGTGTAGAAGGTGTGAAACATAGCCCAGGAATCAACCATATAACTTTCAGAGTGTTTCCAGCCTGTGGAAGTGAAAAGTCAGAGTCTTTTCAGGCGGCGGTGCCACGATAAAAATACATGCAGTACATAGTGAAAAGAGGAACCACCATGATGACGCCCCGTCCCACCGTAGTTTCTGCACCATCGCGCCGCACAGTGCTGTTTGGCTTCAGTGCGCTTGGAGCTGCCGCGCTCACCGGGTGTGTGCCGCTTTCAAGTTCGAAGAAGGCCGAAGAATCACCGAGTGACACCGCAACCACGACGTCTGCGAGCTCCTCTTCCTCCCCCTCACATTCGACGCACTCCCCCAGCACGTCCGCTTCCAGTAGTTCCAGCGGTTCATCCTCGCCGGTGGATCCCGCACAATTTATTGCTGACTGGCAGAAATACACAGGAGATGCCAAGCTGCCGACCAAAGGCGACAACGGATACGTTCCAGCAACCGGAAGTTCCCCAGCGCAGAACGTTCCCGAACCGGATATTAATGAGGAGGCATCACGTAAGAACACTTTGGAAGGTTCGTACCAGACACTGCTCGCCTTCCAGTCGGCCTTCAACTATTTATCGCTCACTGGCAAGGATGAACCCATTAAGAAACTTATCTTCCCGCAAGATTTTTCGATGAAACTTGAGGTCGAAAAGCACCACAGCCTGTACAGTTCAAAGGGGTGGATTGAAGGTTACAACCGTTCCGTTAAAATCAGTGACCACAGGCCTGCAGTGGCCTTTTCCGATACAGTTATCGGTGTCTCCTGGTACTTCTCTGAGAGCTATGAAAAGTTCATAGTTCACCAAGCGGGTGGGACAAACGAGGAAGTCCCCGCCCGCACGAGCGAGGGCATCATGACTACTATCTACGAAAATGGCGTGTGGAAAGTTATAAGTAACGACTACCTCAAACAGCACTACTCGTATCTCACGAGTCAAGGCCGGGAAAAGGGCGGCCACTAGCCGCCACCCGTTTCTAGCCCGGGAGGCTATGCGCAGTGCCGCCCATGTATGATGTAGGTAGCGCATCACATTGGCGTTATACTGCCCACCACCGAAAGAATCAGATATGAGCTACCAACCAACCCAGCGCATAGCCTCCCGTCGCAATGTACTAGCCGGTCTCGGAATTCTTGGGGTGAGCGCGCTTGCCGGATGCTCATCTGTAACAGTTGCAGCGACTTCTCCCTCCCCCAGAGATGAAAACAGCTCCGACTCGTCCGAGGCTTCCCCCAGCAGCTCCTCTTCGTCACCGTCTGAGACATCTGCTTCGCCGTCTCCCACCAGCGAAAGCACAGAAGACTTCGCCAAGTATATAAAGACGATGGAACCCAAGTTCGAGGACTCCCCCAACTACAAACCTGCCACAAAAGATACCCCGCCGCAGAACCCGCCCAAGCCCGTGCTTGACCCTAAATATAAAGAGAAAACCCTCGAAGGGGCTTACCAGGCGGCACTATTTGCAGTAGCCACAATAGATTACATGTCTGATGGTGGCGATGAGAGCATCTATGATCAGGTGATCGTATCTGAAGATAAAAAAATGCAGGAGACTAAAGCGAACAACACCATGCGGCGCGACCCTACGAGGTGGGCTGTTGGGTTCAAAACCACCTACGATGTGCGCAAGATAGTAGTGCTGTTAGAAGATACCCCACCCGCTGTCCTGTTCCACTGCGTCGCAAAATACCCAGATTTCACCGTCATTTCCAAAAAGGATGGGGAGACTAAGGAGCAGAAAGTAGCAGCAAAGGAGCGCTCAGTTCGTCTCGTTATGGTGTATCTGGATGGGAACTGGCGGCTTATTTCCAACAGCTACTGCCAAGAGAAATACCCGAAAATCTATGCCCAAGGTGCTTCTGGGGAGAAGAATTCACCCGAATCTGCATCGACCTCATCAAGCGGTCCCGTCTAGCACGATAAACGTACGCAGCAACTTCCGTGGCCTTTAAAAGTGCCCTGTCAGTTTTAACTGACAGGGCACCTTTTCGGGGCCTGGGGAAGAACGGACTATACGAGAGACCACCCCGCCGCGTCTACGCGGGCCTGCCAGAACCGGTGGTACAGACCCTCCACTGAGACTAGTTCGTCGTGGGTGCCAACCTGAGAAATCCCGCCGTGCTCATCCAGCACAATAATCTGGTCGGCATCACGGACCGTATCCAGCTTATGCGCAATCACCAACACGGTTGCGTGCTTCCGAAGCTCCCGGATGGAGCGCTGCACGCCAGCCTCGTTCTCGGGGTCAAGAGCGCTCGTTGCCTCATCGAACAGAAGTATCGGCGCATTCTTAAGCAGGGCACGTGCAATAGACACACGCTGACGCTCCCCGCCGGAGAGTCGTCCCCCGCCCTCGCCAACCCGGGTTTCCCAGCTCTGCGGCAGGCGCTCAGCAATCTCGGAGCATCCGGCGAGTTGAGCCGCCTGTAGCACCTCATCGTTGGTGGCCCCTTCACGGCCCACACGAATATTCTCTATGAGGGTGTCGTCGTACAGGTAAACGTCTTGGAACACCATAGATAGCTGCCCCATCAGCTGCTCGGTGGTCTGCTCACGCACATCCGTGCCGCCCACACGAACAGTACCGGAATCAACATCCCAAAACCGGGCAATGAGCTTAAACAGCGTAGTTTTACCGGAGCCTGACGGGCCAACGATCGCGGTCATGGTGCGTGGTGGGGCTGTAAATGAGACATCGTGCACCACCGGGGTTCCCGGAACATATGAGAACGTCGCATTCTGCACCGAAACCTCGCCGGGGTTCGTAAGCTCAGCAGATGAAGATGGAACCGGGAGCAGTTCAGTGTTCAGAATCTCATGCACATCACGCAGGGGCACACGCGAGCTTTCAGTGCTCACCAAGAAATTCACCGTGTCTTGCAGGTTACGCATGAACCGTAAGGCTATCCCGATAAACACCACAGTAGCCACCGGGTCAAGAGAGCCGCTCAGTGACAGCTGCACGGTGACCGTAATAACCGCTACCACCGTTAGCTGTGCGCTCATACCGCCTATCGCCAGCCCTGCCATTGCTACCCACTGCGAGACGCGATTGCGCCTCTCACACTCACGAACCGCCGACAACAGAGGCTCGTATTCGGTGCTGCGGCCCGCCGAACGCAGGGCGCTTTGGCAGCTGGCGTATTCGACAATACGCCCGGCAAGCTCCTGCTCACTACCGCTTTTCATATCGTGGCTTTTCTTCTCCAGCTTATTAGACACCAGCGTTAAGGCCACAATCACCGCTAAGGCTATCCCTAGGGTAAGGCCCAGAACGGGGTTCCAGATAGAAACACCTACCAGAAGGGTGAGAGCAGTAAGTGTGTTGCGGATGACTGGCACAGTAAAGTGTGCAAGCCCCGAACCGACAGACAGAAGCCCGTCTGTCACCAGGCGAGAAATACGACCGTTCACTCCGCCGGTAAACCAACCTAGCGGTAGTTTCGCCAGCTGGTCCCCCACTTTAATCAGAAGAAGACGCAGAGCCTCCAACGCGGCCCGGTACGAGCTTAATGTCATAGCGTATGTGGTAACAGCGCCCACAACGGCAAGTACAGCCAGTGTTATGAGCCAACCGCTAAGTCCCATACCCCAAGTAGGTTTCCCCGTGGCTATCGTGCCTGCCGTTGGAATAATCACCAAGTACACCAAGCCATCGATAACACCCGCTGCTACCATCAGCGTCAGCGACAGGCTCAGCTGAGCGTTCCCATACGTATTGAGGATTGCACGGTACTCTTTCAATAGGATCGGGTCTTTGGCGAAGCTCAGATCAGTCGTTGTGTTCTTGGATGATGCCTCAGTTTCGTTACGCATCTTTCATTCCCTCCTCAGCGGTGTCCAAGGCGGCAGATACCTCACCGGTGAGCGAGCGCCAGTAGGGGTTATCCTTCAGCTCATCAGCGGTGCCGCACGCCGTTAAGGCCCCGTTTTCCATAATGCAGATTTGGTCGGCCCCGGCAATTGCGCCCGCCGTGTGCCCGATCACCAGCACGGTACGTCCGCGCGCCAGAATATTCAGTGCCCGCTGAATCTCGGCGGCGCAATCGGGGTCAGTGTTAGCTGTCGCCTCGTCTAGGATCAAGATGGGCGCATCCGTCAGCAGGGCCCGCGCGATCACGATGCGTTGCTTCTGCCCGCCTGATAGGTTTGTTTCGTCTCCAATCACCGTGTCAAGCCCACGCGGTAAGGCAGCTATATCGTCCCAGATCTGGGCTTTACGGGCTGCCTCAATCACCTGTTCGTCGGTGGCCTGCGGGACTGCCAGGCGGATATTCTCTCGAACTGATTCTCGCAGAATCTGGGCGTTTTGAAGCACGAATGCAACCTGGCGGTACAGCTCCTGCTCAGGCAGCGAACGAATGTCGCGCCCGCTCAGGAGTACTCGGCCGGTGTCGGGCTCCTGGAATCGGGACAGCATTGTTGCCAGGGTGCTCTTGCCTGAACCAGAAGGGCCGATAAGCGCGGTCACGGTTCCCGGTGTCAGGGTGAGCGAAACATTATCGACAGCCTTCTGCTTTTCCTGGCCGCCATATGAGTAGCTTACCGCCTCAAAAACGACTGTTCCGGGCGCATCGGTGCGGTTCTCAGTATCTGCGGCGGGGATATTCTGCAGGGGCTCAACCTGGGTGAGTTCCACCAGGCGCAGGGCGGCATTGCCAGCCAGCTGATAGGACATAGTAGTAAAGGTCACCACATCAAGGGTTAGTGGGATCACTAACGCGATCAGTGAGCACACCAAAACCTGAGGCAGGGTTGCTACCTGCGCGTTCACCAGCAGGGCACCAATACCTAAACTAACGAGCATCACCACGGGAGCCGAAATAGCTGCCAGTGAGAGCGAAGACCCCTTCAGCATGGGCTGGCACCAGGCCCAGTAGAAGTCCGCGAAGTCTTTCGCCGACTGAGCGAAGGCCTTATGCGCTTTACCGGTCCGGCCAAAGGATTTTACGACCTCAATACCGTCCACGAATTCCACGCCTTTCGCCGAGGTATCGCTCAAACGCTCATCCATTTCGGCTGTTTTTTCGCTCATGCCGCGCGTCATCCACACTTGAGCAAGAAGGTATAGCGGCAGGGTGGCAATACTGAGCAGCCCCAACCACGGGTTCAGGATAAACGCGTACACCATTAGCGAGAGCGGAGTGACGACCGCTGCTACCATCTCGACCGGTTGGTGTGCCACGAGGGTGTGCAGGGTTTTTGTATCGCCCTGCAGTGCTTTACGCACCCTTCCCGAAGCATGGTTTGAGAACCAGCTCAGCGGCGCCCGCCCCAGGTGGTTGAGGATGCGCTGCTGCAGGTGCCCGCGGAACTTCACATCGGCGAAGTGAGTAATTGCTAAGGCCAGGAAGTATAGGAAAAGCTGTAGAGCGAAAGCCACCATGAGCTCATTGACTTGTGCCAACACGCTGGCGTTATTGATAGCTTCCCCATGTGCAGCAGGTAGCAGCAATTCCCCCAATCGGGTCAGCACAATATAGGGCCAGATCGCGGCCACTCCCGACAGCACCGCAATCCCCTGCCCCAGGTAGATGCGCCCCTGCACAGGTGCGAGTAGCTCCTTAAACGCTTTACGTCCGTCAGTGGCTTTAGCTTTGTAATCCTGCCCGGTGGCGTGTTCTCCGGTGGTGCTGGTGCCGGACTGTACCTGAGTAGTCATCGCTTGTCCTCTCAAGAGTTTATGACGTGCGTGTCTTAAGAAGTTTTTATGACTCCGGCACGCTCAAAGTGTTTGCGGTTGGAGCGTATCCCCAATTGGGCTCCTATCAGTGCGATAAGGAAAATGACGACCGCCCAGACGACGATGACCCACGGCTGGAAGATGGTACGCATATCGGCGGCGTAATCTGCGCTCCAGGATTCAGCAATCTTAGAGAAGTACGAGTCTGCATCGTAGAAAACTGGTATGAGCGGGCTTACGCCCCACACGCTGAATACGGCGTAAGCAAGCTGCCCGCGGCGCGGTTCTAGGGTTTTTGCCCGGCCCGCTTTGGATTGGATAAGGTCCGCGATAACGCCACATAGAATGCCCATAATGATGGTCCAGTATGAGTGCCCCACGCTCATGACAATGCCTATGAGCAACCCAGTAATTGTCAGTGCCCCAAATTTTGGTACTCGTGAGAGGTAGAGCATGATGACGATACCGTTCAGCAATAGTGCAAACGCCCCAGCGATGGGGATCATCCATGGTCCGAACATGCCGAGCATCCCGGTAGCGTAGGTCACAATGAAGTAGATGACTGTAAAGACACCTACATTGACGAGATCACGGACTTTAAGGGTGTTCATAGTTCCCTCCTGTAACAACTACTTGTTCTTCGATAAGCTTCTGCTGTCGGTATAGGTTCTCGATATGTTATGTGCCGGGTACATATGGATCTTCGGGCGGGAGATGACTAATAACCGCCCCATCCCGCAGCCGGGGCAGGTACACGGCGTAGTCGGCACATTCCTGTATTAGTTCCGCATCGTGCGTAATACAGATGACGGTCGCGCCCGCATCCGCCAGTTCCCGCAACCGGGTGGCGATTGAGCGCAGGTGTTTAGCATCCACACCAGATGTCGGCTCATCAAAAATCATCACCTGTTTCTTCCCGGCCATCGTTGCTCCTATTACGAGGCGCTGCTGCTGACCACCGGAAATAGCCGCAGGATGCTGGGACGAGAACTCGCTCAAATCCAAGGAGTCTAGGATTTCGGGCACATCCACAGCGGCCTTTTGGGCTTTGGTAAGCCCCATGGTGATTTCGTCGGCGACCGACTCTGCAAAAAGCTGACGGCGCACATCCTGCATGACAATACCGCAGGCACGCATACGTTCTTTCGGGTTCACCGGTACACCATCAAGCGTGATGGTGGCACCTTTTTCAGGTTGGGAAAGACCACAGATAATACGCGCCAAAGTACTTTTACCCGCACCGTTTGGACCACACAGGGCGGTAACTTTCCCCGCAGGAAAGTACATAGTGGAGATGTCGAGAACCGGCTGCCGTTCAAACCCCGCCTTAGGCTTATACGCAAATTTGAGATTGCGAATGCCTAGCCCTTTACTGTCAGGGCAGAGGGCAGGCGGTTGAGGAGCCTGCAGAGCAGGTTCTTTAAAAGCCCGTAACCCTAAGCTAGTGCGTTGCTCAGCAGTGAGCGCAAAGAATTCCTCACCGGTGTACTGGCCCACAAGCTTGCCCGCAGCAATACGGTATACCCGGTCGGCAACACCTTTCATGAAGTGAATACGATGTTCAGAAATCACCATAGTTTTACCCATGCGTTTCATATCCAGCAGCAGGTTGCGAAATTGGGTGATAGCGTGCGGAGACAGATTCGAGGTCGGCTCGTCAAAAAGCAGCAGCGGCACCCGTGCGACTAGCGCGCAGGCGCAGGCTACCCGCTGCAGTTCACCCCCGGAGAGCCCGTGTATTTCCCGGTTCATCAGGTGTGTTATACCTGTTTGTTCGGCAACCTCATCAATAGTCTCAAGAATCCGTGATGGTTCTACCCCCAGATTTTCGAGAGTTAGGGCCATCTCTGAACGCACCGCCGAGGTGAAAAATTGGGTGCGCGGGTTTTGAAAAACCATTGCGGAACGGCTAGCCATATCGGCGAGTTTAAGCTCGTTCACATCGGTCCCGTTGATATGTACCGTCCCGGTCAGTTCACCGTTGTAAAACTGCGGAATGAGGGCGTTCATAGTGCGCAGGCAGGTGGATTTCCCGCTGCCCGATGCACCGACCAGAAGCACGGTTTCACCTGTGTTAATATGCAACGTTACGTTATCAAGAGTGAGTGTCTTCTCTTGACTGCCTGTACCCTCAGTATCGGCACCTGTGAAGAAGCTCGGGTAAGCGTAACTCACGTTCTGCATCTGCACGGCGAGTGGAGTTGTCTTGGTTATTAGCTTATCCATAACTGCACCCCTTCTGCGGCGACTAACATAATGCACAGTCCTATGGCGAGTGCATCGTAACGGGTGAAACGTGTGGGGATGACTGTGGTACGCGGGGCCCGTTCCGCGCTTTTACCCACCCCGACGGCTTTCAGCAGTGCTGCCGCTGATAGTTCATCAACAATGCGGGTAGCAGACAGTAAAAACGGTATGAGAATAAGTTCTAGATGGCGCAGCGGGTGAAGGATCATCGCTCGGAGTCCGGGTTGTAGCCCGCGCAGTACCATTGCTTCTTGAGTGGATGAGAGCTCATCGCGAGCTATGGGGAAAAACCTGTACATGACCATAATCGGCACGTAAATAAATACGGGAACACGCAAGCGGGTAAGAACAGCCGATACCTGGTGCGGGGTGATAGCAGTAAAAAACATAATGCCGAATGCCGCGGTGATATTGAACTTCATGAACCAGAATGCTGATACTCCCACGGCAACACTCACGTGGCTGGGGGCGATCACGGGAGGTACAAAAGCACAGATAACGCAGAGAAGCTCAAACCCTGCCCACCACATAAAGAGGCGCCACGGTAGGGCGCATAGGCTAAATAGTGCTGTGGTGATGATGCACAGCAGAATCAGCCAGGTAGCGCTGCTATTAATGGCAATAATGTTGGTGAAAAATGTCAGGAGTATGAGTGAACGGGGGTCGAGCTTCCCGTCGCCATGTGCGGATACGCCCTCCGGTTGAATCTGTGATTGTTGTGTACCTCGTGCCGCCCCAACTGATAGTTCAGGCAGCTCCAGAAACCCGGAATCCTCCATAGAAAGCACTCCTTTATGTCCTACTTAGCTTAAGCTTAGCAATATTTTTGGGGGTATGGTACATAAATTGCTTTTATGACAATATTTATGTTTCCCTCTAGCAGGAAGAGGTGACGACTTCTAAACTGGATGGCATGAAGAAAACCCGCACCCAACCTCCCGGCACACCACTATTTATTGGAGCCGCCATCGCAGGTTTATTGCACGCCGCACCCAGCTTTTACTGGATGTGCGGCGGGATGTGGCTGTTAGATACCGTGGGACCAATGGCTGTCAAGCTACAGCAAGAGGGTAACGTTCCGGTGCGATTTTTATTGGCCGCCGTGTTTATCGCCAAAGTTACGGGCGCACTTGTGCCGCTTATAGACCATCTACGACCACCCGCTCACACATGGGTTCGCATTGTGTCTTGGGTGGGCGTTTTAGTGCTTATAGGCTGGGGCGGCTACGGGACTTTTACGGGGTGGCAGCGTGTAGTAACTGGCAAAGCTTCCCTGGATCATCCAATCATCGCGGGGCACACCTACTTGTGGAGTCCCCTTTTCCTCATGTGGGGACTGCTGCTGTGCGGGGCGTTATTCGTCTCGCGCGCCCGCCGCCAGAAAGTATCGGCAGCCTAAGTCAGGGGATACTGAGCGTATCTGCCGCCGCAAGGGTCTGCACACCGGCATTGAGAAGATGCACGGCTTCTGCGAGCGCGGGTTGGTACAGTGGCTCAAGCTCCTGTTCTATGTCTCGGCCAAAAGCTGTGCAGAGCGTCTCATACCCCCAAAAAGCCCCGTACAGGCACCCACCAATTGCCGCAATCGTGTCAGAATCTCCGGGGGTATTCACCAGCGCCAGTATGCCATCTTTCGAGCTTCTGAAAGCGCTAAAAACTCCCAGAACGTTAAAGAGGGCTTCTTCAGCCACCCAGCCTTCACCGAAAAAGGCATTAGGGTTTCTTCCGCCCTGCAGCGCGCAGATGAGGTCTGCCCACGACAGCTCAATATTATTCACCGCTTGTTGTACGAGCATTATGCCCGGCTGCAGGTACGCAAAAGGTGTCCCTTCAACAAGGTTCTGCAGTTCACCGCAAATAATGGTGGCGGCCGTAAAAATCTGTTCCCGCCGCACCAGCTGCCCGCTCAGGATACGATGTGTAAGGTTGGTGAAAAACGCGGCCGAGACTGCGGCGAGCATATGCTCGTGTGTAGTTTCGGATTGGAGTATGCTCAGCACTGTTGCCGTTTCCCGGTCGAACGGCAGCGCCCCCAGCCAGCCGGAGCGCATGATTGTTCCGTTGCCTTTGCTGTCGTTCCCGTAGGCGGGTTCTTTGCCGGTAAGTGCAATAGCCGGATTCTTGCGGTAGTTATTAATGGAGCTCATGCAGGCATTGCCGGGTGCCCGATTATTATGTTCGCTAGTCCCGAAGAGCACATATTCGTCAAGGAAGGCACGGCGGGCAGCATTGTGAAATCCTGTATCGAGCCGCGGTGAACGCAGCTTATGGCCGTATGCCCGCACTATCTGTTGGAGGGCCGCCACATTATGCAGGCTCATTTGGGTATCGTCACTAATGATGAGTGTTCCGCTGATCCCCGTGACGGCTGGGGCATTCTCAAATTCTACGGGGTACCCTAGGGCATCTCCCAGAGCCAACCCGTAGACCATACCGCGAATACGGCTTTCGCGTTCCCTGGTGTTTACGCTCTGCTCTGTCACGGGCACCCCCTACTTAAACGGTGTTATTACCTACCACTTTATCGTCACTCGCTCAAAAACGCGCAAGGTAAAGCGGGGCAAAAAGATATGCACAGTGCGGCTAGTAGCGCCTATCACTCGCCAAACCACATGCGCGCCGTAACGCGCATCCGTTCGGGCAGGTGGGTGAACAGCAGGGAATTTAGGCCCTGCGGCTTCTACGTCGTTGTATTTCGCCTCGTCTACTAGCCGCACGTGCACGGTTTTACCTCGGCAGTGAAGGTATATGCATTATTGAGTTTCCGGTAGGTGCCGTGAACGTTTTAGTGGATGAGAAAAACCTCGCCGTCACGTACTTCTAGGGGGTACACGCCAATCGTGTAATCAGCACCCGATACACATTCACCGGTGGTGAGGTCGTACACCTCTTTATACAGAGGGGAGGTGATGGTTGGGTGCCCGTCCTTCTCCCCCACAATGCCGCGAGCAATAACGAGGGCACCGCTATTAGGGTCGAGGTGGTCGCAGGCGTAGTAGCCGTGCTTAGTTTTGAAGATTGCGTACTGATGACCTTCCACAAGAGCAACTTCGCCCCAGTTCTCTTCGAGGTCAGTTTCAGCGCAGATGCGGGTAGAGAGGGATTCGGGAGCCTGTGTGCCCATGAGGTTTCCTTCCTATCAGCTTGCCCCGCGCAGCTTATATAGAGTACACCGCTACCAGTAAATTCCAGCGGGATTCTTAGCAAGCCAGCAGGACAGCATAAGATATGTGCGACATTTGGATTTTACACCAAAAACACAACATAAAAAAATATGACTCCCGTTAGCTTGCAAAAGTACCCATCACTCTATTTTCCAGCTAGTTTAGCCTTACCTAAACCTCTTTCTTCTTAGGGTCAGAAACACCCAATATTTCCGCACAAAATCAAGGATTTTTTATAGAAATTTTGTTTCAAAACAGCACTAAAGACACCTTTCTCACCTGCGTTATGTGTAATATAAAGTTGTGACCTCTATGGAGACGCAGACACCCCCGAGAAAACCACACATTCCCACACTCGCTGTGGTTTACTCCATGCCGAACATTGGTACTCCCGCATACTAGGACGGCAACCCCAGTGGGCGCGCCTGCCGCAGTCACACGCACCATAAAACCAGGAAGGAAAAACATGTCGCAGCACACCACTGCAACATCAGGCCGTAATATACTCGTTGTTGGCGCAGGCCCCGCCGCGTGGCGTTTCGTACGTGCCTATCATGAAGGCGCTCAGGATGCCGGACGCGCCTCTGACACCATTACCGTTCTCAACGATGAACCGTACATCCCCTACGATCGCGTTGCGATCGAGCAGCTCTTTAAAGACACCAACAAAGACCTTACCCTGGGCGACCCGGCACTCTGGGACGAGTCCACGATCAATCTGGTCAGCAACACCCGCGGCGAATCACTCAACCGTGAATCACGCATCGTTAAAGGTTCAGACGGCGTAGACTACCCCTACGATGTGCTCGTGTTCGCCACCGGTTCAAGTGCGGTGCGCATCCCGATTCCTAACGCAGATTCCGCCCACGTATTCCGTACCGCAGACGATGTTAAAAACATGGTCTCCGAAGTTGAACGGCTGCAGACTAAACTTGGGCGCGCACCGCGCGGTATTGTTGTCGGCGGAGGCCTTCTCGGGCTGGAAGCCGCAGAAGGTCTCAAAGACCTTGGTGCCGAACCCACCATCCTCGATGTTGCCCCGTGGCTTCTCTCCGTGGAGGTCGATCAGGGCGGCGGTTACGCGGTCAACGCCCAGATCAAAGCAACCGGGATCGACATCGAAACCGGTGCGTTCATATCCGCTATCAACAAAGATGCCTCAGGCGAGGTTATCTCGGTTTCCGTAGCAGATTCCACCTCAGACGAAGCTGTTATTCACCAGATTGATGCAGACCTCGTGGTCTTCGCAGCGGGTATTCGCCCCAACGATGAGCTGGCACGCACCGCTGGACTAGAGACTGGCGAACGCGGCGGTATTCTCGTCAATAATGCGTGCCACACAAGCGATGAGCATATCTGGGCTATCGGTGAAGTAGCCTGCGTACTTGGACGAACCTGGGGTCTGGTTGCCCCCGCCAACGCAATGGCAGATGCGGTCGCCAAGAATCTGCTCGAAGGCAACGAAGATGCTCAGGTCGAAGAGTTCGATATCGCCACGAAACTTAAGTTCTCGGGTGTACAGGTCGCTGGCTTCGGTGACCGCCGCGGCACCACGGAAGGCTGCCTCGAAATTCTCTTCGCAGACCCCGCACGCGGCATGTACCAGAAGATCGTGACCAGCGGCGACGCCAAGACCCTCCTCGGCGGTGTTTTCGTGGGAGATACCGCTCCGTTCGATTCCCTCAAGCCGCTGCTGGGGCGAGAACTTCCGGCTGAGCCAAATGTGTACCTTACCGCAGCGGGAGGCGGCGACGGTATTCCCGACACTGAACTGCCCGACGACGCCATTCTCTGCTCGTGCAACAACATTAGCTTCGGCGAAGTCCGTCAGGCAGTAGTTGACGGCAACCACGACGTACCAGCGCTGAAGGCATGCACCACGGCTGGCACCCAGTGCGGCTCCTGCGTGCCCATGCTGCAGAAAACCCTCGAACAGCAGATGAAGAAGATGGGTATGACTGTCTCCAAGGCGCTGTGCGAGCACTTCGACTTCTCCCGTGCAGAGCTTGCGGAAGCGGTACGCCTGACCAACCTCGATGACTTCGATTCGGTCATTGCACGCTTCGGGCACGGCGGTGACGGCTGCGCTATCTGCAAGCCGACGGTCGCCTCTATCCTTTCATCTTTCCGCAACTCCTACGTGCTCGATGCCGGTCGCGGTGGAATACAGGAAACCAACGACCGTGCCCTGGCAAACATGCAGAAGAACGGCACCTACTCGGTTGTGCCACGCATCCCCGCAGGCGAAATTCCTGCTAAGAAGCTAGCCGTCATTGCCGCCGTTGCGGACGAGTTCAACCTCTACGTCAAGATCACCGGTGCCCAGCGTATCGGTATGTTCGGTGCCCGGCTGGAGCAGCTGCCCTACATTTGGGAACGTCTTGTCGATGCCGGATTCGAGTCCGGTCAGGCATACGGTAAGTCGCTGCGTAACGTTAAATCCTGCCTCGGCTCAACCTGGTGCCGCTACGGTGTTCAAGACTCGGTGGGTATGGCCGTCGAGTTGGAGAATCGCTACCGCGGCCTGCGTTCACCCCACAAGTTCAAGTTCGGTGTCTCCGGCTGTAACCGTGAATGCGCCGAAGCACAGGGCAAAGACGTGGGCCTGATCGCTACCACCAACGGCTGGAACCTGTACCTTGGCGGTAACGGCGGCGCGAACCCCGCGCACGGGCGCCTGTTTGTTAAGGATGCTTCCAGCGAAGAAGTTGTTCGTTACATCGACCGTTACCTCATGTACTACATCCGCACGGCGGATAAGCTGCAGCGCACCGCCCGCTGGCTCGAAGACCTTGACGAAGAGCACGGCGACGGTTTAGCGCACCTGCAATCAGTACTTATTGATGACTCGCTGGGCGTCTGTGAGGATCTGGAACGTGATATGCAGCGCCACGTGGATTCTTACCAGGACGAATGGGCTGCCACCCTCAAGGACGAGCGCCGTCTGCGCCGTTTCCGCGCCTTCATTAACGAACCCGATGGCAGCGATGAGGCCGCACACCTGTTTGTGCTAGAGCGTGAACAAATCCGCCCCGCAACGCCCGAGGAAATCGCTGCAGCTGAGAAGGGCGAAGGCAACACGGTCCTGGTGACCGGTGCGAAAATCCCGGTCGGCCCGCCCAGCGCGCATAACCCCGTTCCGGCACAAGCCTAAGGACCGCCCATGTCACCTAAAATTCCGCCGTTTCCGCCGCGCGAATTTGCAACGATTGACGAGGTCCTGGCTGGCAGCTCTATCGGCTCCGCCGACCGTGAGGTTCCTTCCCCTGGCCCCCGTGCGGAAACACCCGGTAAGGTGTATATCGCTGGGGGCGGGCCGGGTGCCCTTGATTTACTGACCCTGCGTGCTGCACGGGCACTCGGTGAAGCCGATGTGGTGCTGCTGGACCATTTAGCCCCGCAAGAATTTGCCAAGTACTCCCCAAACGCTCTTATCGTTGATGTGGGTAAGGTGCCTGGCAAACACGCGGTGCCGCAGTCACGTATCCAGCAGCTCATGATTGATTATGCACTCGCGGGTAAAACCGTGGTACGGCTCAAGGGTGGTGACCCATACGTCTATGGGCGTGGGGCAGAAGAGCTAGATGCGTGTATCGCGGCTGAGGTTGATGCTGAGGTTATCCCCGGTATTACCAGCGCAGTAGCGGTTCCGGCACGTGCGGCTATTCCCGTGACCTTGCGGAAGGTATCGTCCATTTTTACGGTGGTCTCTGGGCACTCTGGTTTGAACGAGGACGAAGTGAATACCCTTGTGGCAACCCTGCGGGCTAATGGCACCGTGGTGCTTCTCATGGGTGTGCGCACCCTCCCTGATACCGTTGCTGCACTGACTGCGCACGGGATAAGCGCCGATACACCTATGGCAACCATAGAGAACGGCTATTCCGACGCTGAACGAGTTACAATCACCACTCTCGAAAACTCCGAGCGAGACTGTGCGGAAGTAAAAGCTCCGGCTATCACCGTTATCGGAGAGGTAGTGTACTACGCCCGCGATGACCAGCAACAATTCGTGAGTGAAGTGCACGAAAAGCTCAGGGCGCAAAGCACCTCATAACCCGTTTAGGTGCTCGTATCTGCCTTCGGCGCATCCGTTTTAGGGTGTGGCCGTTGTGGAAGAAGCCCCCGCCTACTGGATGTCCTGGTTTCCAGTGGCGGGGGCTTCTGCATGTCTCTTTGTGCCTCTGCGGCTAATTTCTGAGCGCTTCCATCACACGGTTCAGTGCACACGCGGCAATAATACGGGCTGAGGCCGTATCATGCGAGTTCACCAGCGGAGCTGCGACGGTTGTGCCGGGGCTGACAAGTTCAATATCACGGCGCATCTTTCCCGCGAAAAAACCCTCTGCCAGAAGATAGGGGGATGCGAAACTTGGCTGTTCTGTCTCGGCCAGATCCGCCAGTTTCGGGTCTATGGCAGCTACGAAGCCGTTACGCACCGGTTCCCCCAGTTCAGCTTCAAGCAGCGCTGCGGCCTGACTCATATCCTCCCTGCCGTCTTGCCGGGAAGATCCCGCCGACCCCTGCACCACCATCCCGGCCCCCGGCGACCAGCCTGCCTGCTCTAGGCGAGCCCTCTGTAACGCGGCCAGGGAAGCATCTGGCCCTAGAGGTTCAGCAATACGCACCTGCGCAATACCACTATTTTTGGCAGCGCGCCGCAGATCAACCTGCGTGTGGAACCCTGTTGAGAGCAGAATCGGGACGATAACGCACAGCTCTTCATTGGGTAACGCAAACGCTGCCTCATCCACGTTTGGGGATTGCACATCGACATACGCCTCGTGTACCTGATACTGCGTATGCTGAGAGCCGCCGTGAGCTCTCAGCATATCGTCCAGTTCGACGCGAACTAGGTTGATGGCAGCGCGACCTTCAGCAGAGTCGGTGCCGTGCGCAGTGGCCAAAATATGTATGGTTTTCATATCTCGATTCTACTGAGAAGACAACTGGCAGGCACCCGTAAAGGTAGACTGGTCCTTTACCGTGTATCCCTCAGGTTTCGGCGTGAAAAGGGGCGCAGGACTGTTATCGAACCATACGGTAGATGAATGCAGCCATTGCGTCACGTTGCACAGGCTGCAGCGGACGGAAGGTACGATCAGGCCAGCCGTGCGCAATATTCTGGCTGTGCATCCAAGCAATTTCTTTATAGAACCCGTCATGTGGAGCCATGTCGGCAAAAGGTGAGACTGCCGGTGGCGTATAGTCTGGCTCCTGCGCGGCACGGTAGAAGAATGCCGCCAGCGCATCACGGTTTATAGGCGCATTGGGGCGGAACGTACCATCGGGGTAACCGGTGGTGATGCCGCGGCGGTGCAACCACACAATTTCTTTGTAAAAGGGGTGATCGGTGGGCACATCAATGAATGGGGATTCTTGGGGCAGCGTCACAGCGGGCGAGCCAGCTAGGCGATAGAAATAGGCTGCGACAGCGGCCCGTTCCACGCTTTCATGGGGATGGTAGGTGCCGTTGGGGTAGCCGGTGGTGATACCACTCGCCGCTAACCATTCAATTTCTGGTTGCAGGTGTGACCCGGCCGGAACATCGGAGAATGTGGGGTGTGTCAGTGGGGCGTTAAGGGTGATCGGGTCTAGCTCCCGGTTTTGTGGCAGCAGTTGGGTTCCGTCAAAGATGCGAGCGCCGTCGTCGGTCATGGTCAGTGGGGCTTTGTCGAGGCTTATGCGCCCATCAGCCACTTTGAGGTTCTCGGTGTTAATGGTGGCGAAATCCACGTTTGTGTAGGTTTTGCGCTGCCCATCTAGTGTGGAAATGGTTGCGTCGAGGGTGATTTTGCCGGAGGCTCCACTGTCACTGATGGTTATTCGTACACGGCTAAAACGCATATTGAGTTGGCTGTGGTTGCTGCGCAGGCTGAGTACACCTGGAATCATGATTGTTCCTGACCCGTTGGTGTAGCTGCCTGTACCGTTTTTCCAGATGAATTCGCCTTTGTCATTATGGGTGACATCGGTGAGGTCCAATACTGCTGAGACGTAAGGGTTGGAGGCGTACTCACGGAGGGCGGGCATCACTCCCCAGTTGATGGTGCCGTTAGTAATAGTGTGATCGTTATTTGTTGTGGCAGTCTGGGCCGCTGGGGCCGGTACCTGCTGGGTGGGGGATGCCAGTAGTGGTGTGGGTGTGAGGATGCTGGTGCTTGCGGTAAGGAGTACAGCGGCGGTCGCCGTACAGATACGGTGACCGCGTCTGTGTAATACTCCGGTATGGTTGTGCTGGATGTTGGCATGTGTAGTGTAGCGCATGGTGCGTAACCTCTTTGTGTTAGTGTATGCTCCGCGCGCTGCAGTTCAGTTTTTAGGTATGCTGTAGTGCCTGTGTGCGGGGCATACGGTCGTACCGGTGACATTTCAAGAATAATGCGCGTGGTGGTTTTCCGTGCACCGGATGTGAGGATTCCAGCATTTTTGTTACAATAATCTCAATTTTTGATATCTTTTAGTAGTTTTATGCATAAAACGGGCCTGTGGCAGCGCCATGAATTCGCCGCCGCAAGCCCGTGACTGAGACCGTGGGTATGGCCTATTTATTACGGATAACCTTGAACTGGCTGGCCTGCGCAACGGGGCGCAGGGTAATACAATCAAGGTTCACATGGTGAGGAACGTTCAGGGCGAACACGACGGTTTGGGCAACGTCTTCGGCCACCAGGGGCTTCTCAACTCCTTCATACACTTTTGCAGCCATCTCAGCTGAGCCGAGCCTATTGAGGGAGAACTCTTCGGTGTGCACCATGCCGGGGCGGATCTCAATCACCCGCAGGTTATTGTCGGCTTCTTCAAGGCGCAGGGCCTCAGTCAAACCGCGCGCACCGAATTTGGCGGCATTGTACCCCGCCCCTCCTTCGTAGCCGCCTTCTGCTGCGGTTGAGGTGAGGTTAAGGATGCTCCCTTCACCGCTGGCACGTAATGCCGGAATGAAGGCCCGCACAGTATTGAGGATACCGAGCACGTTAACCCGGTACATGGCCAGGTAGTCTTCCGGGCTGCCGTCAGCCACGCGGTCTAGGCCAATCGCTCCCCCGGCAATATTGACGAGAGCATTCACGCGACCACCGGTTTCAGCGAGGATGTTCTTGGCCGCGGCCCTTACGGCGGCTTCATCAGTGACATCGCAGGTAACAGGGTGCGCACCGGTTTCGGCTTCAAGAATCGCGAGACGTTCTGCACGGCGGGCTAGAGCATACACGTTCCAGCCGGTGGCGGTGAGCTGTTGGACGGTGGCGCGGCCTATGCCGCTGGAAGCACCGGTAACAACAGCAACTTTACCGGCTTGTGAGTTGGGGGCGAAAGGGTTCGCGGGCATAGGTGTAGGTTCCATCATGCTTTTAAGGGTACAGCCGGTGGTTGTGTGGCGCAGAATATTACACGCCTAATAGTGATTTTTATACTCACCGTATAAAGCGTGCGCCGCTAAATACTGAGGTGGGAAAATGTGTGGGGATTTTTGCAGACGTGAGTGAGATTATGAATTAGAGTGTTTCAAGATCTGGGCGTCTTCAGTCAACAGTATAGGGCGAAATATGTGCGCCTTTTGCACTTTTATAGGCGTACATCCTAAAACTGAAGTAGACATTTTAGATGGTATGGGCTGTATTTTTTATACTCCCATTTCCACCAAGATTCAGTGTTGGTTATAAACTCATTTAAATGTATCTGCTAAAACCTCTTTGATGTCCCAAAAAAAATTTAAATAGCTAAACCGGCTATCTATACCATTAGAACTTTTGAGAGAACCTCCGTCTCCGCAACAGTGCGCAAAGTATACCTAGCGACTAACGGTCTGGGTTACTTTTTACGGCGCGGCAGACCCCATTTGGAGCGTTCCCCGTCACGAAACCCCAAGCGATGCTCAAAATGCCGTGAGCTGCTTCCGGTTTTAGTAGAATCTGGAGGTACAGTACCGGCCCGAGCAGCCAATAGGTAGAGAAGCCCAGTGCCCGGCACAAACAGAATAAGCGGTAGTACGAAATTTAGGCGAGCTTCGCTATAGCGGGTGCGTGTGGTCAGATGCCACAGGCAGAAACCAACAATTGCTGCATGTACGATAAGTAGCGTAATTTCGAAACTATACATAGGGAACCCCCTTACGTTGTCCCGGCAGATACCTTAATCCTACGCCTCTTTCTGTAGCTGGCGGAAGAGATGCAACCACCATCACCCAGATTTTCTGCACAGCTCCCCTACTATCAGGCGTTCTCCTCTTATTCTTGTGATGCTGCGGCTTCTTCAGAGGGCGGCGGCCCACCCAAAAGTGAAACGCCGCCCCAATACGTGCAGATTCTTTGTGCGTTCTCTATTTGCTAGCGGTTCAGGTGCTTGTACCGGTAGATGAAAGCAGCCATTGCGTCACGATTAATGGCGTTGCCCGGGCGATAGGTTTTATCGGGCCAGCCGGTGCTAATCTTCCGGTCGGCAAGCCAAGCAATTTCTTTATAGAACTGGTTGTTGGTAGAAACATCTGCAAACGGGGACTGGGCGGGCGCTAAGTACGCGGGTGAGCCAGCGGCGCGGTAGAAGAACGCCGCCATTGCGTCACGGTTTACAGGCGCATTGGGACGGAACGTACCATCAGGGTAGCCGGTGGTGATGCCTTGATCACGCATCCACGAGATTTCCTTGTAGAAGGGGTGGGTGGTGGGAACATCACTAAATTTTGAGGTGGCCGGTGCGGTGTATTTGGGTGAGCCCGCCATGCGGTAGAAGAAAGCAGCCATCGCGCCACGTTCAACATTTCCCTGCGGGCGGAACGTGCCGTCTGGATACCCGGTGGTGATCTTCTGCTGGGCGAACCACTGGATTTCCGTGTAGAAGGCGGCCCCCTCAGGAACATCTGAGAACACTGCATGAGTTCCCCGCAGCCCGGCGTTTACAGTAAGCGGGTCAAACCTGTATTCCTCGGCTTTGTTATAGAACCCGGAGAATGCTTGAGCACCTGCCGGGGTGAGGGTTACAGCGGCATTATTGAGGGTGAGTGTGGATCCGTTCACGCGAACCGAGCTGGTGTCGACGGTAGCGAACTCGGTGTCTTTAAACACGTGATTATTGCCCTGCATATCTAGTGAGGAACCGTCAAGGATAAGCTTGCCTTCGCGCCCGTTCAACTGCAAACGGACGTTTGTAAAAGTCATATCAAGCTTCCCGTGGTGGCCGGTGATATGCAGAGTGCCGGGGAAATTGATAGTGCCAGACCCGTTCTGGTAGGTGCCGGTGCCCGCAGACCATTTAAAGGTGCCGTCAGCATTACGCGCCAGACCGTTGGTAGTCTCGATACGTGAGCCAACCGCAGGCTTGGCCAGGTAATCACGGAAGGACTTTTTCAGTCCCCAGTTCATGGTGGCGTTCTGAATCACCTGGGAATTCGCGGCGGGGTTAACTGCATCGGTCACAACCGCCGCAGGGGCCTGCTCAACGGCGGCTGCCGCGGGTACGGTGGCGAGTGTACTTACGCTCAAGGCTGCTGCTGCCAGCAGGGCAGCAGGACGTTGCGCTCTAATAATCACAGAAAAATCTCCTTCGACATGATGGTGCGCTGTCACGATCGCTGATTTAGCGCATCACAGCTAGATACTAAGGTTATCCTATTTTCTAAATAAAGTGGTACTGCTTATTTTCTTGCACTGCTGCTTGAAGGTGCGGTTCACAGGCCCCACAGCCGAAGCCTGCAGCAGGGTGCGTGGTTTTGCCTGCTGCCACCTACTAAATGTGAGAAAATAGCCCCTATGGCTGAAAATACTCAGGGCTCAGACTCGCCCGCACAG
>ERZ773267.342-NODE-342-length-33027-cov-7.966396_pt1 | contig 33027 bp, 24 predicted proteins | sample MGYA00511959_ERZ773267 | MGnify/ENA primary metagenome ERZ773267 (study PRJEB29015, sample SAMEA2738165) | human oral metagenome | biome: human oral; feature: human-associated habitat; material: saliva | place: China | collected 2240 ...
GGACAAAAAATCTACGCCAATCTGGCAGACTTCATTTTATCAGCGATTCCTTAGGGGAATTTATTCATATTTCTCTCGTTGGGCTGTCGTATCGGCAGCCCTTTTGTTTTGAGAATCTCCCTCTCTATGGTATAATGGCAGGCGTAACGATAAGGAGGATACATTTCATGAAAATAGATGATGTGATTCACGGTTTCCGCCTGCTTCGCTCGGAGCGGATTGCAGAGGCAGAGGGAACGGCGTACACGTTTGTGCATGAGAAGACGGGGGCGCAGCTGTTCTTTTTGGAGACGGCAGACGACAATAAGGTGTTTTCGATCAGCTTCCGTACGCCGCCGGTCGATGATACGGGGGTAGCGCATATCGTGGAGCACTCCGTGCTCTGCGGCTCGCGCAAGTATCCGCTGAAGGAGCCGTTCGTGGAGCTCGTGAAGGGCTCGCTCAATACATTCCTCAATGCGATGACGTTCCCCGATAAGACGATGTACCCCGTGGCAAGCCGCAATGACCGCGATTTTCAAAATCTGATGGATGTCTATCTGGATGCGGTGTTTTACCCGGCGATGCGTGAAAATCCGCAGGTGCTCATGCAGGAGGGGTGGCACTACGAGCTGGAGAATGCAGATGCACCGCTGACGTACAGCGGAGTGGTCTACAATGAGATGAAGGGCGCACTCTCCGCGCCGGATGATCTCCTCGGCAGCCGCATCATGGCGGCACTCTATCCCGATACGACCTACGGTTATGAGTCGGGCGGCGATCCCGAGGCGATTCCCGCGCTGACGCAGGAGCAGTTCCTTGCGTTCCATGCGCGCTACTATCATCCGTCCAACAGCTATATCTATCTCTATGGCAATCTCGACATCGAGGAGAAGCTGGCGTATCTCGACCGTGCCTATCTTTCGCATTTTGACCGCATTCCCGTGCCGTCACGCATTGATCGTCAGGCTGCATTCCCGACGTGCGTCCGCAAGGATCATTTCTATCCCATCGGCGCGGAGGAACCACTCGCAGAGAATGCCTTTCTCTCGCTCAGCTGGGTGATCGGCGATACGTCGGACATGAAGCGCGTCATGGCATTGCAGATTCTCGATCACGCGCTGCTGCGGATGCAGGGTGCACCGCTGCGGCAGGCACTCATCGATGCGGGGCTTGGCCGCGATGTGGATTCGAACTACGAGAGCGATATCCTTCAGCCGTTCTTCAGTATTGTGGTCAGCAAGTCGGAGACGGCGCGCGCAGAGGAGTTCGCACGGGTCGTGCGGGAGACGCTGACGCAGCTCGCGGACGGGGGGCTCAATCATCAGCTCGTACAGGCATCGCTCAATACACTCGAGTTCCGTCTGCGTGAATCGGACTTTGGCTCGTCACCCAAGGGGCTGATCTATGGGATCCGTCTGATGAAGACGTGGCTCTACGGCGGTGCGCCCGAGGACTATCTGCGCTATGAGGATACCCTTGCTGCCCTCAAAAAGGGACTTAAGGACGGCTACTTCGAGCAGCTGATCCGTGAGGCGTTCCTCGATAACCCGCACGCGGCTCTCGTGACACTTGCGCCGAGCCGTACGCTCGGTGCGGAGCGGGCAGCTGCTCAGGCGGCGGAGCTGGCGGAGAAGAAAGCAGCGATGAGCGCGGACGAGGTCGCGGAGGTCATGCGCTCCTGTGCGGCACTGAAGGCGGCGCAGGAGGCTCCCGACACGGAGGAGGCACTGCGCTCAATCCCTATTCTTGCACGATCGGACATTCGCAAGGATGCGGAGCGTCTGCCGCTCGAGGTGCGCGATCTCGCGGGGACGAAGGTGCTCTTTTCGGATCTCGAGACGAACGGGATTGTCTATCTGAATTTCTACTTCCCCATGGCAGCCGTTGTGCAGGAGGATCTGCCATACGCGTATCTGCTCGCAGAGCTGTTCGGTGCGGTCGATACGGCAGCGCACAGCTATGCAGAGCTGGCGATGCTGCGCAGCCTCTATACGGGCGGCATCGGGGCGGACATTGTCGCCTATACGCGTGCGGGGGAGGCGGATTCACTCATGCCGCGCTTCAAGCTGCGTGCGAAGGTACTGCGTGAGAATCTACCGCGTCTGTTTGAGCTCCTCACGGAGATCATCGGCACGAGCGACTTCTCGGGCAGCAAGCGTATCCGCGAGCTGGTCGATGAGGAGAAGACGGGCATGGAGCTCTCGCTCCAGCGTGCGGCAAATCAGGTGGTCGCCTCACGCATTGCCGCCTATCTGACGCCGGCGGGTGCCTATGCGGAGGTCGGGGGGCTGCCGTTCCACGATTTCCTCTCTGCATTCAAGGAGAATTTTGACGCGGATCATGCGAAGATGCAGGCGGCATTTGCGCGCATCCTGCCGCAGATCTTTAACCGAAATGATCTGATCCTCAGTGTGACGGCACCCGCCTCCATGTATGACGAGACGGCAGCGCAGCTCGCCGCCTTCCAGGACACGCTCTCTGCGGCAGTGTTCCCGTCCGCGCCGTATACGTGGAACATCCGCGCACGCAACGAGGGCCTGACGACGCAGAGCCGCGTGCAGTACGTGGCAAAGGGCGCAAACTTCCTCAAGCTGGGCTATCGCTACACGGGGACGATGCGCGTGCTCGAGACGCTGCTCCGCTACGACTATTTCTGGACACGCATCCGCGTGCAGGGTGGAGCCTACGGTGCGATGACGCAGTTCAACCGCAACGGCTTTATGGTGTTTTCCTCCTACCGTGACCCAAACCTCGCCGAGACGCTGGATGTGCTCGATGAGACGGCAGACTATGTGCGCACGTTCGATGTGTCCGACCGAGAGATGGATAAGTTCATCATCGGTACGATGAGCGGTGTGGATGCGCCGATGACGCCGCAGATGAAGGGGGATATCGCCGCAACGTTCCATCTGCGCGGCATCACGCACGAGGATCGCCAACGAGCGCGTGATGAGATTCTCATGGCACAGCAGGCGGACATCCGTGCGCTCGCACCGCTCATTGCGGATGCAATGCAGGCGAACGTGCGCTGTGTGCTTGGCGGCGAGGAGAAGATCCGCGAAAATGCCGCTCTCTTTGATGCGGTGCGTCCTGCGCTGCGGATGTGACAGATCAACAAAGTTTTTGACTTTTCGCGCGGCACGTGGGATAATGATGAAAGAATAAATAAAGGGGGAGCTTGCCATGAAAAAAGAGATTTTTCGCGGTGCGGGCGTTGCCATTATTACGCCGTTTACGGAGACCGGGGTAAACTACAACGAGCTCGGACGTATCATTGAGGATCAGATTGCGGGCGGGACGGATGCCATCGTCATCACGGGGACGACGGGCGAATCTGCGACGATGACGGATGCAGAGCACCGTGAGGCAATCCGCTATACCGTGGAGAAGGTGGGCGGCCGCATTCCCGTTGTTGCAGGCACGGGCTCGAATGAGACGTCCTACGCGATCGAGCTGTCGCAGTATGCCGAAAAGGTCGGTGCCGATGCGCTCCTCCTCGTCACGCCGTACTACAACAAATGCACGCAGAATGGTCTCGTTGCCCACTATACGAAGATTGCGGACAGCGTCGGCATTCCAGCGATTCTCTACAATGTGCCGTCGCGCACGGGGGTCGGCATCAAGACGGAGACGTATGCAAAGCTTTCGCAGCATCCACGCATCGTCGGTGTGAAGGAGGCGAGCGGCGATCTCTCGGCGATCCTGCGTCTGCGCGCAGCGACGGGCGATGATTTTGCGGTCTACTCCGGCAATGATGACCAGATTGTACCGATTCTGTCGCTTGGCGGTTCGGGTGTGATCTCCGTGCTCTCGAATGTTGCGCCGCGCGTGGCACATGATATATGTCAGCATTATTTTGACGGCGATGTGCGCACGGCGGCAAAGATGCAGATCGACTATACCGATCTCATCGATGCGCTCTTCTGCGAGGTCAACCCCATCCCCGTCAAGACGGCGATGCGCCGCCTCGGCTATGATGCGGGACCGCTGCGCATGCCGCTTTCGGAGATGGAGCCGGCGCATGCGGCACAGCTCGATGCGGCACTGCGTAAGCATGGCCTGTTGAAGTGACACCATCTCTCGCTCTCCTGCCGCATGGACTGTGTTCCGCGTGCAGGGGAGCGTTTTTTTAAGGAATCGCTGATAAAATGAGGTCAGCCAGATTGGCGTAGATTTTTTGTCCGATTGAGGCAGCAAACCGGACGCATAGCGAGGGCTATGTGGAGGATTTGCTAACGAAAAGCGGGCGAAAAAGATACGTCAAGATGGCTGTGCCGAATTTATCAGTGCTTCCTTAACATGGAGGGATGGGATGAATGTCTTCGAGGCACGGCTCGCGGCGCAGGATGTGCTCGTCCTTGACGGGGCACTGGCAACGGAGCTGGAGGCGCGCAGTTTTTCTGTCGATGATCCGCTCTGGTCGGCAAAGGCACTCTTTGAACGTCCTGACCTTGTGCGTGAGATTCATCTGGATTATCTTCGTGCGGGCGCAGATGTCCTGACCAGCGCAAGCTATCAGGCGACCGTCGACGGCTTTATGCGGTGCGGCTTTACGGTGGAGGAGGCAGCAGCGCTGCTGCGCCGCTCCGTGCGGCTGGCGCAGGAGGCGCGCGATCTCCATCGGGCAGAGTGCGGCGGAGATGCCGCTGTGCCGCTCGTGGCGGCGTCCGTCGGACCGTACGGAGCGTATCTTGCCGACGGTTCGGAGTATCGCGGCGACTATGACGTGGATGAGGAGGCACTCACAGCGTTTCACGCACAGCGACTGCGGATTCTCGCCTCCGCAGCACCCGATCTTCTCGCCTGTGAGACGCTGCCGTGCCTCTCTGAGGCATGTGCCATCGTCCGCGCACTACATGCGGAGGGGATCCGCATTCCCGCGTATTTCTCGTTCTCCTGTCGGGACGGTGCGCACATCAGTGACGGGTCGGAGATTGCGGCATGTGCGCGCGTGCTTGATGCTGCGCCGGAGGCATCGGCCATCGGTGTAAACTGCACAGCACCGCAGTATGTGTGTGATTTGATCCACGCGATACGACAGGAGACCAATAAGCCCATCGTCGTCTATCCGAACTCCGGAGAGTATTATGATGCAGCGACACAGATGTGGCGCGGGATGGCGGAGGATTTTGGCACACGGTCGCGGGAATACGCAGCGGCGGGGGCGCGCATCATTGGCGGCTGTTGCCGAACGACACCGCGCGATACGGCGGCGATTGCGGCGTGGGTAAAGGGCGGCAGGAAATGGGGGGACGGAGATGGAGACAGAGCACACGGCGGATCTTCCGCGCGCTGCACGAGCGATGCGTGAATTTCTCACGGCACTCGGCGTCGACATTGCAGCGCAGGGGATGGAGGAGACGCCGCAGCGTGTTGCACAGCTCTATGCAGAGCTCTTTGCGGGACAGCATGAAGATACAGCAGAACTTTGGGTGGATGTCCTGACGGAGGAGACGGACGGTCTCGTTGCCGTACGTGCCATTCCGTTTTATTCGATATGCGAGCATCATTTGCTTCCATTCTTCGGAACGGCGCACATCGTCTACCAGCCCCATGCGGGCCGCGTGGCGGGCTTTGGTGTGTTTGCACGGCTGGTTGCGTCGATGGCGCGCCGTCCCCAGCTGCAGGAGCGGTTGACGGCTGATATCGCGCGTGAGGTCGAGCGCGGACTCGGGGCGGAGGGCGTGCTTGTCGTTCTCGATGCACAGCAGCTCTGCATGATGATGCGCGGCGCACGTGCACACGGTGCACAGACGACGACGTCGGCGTCCTGCGGCATATTTCGCACGGATGCAGCGTCACGGATGCAGGCATGGACGATGCTCGGGATGGAGAGAGGAGTGCACGATGACGGCGAATCGACATTATCGCTTTTCTGACGGGAAGGAGCTGACCATTGGCGGGCGGACGCTTGTTATGGGGATTCTGAACGTGACGCCGGATTCCTTTTCTGACGGCGGCAAGTGGAACACGCGCGACGATGCGCTCCGCCACATGGAGGAGATGGTGCGGGACGGTGCAGACATCATCGACGTGGGGGCGGAGTCCAGCCGTCCCGGCTTCGTGCCGATGAGCGCGGCGGAGGAGACGGAGCGGCTGCTGCCGTTCCTCGAAGCCGTTCTGCCCGCATGCCCCGTGCCCGTCTCTGTGGATACGTTCAAGGCGGAGACGGCATATGCGGCACTGCGTGCGGGTGCGCATCTCCTGAACGATATATGGGGGCTTCAGTATGCTGAGGAACCGGGGGCGATGGCTCGTGCGGCGGCAGAGATGAATGCACCCGTCGTCGTGATGCACAATCAGAACGGGACGACATACACGGGGGACATCATTGGCGCAATGCGGGATTTTTTCGCGCGTTCCTTTGCAGCGGCAGATGCGGCAGAACTGGCACGGGAAAATCTCATCCTCGACCCAGGCATCGGCTTTGGCAAGACGGCGGAGCAGAATATGCACGTTCTTCGGCGCATGGACGAGCTTATCTCCTATGACGGGACAGACTATCCCTTGCTGCTCGGTGCGAGCCGCAAGAGCTTTATCGGGGCAGCACTCGGGCTGCCCGTCACAGAGCGCATGGAGGCGACGGGGGCGGCGTGTGTCCTTGGAATTCTGCGCGGCGCATCCATTGTGCGCGTGCATGATGTGAAGCCGATTGCGCGGATGTGCCGCATGACGGATGCGATATTGGGGGCGTAGTATGGATCGTATTTTTCTGCACGGTATGCGTTTTATGGCGTGTCATGGCGCCCTTCCTCATGAGCGGGAAGTGCCGCAGGCATTCGAGGCGGATGTGGAGATGGGGCTTGATCTGCGTGAGGCAGGGGAGACAGATGATCTTCGGAACACCGTGAACTACGCTGAGGTCTATGAGCTGATACGTCGGGTGATCGAGGGAGCACCAAAGGCGTTGATTGAGGCTCTCGCGGAGGAGGCTGCGGCGCAGATTCTTGCGACATTCCCCCGCATCCGTTCCGTTACGCTCACCGTACATAAACCTGCCGCTCCGATCGCAGGCATCTTTGCGGATGTCGGCGTCTCTATCACGCGGAACAGGGGATAGTGATGGTACGGACAGCGTATATCGGGCTTGGGGCAAATCTTGGCGAACGCGGCGAGACGATGCGCGCGGCACTGCGGCAGATGTCGGAACTGGATGGCATTCGTGTGGAGCGCGTCTCTGCATTTTATGAGACGCCGCCGTGGGGAAAGACGGATCAGCCGTCTTTTTTGAATGCCGCCGCGTGCATCACGTTTGACCGTACGCCCGAGGAGCTCCTCGCGGCGATGCAGTGCATTGAACGGGAACTCGGACGCGTGCGACATGAGCATTGGGGCGCACGTACGATAGATCTCGATCTGCTCCATGTGGACGGCGTCACGTCTGCACAGGAGCAGCTGACTCTGCCGCATCCCTATCTGACGGAGCGCGCCTTTGTGCTCGTTCCGCTGGCGGAGATTGCGCCGACGCTCTGTGTTGATGGGAGAATGGTTTCTGCATGGCGGGAGGAAGTGGATGCGTCGGGGATTGTGCGTGCCCCCGAAGTATCTGCCCCATATCCGCTCGAACTCATCGCGGCAGTGGATGCTGTGGGCGGTATCGGTCGGGCGGGGCATCTGCTCACCGACTGCCCCGAGGATATGGCACATTTTCGTCGTACGACAATGGACGGCATCGTCATCATGGGACGGCGTACGATGGAGAGCCTGCCGGGGAGGCATCCGCTCGTGGGGCGTATGAATGTCGTCTTATCACGAACCGTGCAGGCGTTGGATGGTTTCTATACAGTGCCTGATATCTCGGCATTGTGGCGCCTTCTGGGGCAGCTGACAGCGGAGGAGGAGCGTCCGATCTTTGTGATCGGCGGCGCAGAATGCTATCACCTTCTTTTGCCGTATGTATGGCGGGCGTATGTGACACGCCTTTCGGGCAGCTATGATGCAGATGTGTTTTTCCCTTCGCTGGATGGATTTTCCATGACGAGCAGCCGCGCAGGAGAAGACTGTATATTTGAAGTTTACGAGAGAGTTTAGCATGGCAAAGGCAATTTTCCAAAATGATTGGCAGGAACTTCTTGCGGAGGAGATGGCACAGCCCTACTATCGTGAGCTGCGAGCATTCCTTATCGAGGAGTACCGTACACGTCGTGTGTACCCCGATATGTATTCGATCTTTAATGCTCTGCACTACACGAGCTTTGCCGATACGAAGGTCGTCATTCTCGGACAGGATCCCTACCATGGCGACGGACAGGCGCATGGACTGTCATTTTCCGTGCAGGTCGGCATTGATCCACCGCCGTCGCTGCTGAACATCTACAAGGAGATGCAGGATGATCTCGGTATCGTCCCGCCCGATCACGGCTGTCTCATCCCGTGGGCGCGGCAGGGCGTGCTCCTCCTCAACACAGTGCTCACCGTGCGTGCCCATGCAGCGGCATCGCATGCGGGACATGGGTGGGAGCGGTTCACCGATACCATCATTCGTCTCCTCGGAGCACGTGAGAAACCGCTCGCCTTCATCCTTTGGGGCAGTCCTGCACGGAAGAAACGCAGCCTCATCACGAATCCTCACCATCTCATCGTCGAGTCGCCGCATCCAAGCCCGCTTTCCGCGCATCGCGGCTTTTTCGGCAGCCATCCGTTCTCGCGTGTCAATGATTTCCTCACGCGCGTGGGGGAGACACCCATCGACTGGCAGCTTCCACCGGCGGAGAAGATCGAGACGTCAGGGAGCTGATTCATCCATTTTGTTTCACGAAGTTATGATATAATAGGAAACAAGGGAGGTGATGCTGTGCATACGATTGAGGAGACGAAGAAGTCCTATGATGCCGCATGTAAGGAAGTGCTCGCTGACCGTTATATTCTCGCTAATATTCTCAAAGAATGTGTTGAAGAGTTTTCTGGTGAATCCATCGACTACATTGCTACGGTGTGTATTCAGGGATCACCGGAGATCAGCACCATTCCTGTTCGGGCGGATGAATCGGTGCGCCTGCAGCTGGAGGGGCTCAATACGGAGGACACTTCCCTGACGGAAGCAGTTGTCCACTATGATATTCGCTTTCGTGCCATTCTTCCACGGGAAGAAAGATCAATCAAACTCATCATCAATGTGGAGGCGCAGAACAATTTTTCTCCGGGCTACTCTCTGCTGAAACGAGCCATGTATTACTGTTGCCGCTTGGTCTCAGCACAGTATGGTACGGTGTTCACACACTCTTCGTACGATGATATGGAAAAGGTGTACTCGATATGGATCTGCACAAATCCTGGCGTTCAGTGGGAATATACTATCACAAAGTATGCGATGCAGGAATGCAATCTGATCGGAAATGCGAAAGCGGAGCCGGAAGAATACGATCTCATCGTGCCAATCATGGTCTGTCTGGGGAAAAAGAAGTATCGTGAGCTGCAGGGACTGTTTCGCCTGTTGAATATGGTGCTCATCCATCAGAACCGGAACGACCGCAATGAAGTCTTAAATGAACTGAAAGATCACTATAATGTTGTCATGACGCCGAATTTGGAGAAAGGAGTGGCACAGATGTGCAATTTAAGCGAAGGAGTCTACCAAGATGGTGTTGCCTATGGCCTCGAACAGGGGCTTGAACAGGGGCTCGAACAGGGACTTGAACAGGGGCTTGAGCAAGGACTTGCACAGGGGCGCAGGGAAACGGTTCTCGCTCTCCTACATGAGAAAATGCCGCTCGATCTCATCGCACGCGTCACCAAACTCTCTGCGGAGAAGATACAGGACATCGGAAAGCTGAACGGCATTTTGTAATAAGGGAAGTCCTGCCTCATTCGGCCGTGCCATATTGACGCATCTTTTTCGCCCGCTTTTCGTTAACAAATCCTCCGCATAGTTCTTACTATGCGTCCGGCTTGCTGACTTGATCGGAAAAAATCTACGCCAACCTGGTGGACTTCATTTTATCAACGATTCCCAAGAAAGGAGACAATATGAAACTCTCATTACTGCGCAATATTTGTGCGCTCGGCTCGCTCATCTGTCTTGGCGGCTGCGGTGCGCCTGACGCAGTCTCAGCGGAGATGCCGCACGAAATCGTACAGAAGAATGTCGCGATGAGCGGACAGCGGGAGATCTATCTCGCCGGCGGCTGCTTCTGGGGGACGGAACTCTATCTCAGTCTTGTGCCGGGTGTTGTCTCTGCGGAGTGCGGTTATGCAAACGGCATGAGCGCACATCCTTCCTATGCGGAAGTATGCAGCGGCAGCGGGCATGCAGAGGCAGTCCACGTCGTCTATGATCCGCACATCATTTCTCTCGAGCAGCTTCTGACAACATTTTACGACTCCATCGATCCGACGACGGTCGATCGGCAGGGCAACGATGCCGGGCGGCAGTACCGCTCGGGGGTCTATTATGTGCCGAATACAGACGGCAGCGAGAGCGTTGATGCCCGCGTGATACGGGAGTCCCTTGACGCACTGCAGAAACATATCGGAAAGCCTGTTGCGATCGAAATGGGGCCAATCGTGAATTTTTATCGTGCAGAGGACGAGCATCAGGAGTATCTCGAAAATCATCCGAATGGGTACTGTCACATCTCTCCTGCGCTCATCGCCGCAATGCGCGAGAAACGTGCGGCGGCAGAGCGTGCAGTGACAGCGGAGACCGTGCGCAGCTACGAAAAGCCTTCGGATGCGGAGCTGAGGGCACGCCTGACAGAAATGCAGTATGCCGTCACGCAGGAAAAGGCGACAGAGCCGCCCTTCCGCAACGCATACGATCACGAGTTCCGTGCGGGCATCTACTGTGACATCACGACAGGCGAGCCGCTCTTTGTCTCCACGGATAAATATGACTCGGGCTGCGGCTGGCCGGCGTTCTCGCGCCCGATCGATGCAGCTCTGATCGCAGAGCACGAGGACCTTTCGCACGGCATGGTGCGCACCGAGGTCACAGCGGCAGGGAGCGGCGCTCATCTCGGGCACGTCTTTCACGATGGTCCCACTGCCACGGGCGGTCTGCGCTACTGCATCAACAGTGCCTCCCTACGCTTTATCCCAAAAGAGGATATGGAGCGTGAGGGCTATGGGGACTATCTAGAACTTTTGGATTAAAAACGTATATTCTTTTATTGAGATGATTCAAAGAATATCTCTTTGTCATATTGACAAGCATTTCTTCCAATGGTACGCTTAAGGAAGCACTGATAAATTCAGCACCGTCGTCTTAGTACATCTTTTTCGCCCTGTCTGTGTCGACAAATCCTCCACATAGCCTCTGCTATGCGTCCGGTTTGTCTCCTTGACAGGACAAAAAATCTGCACCAATCCGACGGACTTCATTTTATCAGCGATTCCTTAACACGTTTTATGACAATTTTATACGAATTGGATCAGGTATCAGTGAAATTCCAATTATATTGAGATTTTGCGAAGATTTAATAGAGAATCCGGTAAACAGAATCATGATTCTGCCTAAGCCGGAGCGGTCACGCCACTGTAGCAGTGAGCAAACCTGCATGGGGACATTGTCTCCGCCACTGAGGGATTTTCCTCGGGAAGGCGCAGGTGCGCGAGGACCTGGAGCCAGGAGAACTGCCTGATTGACAATCGCCGTTTGACCTGCGAGTGATAGGGATGGGGATTCCAGTGCGTCTGCGGATGCAGCGTGATCCTTTGTTGTGTGAAAAACCCCTTCTGTGTATGCAGGAGGGGTCTTTTGATGCGCGTCTTCTCGTTTTGCGTGCAGGTTCATCGATGCAGGATGAAGAAAGGTGACGAAGAATGACACGCGAAAAGAAACTGACGACAGCCGTATGTATGACATTGGCCGGGATGAGCTTTGCCGGTATCGTTCATGCAGCAGAGCAGACCAGTGCGGTGGAACCCACTGCCATCGCCGAGGAAGATACACATGCGCTCAATGAAACTGTTGTAACAGCACAGCGGCGCGTCAAACGCGACCTTGATACGCCTGCAACGACGACCATCATTACGGCGAAGGAAATCGAGAAGGCTGGCTATCGGAGTGTATATGAGGCCATCGATCAGCAGATCGGTGCGACGAGCACTTCTTTTGGCGATGCAGGACAGGACTATGGACTCTCTGCATCGCGTATCTCTCTGCGCGGCTATGATCGCGGCACGCTTGTCATGGTCAACGGTGTGCCGATGAATCTCAAAAACTATCCGAGTACGGAGAACATCCCTGCCTCCATGGTTGAACGCATTGAAATCGTCAAGGGGGCGGCATCGACACTTTATGGTGCAGAAGCGATGGGCGGCGTGGTCAATATTATTCTGAAGCAGCCGAAAGAGGGGGAGACGAAATTTACACTCAGTCAAACACTAGGCAATCAGTTCAAAAAGAGCGAGGCGACCTATGCGGATGATCGTGTCATTATCGATGTTAGCCGTGAGTGGACGAAGGAGCGCCCGCACTCGAATGATTTTGGAAGAAATAAGGTTTCTTGGACAGATTGGTGGGTCGGCAAAGGAAAAAAGAGCCGTGTGGGCATCATCGCCAAGCTGACGGATGAGCTGTCTCTGAACTACAATTATCTGGAGGGGGATATTACGCGGGGAGGGATTAAATATAGGATGTCAGGCGGCGCATTTGTGCCGTCTGCGACACGATATAGCTATCGTTACAATGACAATCGTCATACGACCAGTCTTGTCTATCAGGGGAAGAAGAACGGAATCCATGCAGTTTTAGGATACAATTATCGTAAGGTTGATGGATATGATTTTGTTCCTACGAAGAAACAACTCCCAAGCCGTACAAGGATGAATGGTCAAATCTTTGACGTGCAAAAAAATTGGAAGTTCGGCAAAGATTCGATGGTATTAGGATATTCCTACCAGCGCGAAGCGATTGATAGGCCCGCACAGAAGCGTACGGGGGTGCGGACCGGGAATTCATTGTATGCTTCGTACAGCAAACAAATTACGCCGAAGTTCAATATGACTCTTGGTCTGCGCGGTGAGTTTATTAACGACCTGATAAAGGATCAGAACGTCTTTATGCCGCAGTTCCAGACGAACTACCAATTCGACCGTAATACAACTTGGTATATCAATATGGGCAAAGCGTTTCAGATGCCGACCGTGGACGCTATGTTCACATCCAGACCTGTAAATGCGAATGACCTCAAACCGGAGGAGGGCTGGACATATGAGACGGGGGTCAAGATTCGCAGAGGACACTCCACATGGAAGGCTGCCATTTACCATATGGCCATGCATAATAAATTCGGTTGGGGATTAAATTCTGCGGGGGAAAATATTCCTATAAACATAGGAGATTTCCGCAACACAGGTATTGAAGTGGAATACAGCAGGCGATTCAATGATATGTGGAAGCTTGTGCTTGGCGGTTCTGTCTCTAATCCACAGGTGAAGGATCCAAGGACGAGTGTGGGCTGGGAACAGGAATCAGGTCGTCTCTCTGCTCTTGTTCGTATTGATTACGAGATGGCAAAGTGGCAGGGAAATTTGAATCTCAAATATCTTGGTGACCGTGAGTACTATGTGCCGTCCGCTGGAATGCCGCAGGATACCCCCGATAAGATTCAGCTCAATATGAACATGATCTACACTGCGGGGAAATACGATACGGTGACGCTTGGTCTCTATAACCTGCTGAACCGCACCAATTACTTGAATTACTACGGAAGTATTGATCTCCCACGCAACTTCCGACTGACCTATACTCATGCCTTCTAAGTGGCTGCTCTATGCATTCTTTGTCGCGGGCTGCCTTCTTCTCCTTGCAGGATGTGGGAACGGGGCGCGAGGAGGGGGCGGCGGAGAGGTATTCTATCGCGGAACGGATGATACCGGGGCGGAGGTCGTTGTCGCGGAGAAGCCACATCGGATCGTGTCACTGGGACGAGGGATGGATGAGATTCTCCTTGGGATCGCTCCGCCGGAGCAGATCGCGGGGCTCACCTCCACGGTGGATGATCCGGGAATATCCTGCATGACGGAAGAGGCACGCGCCGTATCCGTCAAACTCAAGGACAGAAGTCCGGAGCGCGTTGCGGCACTGGATCCAGACCTTGTCCTTGCGATTGACGGCATACCGAAGGAGCTGGTGGACAGCCTGCGCGATTTGGGGATTCCCGTCTTTGTCTCACGCACGCCGAATAACCTCGATGACATCTTTGCACGCATTGAGACGGTTGGATGCCTGATTGGGCAGGAGGAAAATGCTGCGGCCCTTATTGCCGAAAAACGTGCCCTTCTCGCTGATGTGGAGCGGCGTGTTGGAGATATCCCGGAGGAGGAGCGCCCCATCGTCGTTGCATTTGCGTTCAGCGGTGTGTTTGGACGCAAGGATGGGCTCTTTGACGATATGTGCCGCCGTGCCTCCCTGCGCAATGGTGTGGCGATGGCGGGGCTGACGGCGACGACTGCGGTCTCGATGGAGCAGGTCGTCGCACTCAATCCCGATGTATTTCTCCTGCCGACGTGGAGTACGGAGGGGAAAACGACGGAGGAATTTCGCGAAAAACTCTGCAGAGACCCATTGTTTATCCATGTGAAGGCCGTGCAGGAAAATCACCTCTATGTGGTTCCGGATCGGTATCGTTACAATACTTCACAGAATGCGGCAGATGCTGTCTACGCATTGGCACGCGCTGTCTATCCGGAGCGCTTTGCCGATGAAAAGTAAGGGCATCGGGGCAGCACCACTGCGCATGCTCGTCATGAGCCTTACCGGAAGTTGTAACCTTGCGTGTCGCTACTGCTATGCCGCAGCGCAGGACAGACGCACGATGACGTGGGAGACGGCGCGGCGTGCCATCGACCTTGCGGCGACGGGCAAAATGCCCTTTACCCTACAGTTCTCGGGAGGAGAACCCCTCCTTGCACTGCCGCTGCTGCGTCAGATTGCAGACTATGTGCGCAGCAAGCGTATCCCGGCACGCATGGATTTGCAGACCAACGGAACATTGCTGACCGAGGAGACGGTGGCTTTTCTGCGTCGTGCGCGCATTGGGATCGGCGTCAGCCTTGACGGCAGACCTGCTGTGCACGATGCACTTCGCTGTTATCCTGACGGCAGAGGTACGGCAGCGGATGTTGTCGCAGGGATTCGTCAGCTTGCGCAGTGCGGCATTGAGATCGGCCTGACCACAGTCGTCACAGCGGACAATGTTACAGAGCTTTCCGGTGTTGTCGAGATGGCATACTATCTCGGCAATGTGCGCCGTGTGGGCTTTGATCTCCTGCGGCCACAGGGGCGTGGCTCTGCCGTTCGCAGAGCACGGGCCGAGGACATGGCGCAGGCGATGGAAGCGGTTTTTGCGCTGAACCGCAAACTCGGGCGAATGATCGGCTGCACTATGGCGATTAGCCAGATGGAGCAGGCGGCGTGTCTTGCCCAGCGCACAGGCAGTGGATTTTCCCACTGTCATGCGATGAACGGGGCGGGGGTACACGTTGACGCGCTTGGAAATATCTACGCCTGTTCCTCCTTTGTCGGCGATGCGCACTTTCTGCTCGGCAATGTGGAACGCGGCATTGATGTGCAGCGCCAGAAAGAGGTGGCGCAGGAGATGCAGAATGCCATGGCGTTCTGCAGGACGTGTGCGGATTTTTCCGCCTGCGGTGGCGCTTGCTATGCGCGCAGGGCTGGGCAGGGACATCCCGCCGCCTCCGATGCCGAATGTGCACTGAAGCGTGCGGCGATGAAGGAGTCGCTGAACGTAACTGTACAATGCAATAAGAGGACAGGTCAATGAAACATAGAACAGTTTACCCGTTTACTGCAATCGTTGGGCAGGAAGAGATGAAGACGGCTCTTCTCCTCAGTATAGTCATGCCCTCTCTCGGCGGTGTGCTCATCAAGGGAGAGAAGGGAACGGCAAAATCCACTGCCGTACGCGCTGCCGCTGCGCTCCTGCCGGATCTGCACGCCGTGCGCGGCTGTGCCTGTCACTGTGATCCCGCACGCCCCGAGCTCTACTGTGATGCCTGTCAAGAGAGAAGCGCAGAGGGGAAACTGCCGCAGGAAGAAGTTCCGATGTGCGTGGTGGAACTGCCCGTCAGTGCGACGGAGGATCGCGTGGTCGGGACACTCGACATGGAGGCCGCGATCCAGCATGGACGCAAGGCGTTCGAGCCCGGCATTCTGGCGGCTGCGAACCGCAATATCCTCTATGTGGATGAGATCAACCTGCTTGAGGATCATATCGTCGATATCCTGCTCGACACGGCTGCAATGGGCGTCAACACCGTTGAGCGCGAGGGGATTTCCTATGCGCATCCGGCACGCTTTGTCCTCATCGGTACGATGAATCCGGAGGAGGGGGATATCCGTCCGCAGCTTCTCGATCGTTTTGCACTCTCGGTGACTGTTGCGGGGGAGCAGGATGCCGAAAGGCGCGTGGAGGTGATCCGTCGTCGGATTGCCTACGAGCGGGATGCAGATGCCTTTGCCGCGACATACGCGGCAGAGCAGGAGCAGCTGCGCACGCAGATTGTCGCGGCACGTCGGCGCGTTGCCAATGTGGCAGTGCCCGACGACATTCTCGGGCTGGCGGCGCAGGTCTCGTTGACGCTCGGCGTTGACGGGCATCGAGCTGATATTACCCTCATCAAGGCAGGGATTGCACACGCGGCACTTGCAGGACGAACTGCTGTCAACGCAGAGGATTTGCTGCGCGTCAGCCGACTTGTCCTCGCACACCGTATGCGCCGCCGTCCCTTTGAGGAGGCGGCGGTCGATTGGAGCGCGGTGGATGCGATCTTAGGAGAATCTGTGTAAATCGCATTTCGGAGGAAAGAGCTTGAATACCCCGCATTATCCGCTGACTGCCGTCGTCGGGCAGGAGCACGCGCGGCGCGCGCTTGCGATTGCGCTCATCAATCCGCGTGTCGGTGCGCTCCTGATCTCCGGCACACGCGGTACGGCAAAATCCGTCCTTGTCCGTGCGGCAGCCCCCTTTACGGTGACAGGACGCATGGCGGAACTGCCGCTCGGTGCGTCGGAGGATATGATCTTCGGCACAATCGACATGGAGGCTGCCCTGCAGCAGGGAGAACGGCGTCTGCGGCACGGGCTTCTTCATCGTGCGCGTAATACCTTCCTCTATATGGACGAGGTGAATCTCCTGCGCGAGGACATTCTGTCCACGGTTCTGAAATGTGCGGAGGACCGATTCTTTCGCCTTGAGCGGGATGGGCTTTCATTTACCGAAGAAGTTTCCTATACGCCTGTCGGCACGATGGATCCCGCCGAGGGGACGCTCCGCCCCACGCTGCTGGATGCCTTCGGACTTTTTGTGTCGATGGAGGATGTGATTGACCCCGTGCAGCGCAGGGAGATCGCCGCACGGGTACTCGCCTTTGAGCGCGACCCGGCGGCGTTTCGTGCGTCCTATGCCGCACAGGAGGAGGAATTCGCGGCCGCGATTTGCCGTGCACGTGAGCTCCTGCCACGCGTGGCGGTGCCGTCTGCCATCCTCCACTTTGCGGCTGCTTGTGTCCTACGTGCGCACTGTGTCGGAAACCATGCGGAGATCTATCTCATCGAGGCGGCGCGTGCGCTTGCGGCACTCGCGGGCAGGGCATTCGTTATGCCTGTGGATGTGGAGGAGGCAGCGGAGTTCGTACTCGTGCATCGGATGAGCCGTCCGCAGGAGGAGAAGCAGGCACCGCCCGATGATGGGAATGTGCCGGAGCAGGGCGAAAATGATGCGCCGGATGAACCGCAGGAGATGCTTCCTCCGCAGGATGAGGGCGCAGCGGATGAGCGGCAGGAGCCCATGCAGGGCGATGAACAGCAGAACGCCTCGCAGGATGAGATGGATGATGCATCACCGTCGGAGGACTCTCCCCGTGCTGATGAGGAGGATCGCATTTCTGCCCCGCTCGAAGGCGTCATGGCGCGGCTCTCACTTCTCTCCATGACAATGCGTGCACAGGGCGGAAAGAGCGGCAAGCGTGACATCCTCCAAACGCATACAGCGGATGGGCGCGGGCTGCGAACGGAGATGCCGCGTGCCGGCCGCCGTCCCGATCTCGCACTCTCTGCGACACTGCGCGCAGCCGCGCCCCATCAGCATAACCGCCATGGCCGTCCGGCGGTTGTCATTCGCCCCGAGGATGTGCGCGTCTGGGTACGGGCAAAGCGCACAGCCGCGAACATCCTCTTCCTCGTTGATGCCAGCGGCTCGATGGGGGCATGCGAGCGTATGCGGATGGTAAAGGGGGCAATTCTCTCCCTCTTGCAGGAAGCGTATCAAAAGCGGGATCGCGTGGGGCTCATTGCCTTTCGGCGCGATCGTGCAGAGACCCTCCTGCCGATGACGCGCAGCGTGGAACTGGCGGAAAAGCAGCTGCGTGAGCTGCCGACGGGCGGACGAACCCCGCTTGCCGAGGGACTTGCCCATGCCCTGCAGATGCTGCATGAATTGGAGCGCAGGGGCGGCGGGAAAAATGTTCTCGTGCTGGTCACGGATGGTCGGGCGAACACCAAAGAGGGGGACGCGGGCGTGCGGCGCGCCCTGCGGGCGGCGGAGGAGGTCGCAGGGACACAGGCGCTCAGTCTTGTCCTCGATACAGAGCGTGCCGTCCCGCGCGTCGGTATTGCGCCGGAGCTCGCCCGCCGCATGGACGCACGATATTACACCTTGGAGCAGCTCTCGACGGAGGGCGTGCTTGAGATTGTCCGCGCATCCCGCAGGCGATAGAATCAGGAGCGGTACGATATGAAGATTGCAGTCTACACCAACATCCTGCGCGTGCGTGTACTCGCGCGTCGCTGTGCTGCGTATCTGGAAGCACCAGAGGTACGCGTGTGTGCTGTCAACGGTATGGATCGCTGGGAGGAAAGGCGTGCGGCGGCGGATCTCCATCTCTTTCTTTGGATGGGTACGGGGCTGGACAATGATTTCCTGAAGCAGGCGTCGCGCGATTTGCAGAAACGTCGGATGCTGCATCTGATCGTCGTGGACAATGCGGAGCATGACAAGGTGACGTATGGCTTTTCAGAGGAGCAGATTCAGCGGACGTGGGCGTATTTTCGCTATGACGGCGAGGAGAATATGTGCAATCTCTTCCGCTGGCTCGGCAGAGAATTCGGAGGGCTTTCCTGCACGGCAGAGCCGCCCACACCGCTCGCATGGAACGGTGTCTATCATCCGGCATGGGTGGGAGATCCCGAGGACATCGCGGGCTATCTCGGCGTGCATTACGTGGAGGGGCGCCCGACGGTCGGCGTGATCTTCTATCGCTCGGAGTGGATTACGGGAGATTTTACCTATCACACGGCACTCATCCGTGCGATTGAGGCGGAGGGGATGAACGCCGTCGCCGTGTTCTCGAACGCCTATCGTGATGCGCGTGTGGAATCTCCGACCCTGATGGAAGCAATCGAAAAATATTTTTGCAGGGATGGAACGCTCTATGTCGATGTTATCATCAGCACGATGAAGTTCTCTCTCAAGGCAGGCGGTACACGAATCGAGGATCTCTATGCGCTCGGTGTGCCCATTCTTGAGGCGTATACCGTTCTCGCGCCAAAGGAGGAGTGGGAGCGCTCTCCGGCGGGGCTCGATCCGATGGAGGTCTCGATGAGCGTCGCTATGCCGGAGTTTGACGGTGTGATCCACGCCGTTCCGATTGCGGCAAAGGTGCGCGATGAGGCCGGCGAGGTCAGTTATGCGCCATTGGATGAGCGCATGGAGCGGATGGCACGCAAGGCACGGAAATGGGCAGCGCTGCGTCATAAGCCGAACGCGGAGAAGAAAGTTGCGATTGTCTTTCACAACTATCCCGCGACGAATGCAAACATCGGCAGCGCGGCGGGGCTGGACTCGCCCGAGAGTGTTCTCTCTTTGCTGCGAGAAATGGAGCGGGCGGGCTACGTCATGGAGGAGATCCCGGAGAGCAGCAAGGCATTCATGAAGCTGCTGACGGATCACGCGACCAATGATCGCCGCTTTATGACGACGGAACAGGCAGCGTCTGCCGATGGCCAGCTGACAGCAGCGCAGTACGGCGCCTTTTTCACGGAGCTGCCGGAACAGGTGCGCACACAGCTCGAGCGAGACTGGGGCGATGCGCCCGGTGATGTGTTCAATTACGATGGAACACTGCTCATCCCGGGCACGCTGAACGGGAATCTCTTCATCACGGTGCAGCCCCCGCGCGGCTTTGGCGAGGCTCCCGGCAAGCTGCTCCACTCGCCGGACGCCGCTCCCACACACCACTACATCGGCTACTATCACTGGCTCCGCGACATCTGGCAGGCGGATGCGGTCATTCACGTCGGGACGCACGGCTCTCTCGAGTGGCTGCCGGGCAAGAGCACGGCACTCTCGAACCGCTGCTGGCCGGATGTGTCACTGGGCGACCTGCCGGATATCTATCCCTACTGGATCACGATTGTCGGGGAGGGGATTCAGGCAAAGCGGCGCGGTGCGGCGTGCCTCATCAGTCACCTCTCGCCGCCGATGGAACTCGCGGGAGAGTTTGAGGAGATCGAGGAACTGGAGCAGGCTCTTGATGAGTACGTCCACTTTCGCGCAGCACAGCCGGACAATATCGAGGCGGCGCAGGAACTTGTCCGTGAGAAAGCTGCCGCCTGTCATTTTGAGGGGGAAATCGACGAAGGTGATTCTTTTGACGACTATGCCGACGCCCTCCACAACTATGTGACCGACCTCAAGAATATGCAGATTCGCACGGGGCTGCACATCCTTGGGCGTGCGCCTGCAGGCGAGGGGCTGATCGATTTTCTGTGCGCGCTCGTGCGGATGGAGCATGGCGGGGAGAAATCTCTCGTTCGCCTGATTGCGGAGCATCTCGGCTATGACTATGAGGAACTGCTCACGCACAGCGAGCGCATGACGGCAGACGGGATGACCTACGGGCGAAAGCTGGATATGGTCGAGAAGGAGATGCGTGCGCTCATCTCCTTCCTTTCAGCGCGTGACTATGCACCGGAGGCCGTCGAGCAAACCATGGAACTGCCCATGATGCTTGCTGCCTCTGAGGAGAGACGCACCTCCTTTGCTCATGTACTGCATGAGATTACAGCGGATATGGTGCCGCGTCTGCGCCGCACGGAGGGGGAGATCACGGAGACGCTGCGTGCTCTCACGGGGCGTTACATCGAGCCGAGCCCTGCGGGCGCACCGACGACAAACGGCGTCGATGTACTGCCGACGGGGCGCAATTTCTACGGGCTCGATCCGCGCTGTATGCCGACGTCTGCTGCTTGGGAGTACGGAAAACAGCTCGGTGATGCCCTCATAGAGCAGTATATCAGCGACGAGGGTCGCTATCCGGAGGCGGTCGGGATTGTCTTCTGGGCAGGCTCGAATATGCGGAGCCACGGGCAGTGTATCGCGGAGCTCTTCTACCTCATGGGCGTGCGCCCTGTCTGGCGGCGACCCTCGCAGCGTGTCTGCGGTCTCGAGATCATCCCTATTGCGGAGCTGCAGCGGCCTCGTATCGATGTGACGGCACGCATCAGCGGATTGTTCCGCGATGCTGTTCCGAACGCCATACGCTGGGTGGATCAGGCGGTGCGCATGGTGTGCGACCTCGAGGAGAGCGATGAGGAGAACTATGTGCGCAAGCACATCCTCTCCGATACGACATGGCTCGAGGAGCAGGGTGAGACGCAGGAGAGCGCATGGGAACGCGCCTCCGTACGCATCTTTGGCGACCCGCCGGGTGCGTATGGTGCGGGCATCGGTGACCTGCTCGAGTCAAAGGCATGGGAGACCCTCGACGATCTCGCCGCGGTCTATACGCGGTTCTCGGGAACGGCATACGGCGGCGACGGAATGGCACGCGCGTATGATCCTGAGGTCTTTCAGCGCCGCATGGCGGGGCTGGATGTCACGGTAAAAAATGAGGATACGCGTGAGACACATATGTTCAGCTCGGATGACTACAACGCCTACCACGGCGGTATGATTGCGACCGTGCGGGCACTGACGGGCAAGGCACCGCGCTCCTATACGGGCGATTCGAGCGACCGGCAGCGTATTGTCCTGCGCAGCGTTGCGGAGGAGGCGGCGCGTCTGTTCCGCGGGGAGGCGATGAATCCAAAGTTCATCGAGGGGATGAAACAGCACGGCTACAAGGGTGCCTCCGATCTCGCCAACTATCTGGCGCACAGCTATCAGTGGGACGCGACGAGTGCCGTGATGAAGGACTGGATGTACGAGGGCTACGCGCGGAAATATGTGCTGGACGCAGGAATGCAGGAGTGGATGCAGGAGGTCAATCCGTGGGCACTCCACCGCATGGCAGAGACCTTGCTTGAGGCACAGCAGCGCGGACTGTGGAATGCCTCACAGGAAACGCTGGACGAGCTGCGCAGCCTCTATCTCTCCATTGAGGGGGATTTGGAGGAACGGGCGGAGGGCAGTATATGAGTAAGAATAGGTGAGCTTATGAAAAAAATTGCGTTCTATGGCAAGGGCGGCATCGGTAAATCCACGACAGCCGCGAATGTATCTGCGGCATTTGCCCAGATGGGGCGGCGTGTCTGTCAAATCGGCTGTGATCCGAAAAACGACTCGACGCGTCTGCTGCTCGGGCATATTGCCCCGTCCACGATCCTCGATCTCGAGCGTGAGAAGAAGGGCGCGGCACTCACGCTTGACGAAATCGTCCATGAGGGTGCCGGCGGCGTACACTGCATCGAGGCGGGCGGCCCCGATCCGGGGGTCGGCTGTGCTGGGCGCGGGATCATCGTGGCACTTGAGCGCCTGAAGGCACTTCATGCCTTTGACGATCTGGATGTCGTACTCTACGATGTCCTCGGCGATGTGGTCTGCGGTGGATTTGCCGTTCCCATTCGCGAGGGATACGCCGAGGAGATCTACATCGTCTCCTCGGGCGAGCTCATGTCGCTGTATGCAGCGAACAATATTGCAAAGGGCGTGTGCCGCTTTGCTGCGCGCGGTGCGGTAAAGCTCGGCGGCATCATCGGCAACGGGCGCGACGTGCACAACGAGCGCGAACTCCTTGCGGCGTTTGCCGCGCGTATCGGGACGCAGCTCATCACCTATATCCCGCGTTCGCGTGCCGTGCACGAGGCGGAGATCCATCGACAGACACTCATCGCCTACGCACCGGAGTCAGAGCAGGCGCAGTACTACAAGGAACTCGCGCACGCGATTGATACGAATGAAATGCTGACCGTGCCGACGCCGATGGCGTTCGAGGAGCTCGAGGAACTGGTGGAGAGCTATGGGGATTGAGGTCAAACGCGTCGGAGTGCGCCGTACGAACTGCAGCTGCAGCATGCCCGGTGTCTGGCGTGCGCTCTCCTTCGTGCGCGGTGCGCTCGTCATCTTTCACAGTCCGCGTCCATGCGCCCACATCGCGCACGGGATGGACGTGAGCAGCTTCCATCGGCTGACGGCGGCGGGCACATCGGTGCGGCTCTCTCCTGTGCCGCTACTGACGAGTGGGATTAGCGAGAACGAGGCGGTCTTTGGCGGCGAGGAGCGTCTGCGGGAGTGCATTCGCTTTGCCGCGCAGAAATATCATCCGCAGGCAGTGTTTATCGCCAACTCATGCGTGAGCGGTGTGATTGGCGACGATACACAGGCGATCGCGGCAGAGATGGAGGAGGAACTGGGGCTCCCGGTCACGGCAGTCTCGGCACACGGCTTTCTCGATGGAGAGTACTATGCAGGCTATCTCGATGCTGCACGGGCACTCGTGGATCGCTTTATGCAGCCCGCCAAACGCCAGGACGGAACCGTGGTGCTCCTCGGCGACTGCGGGGGGATGCACGGCGAATATGTCAAGGAACTGCGGCGGCTGCTCTCCCTGCTCGGTCTGCGCGTGACGGGACAGTTCCCGTCCTATCTCGCGCTCGATGAACTGCAGGCGGTGCCGGAGGCGGAGCTCGTCATCCTGCTCGGCCGCCGCATGGACGACGAAAAGCAGGCGCAGCTGGCGGCACTCGCCGCGCATATCAGAGAGCGCCTCGGGACGCCCTATCTTGCCGATGTCTACGCCGTGGGGGCGGAGGAGACAAAGACCTGGCTGCGCCGCGTCGGCGCGCTATGTCACCGGGAGGAGGCGGCAGAGCGTGCCATCGCAGCGGAGGAGGCGGCTTTTTCTGCTGCTATAGAGAAGGCGCGTGCTGATCTCGCGGGGCGAAGATGCGGGCTTGCGATTGGCCGCGACCTTACATGGTTTCAGCCGGAAATCATCCTGCGCCTGCTGAACAAGGCCGGCGTTGCGCTGTCCGGAATCGTGCTGTTGGACTGTTTTATGCCTGCGCGGCGTGAAGTGATGGAGGAGGCACTGCGGTGTCTGACCGATGTCTCCATCTATTACGAGGGGGATGCAGCAGCGGATGAGATGTTGCATGCGGCAGACTTCGTTCTCACGACCCATGAGCTCGTTGATGCGAAGCTGCGCCAGCTTTTCCTCGCACTGCTGCCGTCGGTCGGATGGTCGATGGAGCGTCGTCTGCTGGATGATATACGGCGGATTCTGCATCGGCACGAGAGCAGGGGAGGGCTGATCTATGGATGATCGTGAAAAATCCTTCGATGATGTCTGTATGTGTACGGATACCTGTGCGCTGGCAGGGGCAGCGGCATTTTTTGCTGGGATCAAGGATGCGGTGATCGTCGTCAACGGTCCCCTCTGGTGCCATTTCTTTGCCATGCGTCACATTGAGCACAGTCAGGCGACGATCTCCCATCGTATGCTCTGTACGCAGCTTGACAATGATGCGATTGTCTTCGGTGCGGAGGAGTATCTGCACGAGGCCCTTGCTCCCTATGTGGAGCAGCCGCCCGCACTGCTTGCGATTATCAGCAGCTGTGCGGCAGGGCTCATCGGCGACGATGTTGAGGCGATTGCGCGCGGCGCGGGGATCACCTGCCCAATCGTCGCCCTCGATACGAGCGGGCTTACCGGCAGCTTTGCCGACGGTTGGGACAAGGCAGCGTGCACCGCGCTGCCGCTGCTTCTGGCAGGGCGGCAGGAGACACAGGCGCATACGGTCAATTTGATCGGTATGACGAGTACCTACTGCAATGGCGGCAACGATGTGTGTGAACTCGTGCGCCTGCTTGAGATGGCGGGCTATCATGTGAATGCCGTCCTCGGCAGCAATCTGTCCGCTGCCGGAATGGGAACACTGTCGCGTGCGGCACTGAATATCGTCGTGCACGATGAGCTCGGACTTGGGAGCGCCTGCCTACTCAATGAGCTCTGCGGCACCCCCTATCTCGAAATGCTGCCGCCGTATGGGCGTGCAGGGACACGGCACTGGCTGCAGGAGATCGCCCGTGTGCTGCCGCCCCTGCATGGGGACACGGCAGAGGCTGAGATTGCGCGCGTAATGCGCGAGGACTTTCTACGCATCAACGAATGCAAGAGCCTCTGGGGGGAGCTCTGCTATGACACGGTGCTGATCCGCGCTCCGCGCTCCGTTGCATGGGGGCTTGCTCAGGCACTTCGGACGGAGTGGGCAGATGTCTGCCATCTCGCGGTTGCGGCAGATGCGGCAGGGGCACGGGAGGCCCTGCCTCTCGCGGATGAAATATTGGGCGAGACGGATGCCGTACGGATACGGGCGCTCCTTGCGGAGATGGAAGACGGGCTGCTGCTCGGGAGCAGCAACGAATCTGCCCATATTGATCCGCTGGGGACGCAGTATCTTCCCGTTGCCTATCCCGTGCAGGATGCGCTGTACTTGTCGGAGAACCCGTTCATGGGACTGCGCGGTGCACGTCATATCGAGGAATTGCTGTGGAACGGAAATATTTTGCGGCGCAAGCAAATGATTCGATAAAAATAACATAAAGAACAACCAAAACGATAGAAAATTATGCTATAATTCATATTTGCATCTGAAGGGAAGGAGACTATCTTGTCGAGAAAATACATGGCATTCCTCCTCTGCGTGCTGAGTCTTCTGCTTGCGGCGTGCAGTCCGTCGGGATCCCGTTCGTCAGAGCCTGTCGCATATCAGGTGACAGATATTGAGGGGACGGTCACAGCGTTTCCAGCGCCGCCCAAACGCATCGTCACATTGTCGATGAGCACAGATGAGGTGATGCTGGGGCTGGTTGAGCCGGAGCGCATGGCGGCGGTGAATGGACTCCTTGACGATCCTGTGAGCTCCAATGTGACAGAACTCGTAAAAGTGATCCCGCACCGCATTGGAAATCCAACGCTGGAGGAGATCATGGCACTGCAGCCCGATCTCGTCGTTGTACCGGACTGGGGGGATCTCTCCATCGTGCCGTCTCTGCGCGAGGCGGGGGTGAAGGTGGTCGTCTGCAAAGGTGCGCGGAATCTGGCAGAAATCCGTGAGACGATCGCGCTGCTCGCGGCAGCAGCGGGGGTTCCGGAGCGCGGCTTACGGCTGCAGTCCATGATGGATGAAAAGCTGGCAGAGATTGAGGCAAAGGTGCAGCAGATTCCTCCGGAGCAGCGCAAGAGCGTCGTCCTCATCTCACTCATGAGTGCCTACGGCGGCATCGGCAGCAGTTTTGACGAGGCCTGTTCTCTCGCAGGCGTTACGAACGGGCGCGCTGCATTCGGCATACGTGATGGACAGGTGATGACGAAAGAGCAGCTTGTCGCGATCAATCCCGACATCCTCTTCCTGCCGACGTATAACGATCACGGGAACTATGATGTGGACAAGTTCCGCAGGGAGTATCTGGGGGATCCCTCTCTGCAGACGATGAAGGCAATTCGGAACCGGGCATTTGCTGAACCGTTCGAGGGGTATATCTACAACTGCTCGCAGGATTTTGTCTTCGGCGTGCAGGAGATTGCCTACCGCGTCTATGGCGACGCATTTCGGCAGCCTGCGGACGAGCACCTTTCGGCCGTGGACTGAGTACGAGGGGAGACGATGTTGGAGGAAATCATTCGCGCTGAAAAGCTCTATGCCGGGTATCATGGCAAGGTGATCCTCGAGGATGTATCCTTCTCCGTGGGGGCGGGGGAGATCATCGGGCTGATTGGGCCGAACGGCGCAGGAAAGAGCACGCTGCTCAAGACACTGCGCGGCATCCTGCCGCCGCTCGCGGGGCAGGTGACGCTGATGGGATTGCCGATACAGCTGCTCTCGCCGCGTGACTTTGCGCAGCGTGCGGCATACCTCCGTCAGGGCGGAGATATTGCCTTTGACTACACGGCGCTGGATGTCGTGCTGGCGGGGCGCTATCCCTACCTTTCGTGGTGGCAGCAGGAAACGGAATCGGATCGCGCCATTGCGGCAGCGTGTATGGCCTATACGGGGGTCTCGGAACTTGCTGACAAGCCCCTCCACGCCATGTCGGGCGGACAGCGGCAGCGTGTCCTGCTCGCAAAGGTGCTCGCACAGCAGACTCCCGTGCTCTTTCTCGACGAGCCGGCAACGGGGCTGGACGTGATCTATCAGGAGGAAATCTTCCGCTTTTGCCGTGAGCTTTGCGCGGCGGGCAAGACCGTGCTTCTCGTCGCACATGAGTTGAGCCTGGCGGCGCGGTTCTGCTCGCGCCTCCTTCTCATCGGGGGCGGCGGGCTGCTCGCAGATGGACGGCCGCAGGACGTACTGACGGACGCGCTCTTGACCCATGCGTACGGTGCGCCTGTACGGGTCGCTGAGAATCCGCTGACGCATCACATGGAGGTCTATACGGAGGCAGATGAAAACCGCGCGGGGAAAGAAGCACTCCTCCGCGTGATCCTTGGGACTTCGGCAGAGGGGGAGACGGCACAATGAAACAGCGTGTTTTTTTCGCGGGGCTCGTTGGAGCACTCGCTGCGGTTGTCGTTCTGTCTCTGTGCTCGGGACAGTATGACATCAGTGCGGAGTACATCGTCGCGTACTTCGCTCATGCCGTGGGACTGCCCGTTCTCCCGCATATCGTTCTCACCCCGGAACAGGAGGCGGTTCTTCTGCACATCCGTCTGCCGCGCACGCTCGTCGGCCTGATGGTCGGCGCCGGGCTGGGCATATCGGGGGCGGTGCTCCAGGGGATCTTCAGCAATCCGCTTGCAGATCCCGGCATCATCGGCGTGTCGAGCGGGGCATCGGTCGGTGCCGTGCTCGCCATCGGTCTCGGTGTCGGTGCATCGAGCGTGCTCCTGCTCCCTGCCTTTGCCTTTGTCGGAGCGATGCTCGCCGTGGGGCTGACCGTATCGCTCTCCGTGCGCCACGGACGAATCCCGGTCATGACACTGCTCCTCTCGGGCGTTGTGGTGGGGATGTTCCTCGCCGCGTGTACGGCGGCCATCCTCACGGTTCTCAACGAACAGAAGATGCAGCAGTACCTCTTCTGGACGATCGGCGGTTTAGACTATCGCCGCTGGGATCATGTTCTCTTGGGGATTGGGCCGATCGGGGTCGGCGCGTCGGTGATGCTGCTCCTCGCGCGCCATCTGAATCTCCTCGCCTTCGGCGAGGTGGAGGCGCGCACGGCGGGGATGTCTGTGACGCCGTTCCGCCTGCTGTTCCTCGTGCTTGCGGCACTCACCACGGCGACGGGGGTCTGCATCAGCGGCAACATCGGATTCGTTGGACTGGTTGTCCCGCACATGATGCGCCTGCTCGTCGGACCCGATCATCGGCGCCTGCTTCCTGCGAGCCTTCTTGCGGGGGCGACATTTCTCGTGCTCTGCGACTCCATCGGGCGGATCCTTCTTCACGGGATGGAGATACGCGTCGGCATCATGACGGCATTTATCGGTACGCCGTATTTCTTGTATCTGCTGCGGCGTCGTGTGAAACTGGAGGGGTGAAATGGATACGGTAATGGAGGAAAAACGGGGGACATACACCGCGCTCAGCCTGTCACTGGCTCTGCATGTGATTCTCCTCTTGGCGGCGGGGGCATTGGGGCTGTTCTCGATTGCCGTGCCGCAGACGGGGGATACGCCCGTGGAGGTCACGCTCTACGATGCGGGATCGCCCGCAGCGGCTGCCGTAGGTGATGTGGCACCAGCTCCGGCAGTGAGTGCGGTGAGCGACGTTGTGATCGTCGATAAGACACTGCCGCCCGAAACGACGCAGGAGACACCGAAGCAGACAAATAATCCCCAAACGTCTGCCGCACCATCAAAACTGTCAGACGGCACACCTACTGGGACGGCGGGCAGCAGCGGCGGCGGTGACACAGCGGGGACGAAGGGCGGAACATCCGGCACATCGGGCGGCGAAGATGCAGATCCCGCCGCTCCGCCCGCCCCGCCGGCAGAGCGCGTCGAGGCGAGCCTGCGGGCAGAGGCGACACCTGAGTACCCACAGGAACTCATCGAGGATGATGTCGAGGGCTCGGTGACGGTCAAGATTCTCGTTGCCGCAGACGGCTCGGTCGAGTCTGTCAAGCTCGTCACCTCCTCCGGCTACAGTGCGATGGATCGCGCGGCGATTGCGGCGGGGTATCGCTTTCAGTTCAACCCGGGGGACAATGGACGCAGGGGCATTTGGAAGAAGACATTTCGGTTCCATTTGGAATAGGAATTGAAACATAGGAATTGCTATCTTTTTGGGGGAGATATTATCATGAGACGATGGAATAAGAAAATACTGACGACGGCAGTCCTGCTCTCCGCACTGACGGGACAGGTCTATGCGGAGGAGCCCGCGGCGGCGACAGACGATCACACGCTCGGCGAGACCATCGTCACGGCGACGCGGACGACAAAGCGTGATGTCGATGTGCCGGCTGCGACGACCACCATTACGGCAGAGGAGATCGCACGGAGCGGCGCGGCAACGGCATCGGACGTGCTGGCAAAGGCGGATGGGTTTACGTATACCTCCTTTGGACCGAACGGCGCGGCGATGGCCAGCATGACGAACGAGCTGAACATCCGCGGTCTGAAGGGCGGTGCGCTCGTCCTCATGAACGGCAATCCGATTGCATGGCGCGGCAAGTACAATCTGGATCAGATACCTGCGAGCACGATCGAACGCGTCGAGATCGTCAAGGGCAGCGGCTCCGTTCTCTACGGCAGTGATGCGGTGAGCGGCGTCGTCAACATCATCACGAAAAAAATAATGCCCAACGAGGTGCATGTTGGCGTCGGCAACTATGGACAACGCAGCTATGGCGTGAGCGTCGGCGATGAGAAATTCGGCTTCTACTATAACTACGATAAGTGGGGACGGCAGAGCGGCGTCACCAATACGGACTATGCTGTCACGCGCTTTCATGGATCGTCGCGGACGGACATCAGCGATGTCATCAAGCGCAATACAGGACTGACCTATCGCATCAATCCGCGCATGGTTTTTCAGCTCGGCTACTACGAGACAGAGGGGACGTATGCGCGTACCTTTACCGCCGTTGATCCGTCGCATAACTTCTATCACATCCATGTGGGTGATCCGATGAATCGCCGCACGTACGAGACGAAGCAGTATATCACGCAGCTGAACTACCACGACCCTGTGTGGAAGGCGAATCTGTTCTTCAACACGGGGACGCTGGATTATGCCGGCGTCGCTCGTTTTTCTGACAACCCCTTTTCCCGTAGGTCGAATGAGCTCTATCATACTCGTGAAAAGAATACGACGTATGGGGTCGATGTGCAGCGCACGTGGAAGATTCATCCGAGAGTCACGGCGGTCGTCGGCATGGATCTTGCGCATGAGATCTATGCGAAGCTGCCGACACCTGCCAGCACGGAGGACAAGCGGTACGCACGCAACAACTGGGGACTGTTCGGACAGTGGGAGCAGCGTTTTGATGCACGCAATACGGGGATCATCGGTCTGCGAGAGACGTGGACGACAGGGACGGCACGCGGCCAGAACTACAGCAACCTCAGTGCTTCGGCACAGTGGCTGCATAAGCTCGATGCGAAGAGCAGTGTCTATCTGAACATTACGCAGTCCTTTGTCATGCCGACATTCTCCCAGATGTATACGGATAACGGCCGACAGAAGGCAGCACCCGATCTGCGGCCCCAGAAGGGCATCAACTATGAGATCGGCTGGAAGAAGACGCACGGCGGGCATGCGTGGAAGGCAGCGCTGTTCCACATGGACGTCACGGACAATATCTCTGCGAGCCTACTTAGATCGGGTCAGTATCAGTATACCAATGAGGACTTCCGCAATACGGGGGTTGAACTCTCCGATCGCATCCAAGCCAAGAATGGGCTTTCCTATCGCTGGGGCGTGACCCTGCAGAATCCTCAGGTGAAGAGCACTAAAAAGAATCTCGGCTGGGAACGAAGCTTCGGGCGGGTTCAGATCACAGGCGGGATATCCTATCAGCGTGGGAAATGGACGTCCGATCTCTCCGCATCCTATCTGGCGGAGCGTGTCCAGCTGCCATCCAAAGAGCCTGCCTATGAGACGAAGCCGTACCTGCTCACAACGTGGAATACGGTCTATGCACCCGATGAGAGCAGTGAGATCCGTCTGCGCATCGACAACGTCCTCGATCGGCATGACAGCACGTCCCATGCCGGATCGGAGTACTATACGGCGCCGATTAACTACCTCTTGAGCTACAGCTACAAGTTCTGATGCCCTACCGCGCCATGGCAGGAACGGCGCGCAGGCATCGCAACAGCACAGCACGAGACGAATACAACAATCATGAAATCACTTCGCCCATGTATTTGGGCAGTGATCATAAATATAGTCACAACCTTATGGATGTACTGATGGATGTGGCTTATCAGTGTTTTCTTAAAGAAGGAGAATGGTAATGCAAATGTGGAACAAACAACTTTTGGCAGCGGCGATTGCACTTTCTGCAACGACGGGACAGGTCTATGCGGCGGAGACGGTGGATGCCGATGTGTCCGCTGGCGAGGAGGTTGCGACGCATGCCCTCGGTGAGACCGTAGTGACAGCGACGCGGACGAAGAAGCGTGACCTCGATGTGCCTGCTGCGACGACGATTATCACGGCGCAGGAAATCAAGGACAGCGGGGCGGCAAACGCGTCGGATGTGCTTGCGAAGGCGAATGGCTTCATCTACAAGTCCTTCGGCCCTGCTGGTGCGGCACAGGGGGTGATGACGAATGAACTGAACGTACGCGGTGTGAGAAGCGGTGTGCTCGTGCTGATGAACGGCAATCCGATTGCATGGCGCGGCAAGTACAATCTCGATGCAATCCCCGCAGAGAGCATCGAGCGCATCGAGATCGTGAAGGGCAGCGGCTCCGTACTCTATGGCAGCGATGCGATGGCGGGCGTTGTCAATATCATCACCAAGAAGACGATGGCGAACGAGGTTCACGCGGGTTTTGGCAACTATGGACAGCGCAGCTATGGTGTCAGCATAGGGGATAAGCGTTTCGGCTTTTATTACAATACCGACCAGTTTGGTCGCAGGGATGGGCTTTACTACGATGGAGAAACTCGGACAAAGAAAATCCTCGGTGTCGACAGACTTCAGTTCAAAGGCGAACAGCGTACCGATATTCACGACATCAAACAGGAAAGTATGGGCTTGACCTACCATGTCAACCCGCGCCTCGACTTCCTCCTAAACTATTATGAAAGTGAGGTGCGCTATACACGTACCTTCACACATGTTGACTTCAGTACGGCGGGAATCATGGCAGGTGCCCCGTATAATTCTCGTAAATACGTTACCAATCGATATACGACCCAGCTGAACTATAAGGATCGGGACTGGAAGAGCAGCCTGTACTTCAACACGGGGGAAGCAGAGGGGACTGGGACGACGTATATGTCCACTGTGGGGGCAAAAACGACGAGCAGATACCATACCCGTGAAAAAAACAGTACGCTTGGTCTGGATTTGCAGCGTACCTGGCGTATCGGTGAAAAGTCCACCGTGATTGCCGGTGTTAATGGGGAGCATGAAATTTATGATGTGACAGTGGCAGCTGCGGGAAATAAAACGGGACGCTTTATGCGCAATAACTGGGGCGTATATGGGCAGTGGGAGCAGCGCTTCGATGCAAAGAATACGGGGATATTCGGGCTACGCGAGACGTGGACGACGGGCACTACGCGGGACCAGAACTACAGCAACCTCAGTGCCTCGGCGCAGTGGCTACACAAGCTGAATCGTGACAGCAGCCTCTATCTGAATGTCAGTCAGTCCTTTGTGATGCCGACGTTCTCCC
>ERZ773267.343-NODE-343-length-33020-cov-11.359503_pt1 | contig 33020 bp, 30 predicted proteins | sample MGYA00511959_ERZ773267 | MGnify/ENA primary metagenome ERZ773267 (study PRJEB29015, sample SAMEA2738165) | human oral metagenome | biome: human oral; feature: human-associated habitat; material: saliva | place: China | collected 2240 ...
AAAATGTCGATAGAAACCTCAACGGCTCCAGAGCGTACTTCCTCAGATTTGGTGATGAGGTCAGCGGCGTAAATGCCAGCGGGGCCTGCGCCAATAACAGCGACGCGCAGGGGGCGGGTAGCTTCAGACACGTATTTTTCCTTTCAAAGTTCGCCCCGGTACACGGTTCAGGCTGGTGCGGCGGCGAGCTCTCTTTTTAGTCCTCGTTCATTCTACCGGGCACAGCGGTTAGGATGGGCTAAAAAGAGGGAAAGCGAGCAATAGCTCATATATTTTTATTCCTTATATATGGCAATACGGCTGTGCCCCGCATGAGACGCTCATGCGGGGCACAGCCGTATACCGGTTACGATACACTCAGTGATTTAGCGGGCAGTCACCGGGTACTCTGCATCGGGTTCACCGGTGATGCGGTTACGCAGGTCGCGGCGGACCAGCTCAATCGACCACAACCAGAGGATGTGCCCAAAGAACTCAGAGAAGTGCTCCCCAAAAGGCTGGTTCCACGGGGCGGGCACAACTCCCATTGCGGGCATAATGATGACGTGGAAAAGAATATCAAGCACAATGCCGAAAGCCACACCCTGCCAGAGCTTAATCTTGGGCCAATATTCAGCCACCACACAGTAGAGCACCGCAAAGAAAATAGCGAATGTGAAGTGCACTAGGGAAAATATCTGGGGTATCCGCCCTCATTTTTCCACGGAGGTGCCGCAGTATATAAAACGTCTGCCTACACCCTTCGGAACTCAACCACCAGCTCGTCACGTTCGCCAAAGCGCACCAGGTGGCGATCCAGCACACCCGCAATATTAGTGGCCTTCTCCTCATCCTCAGCACGCACCTCCATAATGAGGGCGTTATTAGCTTCATCAATCAGCAGATCGCCATAGCCACGAAAAATACCATCACGGTTAAACGTCAGCCGCAGACCGCCCGGCAGTTCGGCGGTATCAATCTTACGGCCCATATGCGAACCTAGCTGTTTCACATAACGGGCTGGGCGTTCAGTAGCAACCACGGCACGCTGGCGTACAGGCAAAGACTCAGCGGGAGGATACTCGCTCACAATTCACCTCTCAAATTCTCGGTAGTAGCCCTACCAATACGGAAGTTAAGGTATTCCTCATCTTACCAGCCAGCCCAGGCCCCGCCTCACCCTCACTACCCCACTGCGGTAAAGCCCAAAACCTCCACCGCGCGCCCACTCACAGGCTGTACTACCGCCCCTCATCAAGCAACTAGCGCACACGCGCTGCTACCCCCTAGAATAATGAGGTAACAAGAGCGTCACGCCCCGCACGGCTGACGCTTTTCTTATGCGCGCCCCCGACCGGTGGGCACGCACCCTACGAGAGTATCTACGGATTCAACGAAATGTCTTCTGAGAACACCGCGGCTCCCCAGGCACCCCAAACCAACACAACGCAGGGCGCCCTGGACCGTTACTTCAAAATTACAGAACGAGGCTCAACTATCTCCGCCGAGATTCGCGGCGGCTTAGCGACCTTCTTCGCCATGAGCTATATCGTGGTGCTAAACCCCCTCATTATCGGCCTCGTGAAAGACGCCAACGGCCACGCGCTCGGCGTGCCGCAGGTGGCCGCTGTCACCGCGCTTATCGCCGGAATCATGACGATCGCCATGGGTATCTACGCGAAACAGCCTTTCGCAATGGCGGCAGGGCTGGGCGTGAACGCACTACTGGCAACCACTATCCTCAGCACCCCCAATCTCACTTGGCCGCAAATTATGGGGCTGGTCGTGTGGGCGGGTGTGCTCATGACTGCCCTCGTGCTGACCGGCTTCCGCACCGCCGTCTTTGAGGCGGTCCCCGAGAGCCTCAAAACCGCAATTGTGGTGGGTATCGGCTTCTTCATTGCCTTTATCGGGCTGGTCAACGCAGGTATTATCCGCCGCACCGTAGACGCCGCGCACACCACCGTCCCCGTCACCTTCGGCGTGGGCGGGCACCTGCTTGGCTGGCCCACCGTGGTGTTCCTTGTCGGGCTGTTCCTCACCATTGCCCTATTTATTCGGAAAGTACGCGGGGCCATCCTATACGGTGTGCTTGCCTCCACCGTGCTGTCAATAATCCTAGAGGCCGTTTTCCACATTGGCAGCAGCAAAGACAACCCGACCGGCTGGTCACTGAACGTACCCGCATGGGGCGGCGGCAGCGCCCTACCCGATGTTTCGCTGCTGTTCTCAGCAGATATGTTTGGGGCGTTCGGCACCATCGGCGGTATGGCCGCCACGATGCTGATCTTCACCATCCTCATCTCGGCGTTCTTCGACGCGATGGGCACCACCGTGGGCCTAGCCACCGAAGCTGGCACCATTGATAAAGACGGCAAAATTGAGAACATCGACCGTGTGCTGCTGGTGGATGCGCTCGGCTCAGTTGCGGGCGGTGGCACCTCCAGCTCGGCCAACCAGATTTTTGTGGAATCGGCAACCGGTATTGGTGCTGGCGCCCGCACGGGCCTGGCGAACGTGGTCACCGGCGCGCTCTTTGTGGGCGCGGTCTTCCTCTCTCCACTGGTGACCATCGTCCCCTTCGAGGCGGTCGCCCCCGCCATGGTTTTCGTGGGGTTCCTCATGATCCGCCAGGCCGTGCATATCGACTGGCAGGATTGGGGCCTGGGTATCCCGGCGTTTATGACCATTATTTTCATGCCGTTCGCCTACTCCATTGCCGACGGTATTGGTGCAGGGTTCATCTCCTACGTCTTCATCCGCCTGGTGCAGGGTCGCGGGCGCGAGGTGCACTGGCTCATGTACGTGGTATCGGCTGTTTTCCTGGTGTTCTTCAGCACCGGACTCATTAACGGTTTCACCCACGGGTAAAGGCAGCTTCCCAGCATTCCATCTGCCGGAAAGTCCGTTACGGGGGCTTAGGCGCCCCGGCGGCTTTTCGGCAGGTGGATGCGGGAGAAAAACAAAACACCTAAAATAGGGTGGTAACACCAGCGCTGAATCCCGCCGGGGTTCGGCGCTTTTCTTATTGCGGCGCAAACCCGCGCCCACGTCCCACGAGAGTATCTACGGATTCAACGAAATGTCTTCTGAGAACACCGCGGCTCCCCAGGCACACAAGCCCAAAGCATCGGGCGGCGCACTGGACCGTTACTTCAAAATCACTGAACGAGGCTCATCTATTTCAGCCGAGATTCGTGGCGGTCTCGCCGCGTTCTTCGCTATGAGTTACATCGTCGTCCTCAACCCCCTGGTGATCGGCACCGGCGCAGACTCGGCGGGAAATACGCTTGGCGTGCCGCAGGTCGCTGCAGTTACCGCGCTCGTCGCCGGCGTAATGACCATCCTCATGGGCGTCATTGCTAAGCAGCCTTTCGCGATGGCGGCAGGACTGGGTGTGAACGCACTGCTGGCCTCCACGATCGCAACCACCCCCAGGCTGACGTGGGCAGATATTATGGGCCTGGTGATTATCGCCGGTCTTATTATGACCGTGCTGGTGCTCACCGGCTTCCGCACCGCCGTTTTCGAGGCGGTCCCCGAGAGCCTCAAAACCGCGATCGTGGCGGGAATCGGCTTCTTTATCGCCTTTATCGGGCTGGTTGATTCCGGGATTATCCGCCGCATGCCGGATGCCGCAGGAACCACCGTTCCCGTCTCGCTTGGGGTGGGCGGCCACCTACTTGGCTGGCCTACTCTCGTGTTTATTTTCGGCCTTTTCCTCACCATCGCCCTGTTTATTCGCAATGTGCGCGGCGCTATCCTCATTGGCGTGGTGGCATCTACCGTACTGGCGATCATCCTAGAGGCTGTTTTCCATATTGGCAGCAGCAAAGGGAACCCGACCGGCTGGTCGCTCAACGTTCCCGCGCTCAATAATTTTTCCTTCTCAGCCCCTGATTTCTCGCTTATCGGGTCTGCACGATTCGGCGCGTTCGGCGCTATCGGCGTGCTGGGGGCATCCCTGCTGGTGTTCGCTATTCTGCTCTCGGTCTTCTTTGACGCCATGGGTGTTTCGGTGGGCTTAGCAACCGAAGCGGGCACCATCGATAAGGACGGCAAGGTCGAGAACATTAACGAGGTGCTGCTCGTGGATGCGGTCGGTTCCGTGGTCGGTGGCGGCGCATCCGGCTCTGCGAACCAGATTTTTGTGGAGTCGGCAACCGGTATTGGTGAGGGTGCCCGCACGGGTCTGGCGAATATTGTCACCGGTGTGCTGTTCCTGGTGGCGATTATCGCCTCGCCGCTGGTGACGATTGTTCCCTTTGAGGCGGTCGCCCCCGCCCTGGTGGTTGTTGGGTTCCTGATGGTGCGCCAGGCCGTGCATATCGACTGGCAGGACTGGGGCCTGGGCATCCCGGCGTTTATGACCATTATTTTCATGCCGCTGTCGTACTCGATCGCTAACGGTATTGGTGCAGGGTTCGTCTCCTACGCCTTTATCCGCCTGGTGCAGGGCCGCGGGCGCGAGGTGCACTGGCTCATGTACGTGGTGTCGGCGGTGTTCGTCATCTACTTCGGCATGGGTATTATCAACGGTTTCACGCACTAGCGTTGGCTGAAATCCCGGGTATATATCGGGTGTAAAAAGGCTCTTTTTGAAGAGAAGCGGCGGAAAACTACGCTTTATTCGAAAAGAGCCTTTTATACACCTATGGGGGGTAGATATGCGCTCGAAAACGTCAGAAATTTCACGGCTGCGGATGTGACGCGGGCGCCCCCTCAATCCCTGCCGCAGGAAGACTCCCGCGGCGTGAAGCCACCAGGTACCATACTGCCACTACAAGAAAAGACAGCCCTTGCGCTATGGAGATCCGCACGAACATCAGCGTATCCTCCCCGGAAACCGACGTTACATGCACAAGATTCACGATCACATTATTTGCACAGTGGTTTGCCATCGCCATATAGAGGCTGCCCGTCAGGCGCGTCATCAGCGCAAATTTAAATCCGACCACGGCTGATGTCAGCATCAGGATCAGAGCATTCATGACCGCTCCGCCCAAGCTTGAGGTTCCGTCCGTATAGTTCCGTACGGGAGCGATCACATGCCACAGACCAAAGAGCACCGAAGAAATGGCTGCAGCACCCATAAACGAGTAACGGAATCCCAGAAGTTTCTGAAAAAGCCCGCGAAAAACTCCTTCTTCCATGACCACGTTGATCACGTTCCCCGCCAGACAGATCACAAAGAATATGAGCGCTGTCTGATGCCCCGTATTGCTGCTGACCGCGTAAGTGCTCACATAAACGTCAAGGGAGCGAAATTCGGTGGGCGGTAAAAGCGCTATCTCAGCGACATAGGCAATCGCAAAAACTACTGCGCCGAAACCCAGCCCAGCAAGGATAGGGCGCATTATGTGCTCACGGGTAAATCCAATGCTGCGGGCTCCAAGAGAGCAGGCCTGCATCACCAACCCTAAAATTCCTATACCGATCAGCTTATGAACGAAGGCTTCACCCCAAAAACTCTGATCGGTACGAAGCACAAAATACTCATATATACGAAAAATAAAGCATACACAATACACGGCCAGCACACAGTATAAAACATTAATTTTTTCAAGACGCATACGAAATACTCCACAAAATATAGTGGTTTTAGGGCGCAAAAAATTACCGCAAAAATAATATTTTGTTTTCAGAGATAGTGGTTTTAAGTAAATTTTCGTCGAACAATGAGCATATTTATTTCCTGAACCTCCCGGCGCATATGCAAAATATTCAGGGCGGTTGAGGCGCCATACATCACGATTCCCAGAATGCACAGGATCCAGAGCGGGGTGCTGGAAAACCAGCCGAACGCCAGCCCGCTGCCGCAGATCATGACGAGGATAAGGGCTATATCGACAAGCGCCTCCAGCAGGGGATATTTCAGTGCCATGCGCGAAACCAGCAGCATACCCACATGAATCATCATATTGGTCGCGAGAACTTGGAAGACTCCCACAAGGTAAAGATACGTTCCACCTGATAACAGACCGATGACGGCCAGTAAAATGAGGGAGATACCCGTGGTCGCACAAATATTAACAGCAAGTTTTCTCATGCACCGTATCCTTTCAACGCTTGTTTGACGTTTTTGAGGTATGTGCGATTTATATAGACTTTATCGCCGGTTGTTAATATGGCTTCCATGCGGCTATTAAAAAGCGGTTTAACACTCTCAAGAACGTTAATGTTGAGAATGCATGACTTACTCACCCGCACAAATCCACAATCTTGAAGTTTCTCCGCAAGGTCGTAGAGCCTATGGTCGGTCCTATACGTATTTCCTGCTACGTGCACAAACGTTGTTTTCTTAACGCTTTCACAATAGAAAATATCTGAAGCGTTCACCATGATGTCGGTGCTTCCGTTTTCGCATTTAATCCGCTGCTCCACCGATTCCACAAAATCGACGATGCGGCTGACCCGCACATCCTTCTGGGCATAAACGATACTCACCTCGGGTTCCTGATAGGCAGGATCCTCGCATAATCTCAGCTTCACCACATCACCTCATGCACAGCCTAACATGCGGCGAACCTATGCAGGATGGGTATCGACTAAGCTGCATGAAGACACGACCAAGCTACAGAAATACCCCCCCCCATAGAGGTTGTTCACCACAGTTTAGAGAGCATGTGCCGTCATGTTTTACCCGTCATGCCATGGCAGCTGTATCGTTAAGTTTCACTGACATGCCCCGCAGATTCCTGCACATACCGATTTCTTCGCCGGAAGGCAGGCTTACCCCAGCCACCGGGAGTTATCGGCGGCCTTATGCATCCTGGCCGCAGTAGCCTCCCGGTACCTGGAGCCGCTGCTCCAGAATGAGGTCCTGCACCTAAACCGCGGGGCAGATTCAACCCCCACCCACGCCATATGGTCATACAGGCTTTCTTCGTATTCCCGCTGCTCGTCCTGGGGTTCCTGGGCCTGCGGCTTCCCTTGAGCCTGCGGTGCCTCATGGGCACGGATCTCTTGTGCGATGCTTTCAGGGTCCTCCAGGTAGTACAGATCCCGGTAGCGGCCAGGGACCCGGATCAGCTCATCATGGCTTCCGCTCTGGATAATGCGCCCGCCCTCCAAAACAATAATCCGCTGGGCGTTGCGAATAGTGGAGAGACGGTGCGCCACCACAACCTTCGTGCACTTATACCGTGCAATCAGCTCCGTCACCTGACGCTCAGTGGTGGTATCTAACGCGCTCGTTGCCTCATCCAGCACCAGGATGCGCGGGCGCCGCAGCAGCGCCGTCACAATGGCGATGCGCTGACGCTGCCCGCCTGAGAAGTTCTCACCATCACTGGACATGATCGTGTCAAACCCCATGGGCAGACCCTTCACAAAATCCAGAATACCCATGCTCAGCACATCCGCTTCGATCTCCTCGCGGGTTCGGCCATCATCAAGCCCCGCCGTGAGATTCTCGTACAGGGTGCCGCCCCTTGTCTGCAGCTGCTGCGGAACATACCCAATGTGGGAGCGAAGCGCATCCAAGGAATAATCCTGCACATTGATCCCGCCCATCCGAATAGTGCCGGACACCGGGCTGTACAGCGAACATAGCAGCATAGCCAGCGTGCTCTTGCCCGACCCGGATGAGCCCACAAGGGCTATGTCATGCCCCTCTGGCACCGTAATAGACACCTCAGAAAGCACGGGCTGCGTTCCGCCGGGGTAAGTAAAGTTCACGTTCTCAAGCTCAATATCGCTGCTGGCAAGCTTAGTGATGGTGCCGCCATCCTGCTCAGGGTCGTAACGCTGAATATCAACGATACGCGCCACCGCCCGGTCCACGGCAATAATGTTCATAATGCCGAACATCGTTGACGAAATAGAGGAGAACAGCATGGCAGAAATACCCTCGGTGGCGATAGCCTGCCCGAGCGTGAGCACGCCCTGATTCACCAGAGGAAGCGAAGCCAGCAGCAGAATCAGCGGCCCGCCCAGCTGCACCACGGAAGCTGCGGAACCAAGCACACCCTGCTGCAGCACCATGCGGCGGCGCATTGAGGCAAGCGACTGTTTGTACGCCTCACGCCACGTCTCATATGTGGAGCTTGCCGAACCAGTCATTTTCATGGATGCCACGGTGTTAATGGCATCAAGTTCGACCACCTGGGCTTCTGAGGCGTGCGCATATTCGGCGTCGAGCGCCTGGGAGGTGGGGCGTGCCGTCACGAACCAGATCAGCATCAGCACGGCGAGTACCACGAAGGTGATAATGAGGATTTCGCGTGACTGCTGGGCGATGAAGACGAGAATCACGATCATCGTACCGATATTAATCACGAGCTCAGTCAGGTTCGTGGACAGAAAGTTCCGCAGCGTATTGACGCTGGAAAGACGGTACAGAATATCGCCCGGGGAGCGGAGCGCAAAGTAGGTCAGCGGCAGCTTCAGCAGCCTTTTGAACATCCCGCCCAGCAGCTGGTACCCGATGGACGAGACGATACTAGCCAAAGCCGCGGCACGGGCGATGGACACCAGGTAGTAGCCCGCCACGCCAACAACCACGCCGATAGTTGCGACGAGGATGGCGTCTTCATGGCCTCTGAGTTGGGCGTCCACCACGCTTTGGATCACCACCGGCACGGCGAACGTAACGCTGTAGGTAATCACCAGCAGCACCACGAAAACCGCGTACTGGGCGAACATCTTTTTCGTGAAGAACGTGTTCAGCTGCCAGTCTTGGAAGACTTTTCGGGATTTCTTTTTAAAGTCTTTCCGGGGGGTGGGAACCAGCACGCTACCGGAGAAAGAGCCTTCAGCTTCCTGAAGGGGGATAACTTTCATCCCCGTTGCGGGGTCCATAATATGTACGCGGTCTTTACGGATGCGTACCAGCACCACATAGTGGGAGTTGTTCCAGTGCAGGATAGCTGGCTTGCCGATATCGCGCAACTGTTCCAGCGAGTTAGCTTTGTACGCCCCGACGTCCATACCTTCTGCCATGAGAAGGTTGCGCACTTGGAGCATGCTCAGGCCTTCACGCCCGGGTTCGGCAATGAGGCGCAGATCAGATATCGTCTGATACCGCCCGTAATGCTGCAATACGGACGCGCCGACACCTAGCCCGCACTCAGTAGCAGCCGCTTGGAGAACCGCTGGAAACCCCATATTTTACCGGTCCTCACTCACGTCAGGAATGACGGGGGTGTATAAACGCCCTCCCCCTAAACGGTGAGCCAGCCACGACAGTACCCCGGAGGTACCCACCAGCAGTGACGGGGTCAGTGAGTACCGCGAAGACTTATCGTCAAGTGTCGCGCGAATAGCTGAGGGGCCGTACCCGTTTTTGACGGCTGCCCGGATATCCTCGGCACCGGGCACATCGGGAACGCGAGCAATAATCCAGTTGAGTACCTCCAGGGTTCCTAAATCCCCGTGGCACAACGTCAAGTTACTCCTAGTTCCGGTACGGAACGCGTACTGCACCGCCCGGTCGAGCTCAGTACGCGGGGAGAACTCCGGCATCCACACGTGTACGGCTGCGAGTGCAAGGGCGATACCCGCAGAGCCAGAGCACCACGTGCCGCCGGTGTGCGCGTCGCCTGTGCCGCTGCGTTCGGAGAGCTGGGCCCGCCAGCCTTCCGCGCACCTGAAACTGTTCAGCCGCTGCAGGAGAATCTTCACGGCATGTTGAGCACGCCCAGGTGTGGGCATCTCCTGACCCCAGCGGGCCAGGGCGAAAATTGACCCACTCACGCCGTAGGCGAACCCGCTCACATTCCACCAGTTCTCCTCAACCCGGCCAGCGACAATATCCAGGGCGTGCTTTTCGAGCACCTCCAGCAGGGCGGCACGGTTGGTGGCGAGGTTATACCCTAGAAGTAGTGTGGCGGCGCCTACCTGGTTGTCCAGGTACCCCGGCATCGGATGCTCCACCTGCTCCATGCGGGCGGCAACCCGGTCGCCAAGCATAATGGCGGCTTCTTTCAGCCGGGGGTCGTCCAAGTACTCTGCGGCGCTGGCAAGTGAGAGCGCGATACCCGCCTCACCGCCTGAGACACCGTCGCAGGTCTCCGGGGGGATGCTAAAGAGCCTCTTATCGAAGACATCCTGCGCTATCGGGTCTAACACACGGTGCGCAGCCTGAGCGTACTCCGCGTTTCCTAGCGTGTGTGCTGCCTGGGCTAGGGCCATCGCAGGCCCGACCGACCCGGTGTACAGGTCTATCCCAAGAACCGTGGTTTGCCATGCACCAATATGCTGCTGCCAGAGCCCGGGGTTAGGTGCGAGCCACGTCCGGGAGTCTTGCTCACTGCCGCCTAGACGCAGAGTGCCCGTCAGCTGGTCTGCAATCGCGGCGCAAAGCTCCCGTTCGTGCTGTTCGTCTTCCCCGGCGGAGAGTAATTCTGCCGGGCTATTGGCCAGGGTGTTCGCCGGGTAGGGTGAGATGAAGGCGGCCCAAATCTGTTGGAGCTGCTCCTCTAGGTCATTCTCGTCAAGGGCGGCAATATGCCGCAAGGTTTCTTCCAGGGCGCTGCCTTTAATGCTGAGCCCCACCGGTTTACCCTCAAACGATACGATGTCAGAGCCATCCGTCCGGTGCATGAAGAAGGGTACATCGAACCGCCAGAGAGCTTCCGCTTCAGCCGCAACCATATCCAGGGGGCGGTTGTGGCTTAGGGTGGCGGCGCGCAGCCCTACCGTGGCGAACACTTCTTGGGATGCCAACGCCTCAGGGCTGCTGAGCATCTTAAGGATTTGGGTGTAAAACCTGGTTGATTGCAGCAGGGCGCGAAGCATCAGCCCGGTAAAGTTCGCGCGAACCGCCTCAAGCATCGCCTCGCGGTGCTCACAGATCCATTGGTGCATCTGAGTAAACCCTCGGGCGAAGGCACGGGCACGGGCCGCTTCATAGAGACGCCGCTCTTCCAGCACCTCAGCGCTGGATTCGTCACCAACGAGCGCCACCATGCTTGCCGCTTCTTGGTTCTCCTCCGGGGCTGGGGCCGGTTCGCGGTTCATTCGGGCGGCAGCATCGTCCCGGAAGGGACGCTCAACAATGACCTCATTAAACGGGTCATTCCCTTGCTCCCCGTGGAGGAAGCCGACGTCACGGTACCCCAGGGAAGCGTCGCGGCGCGTAATACGGGTGGGCAGAAACGCGCTATTGGAAATCCCACGGAGTTTTCGCAGGTGGGCGCTGCCTTCAGGCGGTTGAGGGGTGTCGTCGGCGAGGATGTATATGGGGTGAAGCACCGTCTCAAGGTCAATCGGCACGGGCCCGGTGGCCAGGGGGATCAGGTTCTTGGCGTGCATATCTTTGCCCTGCAATGCGTAGAGCAAACCCGCTAGCCGGCCGGAGGCTTCTAAGAAGTCTTCACCTGAGAAATCTACCTCTTCAGCTTTAATAAACTCCATGAAGCCGTAACCCTCACCCTGGATTACCCGGGCGGCACGCATAGCGGGTGCCCCCTGCTGAGTAAGGTCTTGAACGATCTGCCAGAATGCTCGCTCGCCCTCAACGTTGCGTGATTTGTAGACCACTGTGCCCTGCGTGAACTTAAGGAGGCAGCCAGCACGCCCGCCGCCGTAACGAGTTCGGGGCAGCCCGAAAGATTCAAGCTGAAGTGGTGCGGTATCCGTGGTGTTCAAAAGCTCACGGATATCGTTTTCGTGGGCGCGGACACGCTCGAAAATCTCGGCGATCATCGCGTGAAATTGCTGCACCGTCACCTGGTGGATACGGTTCAGAAGTGGGTAGCTTGCGTGGAAGTCATCGCTCAGTTCTTCGTGCCAGCGGCGGCAGTAGTCTTCGTAGCGCCCTTCCGGTGTGTCTGCCTGCAATAGCCCCTGCGCAGAGGCCTTTTTAATGTGGGCAACCAGTGGTCTGAGGTAGAAATTGTTTAAACGCGCCGTTAGGTTATCCAAGAATTGGTTGGTTAAACGGGGGATCTGCGACGTTACAGCGTAGCCCGATGAGGTGATGGCGTGTTCGACGTTTCCACGTTCGTTCTCCGCCAGTTGGGCGATGAGCGCGTGGAACATGGAGGGTTCAGCAGTCGGCCCCAGTGCCGAAGACACCGGAGCCGACAACCGTACAATAAAATCGGAGTCAGGCGCTTCGGATGCGGTGGTGCCTATCCGTTCTAGTAACGAAGTGCTAGATACGTAAGATGCTAGGCGTTGGAATTGTTCCTCATCCAGTTCAGGAAGAAGTTCCCTGATTAACACCTGAATTCTCCTTATCTATCGTATTTACTTATCCTCTGGATTTAGGAGAAGCTGCCGCCCCAGAAGCCAAAGCCGTAGCCGTAGCCGCCGCAGCCGCCACCGCAGTAGCCGCCACCGTAGCTGCCGCCACCAACGGAGCTGTAGTAGCCGCCACCGTGGGAGCCGCCACCGTTAACCTGACCGAGTTCCTGATCGGAGATCTCTTCCAGAAGCGTGATATCCTTGGGCATGGTTATCCTCCTTATGTATTCCTGAACCAATTTCAGGAATAGTATTATCGGTGTCAGTTTGATGTTTTACCATCAAACTCTAGCTGGGTTCCGCAATGACAACGTTCCAAGGCGCCACGTTGGAACCCACCTCCTTTTCATCTGGGTGTTAGGTAACCCAATCAAAAAGGAAACTTGTAAAGTTTTAATTCCCCAGTGGGGTTTTAAGGTATAAACTAACCAGTCACCTCTGACAACATTTCATCGCTAAAGAAATGTGCAGCGGAAATAGGTATTCTAAAGATCTGTAAATGTGTTCGTCAGTAAGGCAAAGTCCAATTTCAGATCACGCCACACACTGCGTCGTACATGCTGTCTGCACTATTTTGGCGCAACAACATGGCCGCCACACAGTAGAGTAGCGCTACGTCATGTGGAAACTTTAGGATGCTTGAGAGTGTAAAACTTTCCCTATCAAATTTAGGGGCCCAATATCAGTTTTCGGAAGCTCTCAACGCTACCTATTCTTTGCATCTTCAATAGAATACCCGCAATAAATTTTCGTCCCTGTAATAAATCTATTGCGTTTCTGGTTAGCTACTCAACTATAACAAATCCCCGGGGTAGGTGCAATAGATTTTCTGGGAAAATCAGAGTATTCCACCCTCAATGAGAGGTGTTATCCGTTACACCAAAATAACCCCGAGCACTGCCTATTAGTGAGCCTCGGCCGAGTCAGGAACTATGGGGGTATATAGGTGGGTATCCCCTGCCCGGCGAGTCAACCACAACAGCACCCCGGAGGTGCCCACCATCAGAGAAGGCGTCAGAGAGTAACGAACAGATTTATCGTTCAGCGTCTCACGCAGCAGGGAAACGTTATAACCGTTCTTGACGGCATCATGGACAGCCTCTGCATTGGACACATCGGGAACGTGCGAGACCACCCATTCAAGGACGTCAAGGGTTCCCAGGGCACCATGACAAGAGGTGAAGTTACGCTTGGTTCCCTCCTGCAGGGAACGCCGGACTGCACGGTCAAGGCTCGCGCGGTTAGAAAGTTCAGGGAGCCAACAGTGCACAGCCGCTAAGGCTAAGGCGACACCCGCGCTACCGTGGCACCAGGTGCCGTCGTGGGCGCTCTCCCCAATAGGTACCCGCATCTGCCAGTATTCCCCGTTATCAAGCTCATCCAAGCGGTTCAGCAAAGTGGCGACTGCCTGCCGGGCACGCTCTGGTGAGGGCATGTCTTGGCTCCACCGGCTGAGGGCGAAAATTGACGAGCTCATGCCGGTGGCAAACCCGCTCTGTGCCCACCACGCATCATCAATACGGCCAGCAATAATGTCCTGGGCGTGCCGGTCTAACACGGCCAGCGGCGCCTGACGGTCAGTGGCCAGTTCATGCCCCAGCAGAAGAGTTGCCGCGCCCACATGGCCGCTCAGATAGCCGGGGGTTGGGTGCTCCACCTTCGCTATACGTGCAGCCACTTGGTTCCCCAGCTCAAGAGCGGCATCTTTTAGCCGCGTGTCACCAAGGTAGCGGGCGCCACCGGCAAGAGTGAAAGCGATACCGGGTTCACCGGCAAAAGCCATGTCGCGTATATACTCAGGCAGCTTAAGCGATTTTTCCCCCGAAAGAATAGTCTCAGCTAGCGGGTCGAATACGCGGTGAGCAGTCTCAGCATATTCTTGGTGCCCCAGCACGTGTGCTGCTTGCGCTAACGCCAACGCAATACCCACTGAGCCGCCGTAGAGATCCGTCTGCAAAACATCAGTATTCCAAATACCATGATGGTGCTGCTGACTGCTCGGGACAGGGCTAACCCACGTCCACGGATCCTCCGGGGCGGTGCCTGAATGAACCGTAGCCGCCAGCCGGTCGGCGATCGCGGTGCTGAGTTCACGCTCTTCCCGCTCTCCCCCACGGCCCTGTCGGATGTCTGCCGGTTCATCCGCTAGAGTATTCGCGGGGTACGGGGAGATAAAAGCAGACCAGATCTGGTTCAGCTGCTCGTCAAGGTCGTCTTCATCCATGTGGGAAATGTGGTTAAGAGTCTCCTCAAGAGCGCTGGTTTTAATGCCCAAGCCCACCTCTTGCCCGTCGGGTGTCATGATCGCGGTACGATCGGCCCGATGTTTAAAGAACGGGATATCGAGCTGCCACAGTGACTCTACTTCTGCTAAGACCAGTTCCAGGGAACGATCGTCGTCAAAGGCTGCGGTACGTAGCGCCACTGTCGCAAAAACACTTTTAGAGGATAATGCCTCGGGGCTGCCGAGCATCCGTACCAGCTGCTCGTATTGCATGGTGGGCTGCAGCACGGCCCGAAGAGTCAGCGCAGCACATTCGCTGCGTACCAGCTCCTGCATAGCGTCACGGTGCTCACACACCCACCGGTACATTTGCTCAAACCCGCGCACAAACCCGCGGGCACGGGCAACTTCCGTGGCGCGCCGTTTCTCAAGGGTGTGGGTATCCGGATCGGTGCCCTGTTGGGGGCCGCCGAGGTCAGAGTACCGGACAGACCGGACAATAGCGTCATCCCGGAAAGGTTGCTCAATGACCGTACCTTTGAAGGGGTTTGCCCCCTGCTCACCCCGGATAAAGCCAATATCAACATACCCTTTTGAGGGGTCTTTACGTACCAGCCGGGTGGGCAGTAAAGCGCTGGTACAAATACCGCGTTCTTTATGTAACAAAGCGCTGTTGTCGGGTATGTCTGCTTTACCATCGTTCAGAAGGTGTGAGCAGTGCAGTATTGTTTCGAGGTCAATAGGGACAGCGCCCTCGCTCGTTGGGATGAGGTTCTCCTCGTGCATGTCTTTGCCCAGCAGAGCGTAGAAAAGAGCTGACAGCTGCCCCGAAGACTCTAAGAATTTTTCGGCCGTGAAGTCTACGTCTTCTCTCTCAATAAACTCCATGAACCCGTAGTCTTCACCCTGAACGACCCGGGCGGCACGCATGCGGGGGGCGCCCTGTTCCGCAAGTTTCTGAACGATCCTGTAGAACGCCCGTTCGCCATCAACGCTACGTGGTTTATAAGCCACCGTCCCCTGGCTAAACACCAGCAGGCAGCCGGTGCGTCCACCGTTATGGTAGTCACCCGCCATGGTGAGGGACTCAAGGGTGAGGGGCTCAGCATTTTGCGCCCCTAAAAGCTCACGAATGCCGCTTTCTTGGGCCTGGATTCGCTCAAAAAGCTCCGCCGCTATAGCGTGGAATTGGTGCACAATAATGCTGTGGACCCGCCGCAGAAGAGGATAGTTCGTATAGAAACCATCCATGAAATCTTTAGGCCAGCGGCGGCAGTAGTCTATGTACCGCTCTTCCGGGGTGTCCCCTTGCAGCAGCCCTTCAGAGGAAACTTTCTTAATATGGGCGACCAGCGGCCGAATATAGAAATTCGCCAGGCGCACCGTGAACTCATCAAGGAGCCCACCAACAATGTTTGGGAAGTGTTCTTTATCAACATAGTGTGAGGCACGAACAGCCTGTACTACGCGCTTATATTCACTCTCAAAAAGCCACGCAAAAAGCGTGTAAAACATAGCAGGTTCGGCCGTCGGCCCCAGTGCTGAAGGCACTGGAGCTGACGGCCGCCCAACAGGTGGGGAATCTGAGGTGGTGTCTAACCGGTCGAGTAAAGAAACGTCTGACACATCTGACACCAGTTGCTGGAACTGTTCATCATCCAGCTCAGGAAGAAGTTCCCTGATTAGCACTCAGTATTCCCCTTGTCTATGTTTTGTTATTAGCAGGAGTAGCCGTACCCAACAGCAGCGTAGTAGTAGCCGCCACCGTAGTAGCTGCTGCCGCTGCCGCAGTAGCTGCCACCGTAGCTACCGCCATAGCTGCCACCGTAGTATCCACAGCTGCTGTAACAGCCGCCGTTAACCTGCTCCAGCTCCTGGTCGGTCAGTTCTTCCATGAACATGGTATCCTTAGCCATGGTTATCCTCCTTATGAATTCCTGAATAGCCTCAGGAATGATTGTGGTTAATCAATAGTTTGATGTTTTCCATCAAACTTTGGCTGGGTTCCAAGATGACAACGTTCCAAAGGTGACAGCTTGGAACCCACCTCCTTTATTGCAGGGGTGCACCCCCCTCAAAAGGAAACTTATAGAGTTTTTAATGACCATTTTGGGTGGTCGAGAATAGAGACCTAGCCAGCAGTTCCCCAAAATATTCCGCTATTAAAAATTGCAGCAGAAAATAATTGCCGCTTAATCTTTAAAAGACTTGAAGAATGAGTTCGCTAGAAAAAGTTAAGCTCTCTATATTTGTCAGCAAAGTATATTTCCTCTACGATGATGCCTATCACCTAGCTACCACGCCACAATACACTTGCTCTGTGCATTAATAGCGCTATACTACGGCCACCACATCACAAAGTGGTGCGACATCAAATGGAAACTTAGGATATGTGAGAGTGTAAAACTGTTCCTATCACACAATAGGAGCCCAATATCAGCTTTCGGAAGCTCTCGATGCTATCCATTCTTTGCATCCTCAATAGAACACCCACAATAAGTTCTCGTCCCTGTAATAAACTTATTGCGACTCTGGCTAGCCCCTCAACTGTATCAAACCACCGGGGAAGTATGCAATAGGTCCTCATCATAATTTCCAAAACTTTTCTCAGAGCCGAAGCAGGTTCGCGGGGTAATCATTATTTCCGCGGTAAATCCCCCTATTTACCCGGTGGTGCCCGCCAAAAACCGACAGCAGCTTTCAAGAACTGCACAGCTCGCTCAGGATGCGCTGGGCTGCTTTTCGGGCGCTCTCGCCAGCGGCGCCAGCCTCATAGGCGTGCAGCGCATCTGCCGCCACATGCAGGCGCAGCACCCGCGGAAGGGCAGAAACCTCACGCAGAATCACATTCGCCCGCGTGGGTGGAGCAGGTTCCAAACCCCAACTCGGGGCAAATTTTGTGAGGTCACCGGACAGAATATAGGCGTCTATTAGAGGGGTTTTTATCCTTGAAAGCTCGTGCCGAACCCCGGTGAGCGCGAGCGCATCCGCACCCGTTCGCAGCAAGTCGCTCGTATCGTAGGGTGCCACATAGTAGTGCACGGTCATCCCGGTGCGGCGCGTGTACTGTCGGAGTGTATCAAGCCCGCAAGCGCAGAGGATGCGGGCGCGTTCGGCGGCAATGCGGCGCGCATCCGGGGTAAGCAGGTGCCCTCCCCCGTTGAAATAGAGGGCGAGCTCGTCGAAAGATTCCTGCGAGATAACGTCACTCATGGCATAAACATAGCAAACACAGAATAATCCGTGGTTGCTTTACCTCTCACGATCGACATATATGGCAAAAATAATCCTATTTCGGTATTATTTTGCCATGCAGTCGGTATCAGATTACGCAAAACATGCTGGGGTTAGTTCTCGTAGCGTTCGGGCGCGCCTTGAACGTGGGTCTTTGAGCGGAGAAAAATTTGCTGGTCGCTGGATGGTGTTGGATAGTCCTCGGAACCATCGTTCTTTGAGCGGACGCAAGATTTCTATGAACTCTTTCAACCAACTTGCGGCTTATATCGACGATCGTACGATCGCTATTTCTCCAGATGCTCGACGTCGCGCTAAAGAGCGAGCGCAGGTCCTCGCCCATACTGGTCTTAAAGCTTTAGAGCGGTACCAAGAACGTAGCGGGATGAAAGTTCATTACTTCCGTGCAGATCCTAGCAATCTTGAGAAATTACGCCATGAATCTGCGCTGCAAATGACGGGGGTAAGCCACGACATTTCGGAGGTTTATTCATCTTTTACTGATGCCTATGTTAAGACGTGGGATCTTGAAACTGTGGTCTACAAATACAGGTTAGAGCCGCGTTTATCGGTACGAGAAGCGAACGTGCTACTCCGTGAAGTTGAAGAATTGCCTCATATTTATAGCCTTCACATCGCGTTAGATCTCCTGGATTTACGCGATGCACGCAGTCGGTCCGAGGCTGAACGGCTTCTAGGGAAGGTTCTGCATGAGCCGCATCATTAGAATTGATGCCAGCGGACCGGAGCTTGAGTCATGGCTGGGTCTTGCAACATGTATAAAATAAGTACATTGATTTATAATCAACTTTTAAAAGTATAGTTTACGAAGATAATAATACCAAGCTGCATTTCCATTAGAACAGATTACTGGCGTAAATTTTGTAACTCATACCGCTATAACAGCATATATAAAAAGCTTTTTTCACATATAAGTTAAGGATAGTAAGCTACCTTCGTAAATAATCCTCAAAGCTCACATCAACTTAGAGGATATTTAGCCGCTTCCAAGGATTCACTTACAAGAGACCAATGTATAAAGCGGCTCCCGCGATCCGAATATTTAAACCAACTATTTTTCTCACCGAAAGAAGCTAATTCATGAATATCTTCCGCAACAAGAAGTGGACTCCCATTGTCTTGTTCCTCATATATACTGCCATTATAATCAAATCGCCATCCCCGATTCTCAGCAACTTGTGCTGCTAAAAAGTGCGGGTGAAGATCTAAACCAGTATTTGTTCCAGGAACACTAAATTCTGTCAATCCCTCCCACGTAATTTTACTGTTAGGTTGCTTCTTACCAAACCAAGACATAAAAACCCTTTCACAGAAATTTTCAAATAGAATGATACGCATACTACAGTATCACAGATTTATATAGTTTATGTAGAAAATTTACCTACCCGACCTCGCCGTCTAGGTAGTACCAGGTGCCGTTGACTTTCTCGAAGCGGGACTTTTCCTGCATGGTGCCTTTCACATGTTCTTTGGCGGGCGTGCCGGGAACCGAGCGGTAGTACGCCGCAAACTCGACCGTGCCCGCCGCATCGAAGGGACCGCCCGAAGAGCCCAGAATATCCAGCCGGTACCAGCGCAGCGTTTCATCCAGCGTTAACTCTGCGGGGCGCGTATGCGGGTGCCAGCTCGCCAGCAGGTAGGGAGCATCGTGCAGGGCGAAAGCGGTAAACCGCGAGCGCATCAGGGCCAGCGGTGTGGGCGCGTTCAGGGTTCCGGATGCGGCAAACTCGCCCAGGTACCGCCCGCAGCAGGCACCGTATATCTCGCCGCTTGTGCAGGAGCAGCGGGTTTGAGGATCATACAGGATTGTTTCGCTCATGCACCCCATTCTAAACGTGCGTGAAAAAGAGCCTTTATTCGAATAAAGCGGCATTTTTAATGCTTTATTCAAATAAAGGCTCTTTTTATTGCCCTAGGAGGGGACATTTTGCAACCATGCGCACAGGCGCAGCGGGTTTAGTTTGCGATAGCGCGTGCCGGGGTATCTGCCGTGGAGGGCTTACCCACGTAGGCGCCACGGTACTTCGCGGCCGGGTGGGAGTCTGCAACCTTAGTCTGTCCCTTACCGAACAGGCTTTCGCGCAGGGTCTCACCTTCGTAGGAGGTGCGGTAGCGTCCACGCTTTTGCAGCTCAGGAACCACGAACTCGATGAAGTCCTCGAAGGAGCCGGGCGAAACGTGGTATGCCAGGTTAATACCGTCCAGTCCGCCTTCATCAATCCAGCGTTCGAGCTCGTCGGCCACCTGCTGCGGGTCGCCCACAATAACCTCGCCCATACCGCCAATAGTGCAGTGCTCGGCAATATCCTTACGCGTCCACTGCTTATCCTTGGCCTGCAGGGTGAAGGGGGTGAGGAAGGACTGAATCGACTCGGTCTTCACATAGTTGAGAACCTCGTCCTCGTCGAACTGGGAAAGATCCACGCCAGACCAGCCGCCGATAATGGCCTGCGAAGATTCCAGGTTCACGTACTTGCGGTACTCTTCGTACTTTGCCTTCGCCTTCTCTTCGGTCTCGTCCACAATAATGGAGAGCATCGCGAAAACCTTGATTTCGTCGCGGCCGCGGCCGTTCTCTTCTGCGCGGTCACGAATGCGGTCGGTAATAATGCGGGTCAGATCGGGGCGCAGCGCACCGATAAACACAACCTCGGCATGCTTGCCCGAGAACTTCTGCCCGCGGCTGGATGCGCCCGCCTGGAAAATCACCGGGGTGCGCTGGGGGCTGGGCTCGGTCAGCCCCGCGCCAGGCACGCTGAAGTACTTGCCCTTGTGCTGAATCGGGTGCACCTTAGCAGGGTCGGCGTAGATGCCCTTCTCGCGATCCTTGACGACCGCGCCGTCTTCCCAGGAGCCTTCCCAGAGCTTGTAACAGACGTCCAGGAACTCTTCGGCGAGTTCGTATCGGGTGTCGTGCTCAATCTGGGTTTCGAGGCCCTGACATTCGGCGGCGGAAGGCAGGTATGAGGTCACCACGTTAAAGCCCACACGCCCGTTAGTGAGGTGGTCAAGAGAAGCGTACTTGCGGGCAAGCGTGTAAGGCTGCTCGTAGGTGACAGCTGAGGTCACGCCAAAGCCCAGGTGCTCGGTCACGGCGGCCATTGCGGAGATCTGCATAAACGGATCGTTCACGGGCACCTGAGCGCCGCCTTCGATAGCAGGTGCGGCGGAGTTCTTGTAAATATCGTAGATGCCCACAACATCGGCTAAGAATACGCCGTCAAAGAAGCCCTTCTCAAGGATCTGTGCCAGGTCAGTCCAGTATTTGATGGTGTTGTACTCGGTAGCGCGGGAGCGGGGGTGGCGCCAGAGGTCGAAGCTCTGGTGACCCACACAGGTCATGTCGAATGCGTTAACTGCGATGCGCTTCTTCTGCTCAGCCATCTACGTTCCTTTCGCGAATGTTCGGGTGTTCCTGCACCCCGCGCGCCGCCTCCTTATAGGTGGTGGCCTTCTTGGTGTTCCAAGTTGTGCAGGTGGCGCATTCGCGCCGTACTTGCTTCGTGTTCCTTGAAGCCAGATCATCATCTGGGGCACCCCGCTACGGGAGAGGGTTGCCGCCCGGCTAGCCAGAGCTTTACGCCGGGACTCATAATCCTTGCGTTCTGAGTGTATCCCCTCGCAGATGGGGTGAACAGTATATGACGAACATTAATTTTTGTGACTCCGCACCGTAATATTTCGCATGAATCATGCAATATTTAGTCACCGTTAGTCACGGTACGTCATGTGTTTTCGCTGCAATGGCGCCCTCCTCTAGGGTTATAGGCGTAACCCATCCAGAGCGACTGAGAGACCTGGCTCGACGACGTCGCAGCAACCCCTAGCGGGTGCTAACGCCAGGACCGATGGAAGTAACATGACACAGAATCACCACACCCAGCTACCCGCCAACGCCCAGACGATCACTTTCGACGCCGTCAGCCAGTCGTTCCCACAGTCCGGCAAGAACACGCACGAGGTGCTTCGCGAAGTAAGTTTTACCGCCGCCGCGGGAGAAATTATTTCGGTCATTGGCGCATCAGGATGCGGCAAGTCAACGTTGTTGCGGGCCGCCGCCGGACTGAACCGCATTACGGGCGGGCAGGTGCGCATCGACAACACCCCGGTGAGCGGGCTTGATCAGCGGGTGGCAATCGGTTTTCAGGAGCCGCGCCTGCTGCCCTGGCGCACCGTCGCCGATAATGTAGCGCTTGGGCTGCCGCAGGGCACCCCAAAGACACGAGCGCAGGAGCGCATCCGCGAGCTGCTGCGCCTGGTGGGGCTCGCCGACTACGCCACGCACCGTCCCAAAGAAATCTCCGGCGGAATGGCTCAGAGGGTTTCTTTGGCGAGGGCGCTGGCGCGTGAACCCGGGGTGCTGCTGCTGGACGAACCGTTTGGGGCGCTTGATGCGCTGACCCGCATTAAAATGCAGGATCTGCTGCTGGATATTCACAGACAGGACCCAACCACGGTTCTGCTGGTCACCCACGATGTGGAAGAGGCGCTGTACCTCTCAGACCGGGTGATTGTGCTTGGTAAGCCCGCGCCCGATGCGTCCGCAACGATCACACGTGTAGTCACCATTAGCGACGCCCACCCGCGTGATAGGGCCAGCAAAGAGCTAACTGCCCTGCGGGCTGAGCTGCTGACAGAGCTCGGCGTGGAAAAAGCCGATACCGCCTTGGTTCCCGCCTAGAACAGGGCGCTGACTCCCGCGTGCTCTAGGGCCGCCGCACGCCTTCACCCCCTCTTGGTGAATAATTATTCATCTTCTTACTGTTTTTCTCACCCCATCAGATACCCAAGGATTACCCATGACAGCCATCACCAGAGCTGAAGCTCTTAAGGGCTTGCTGGCCTTCAGCGCCCTCACCACCGTTCTTGCCGGATGCGCCGGAGAAGGCGCAGGAAACCCCGGCGCGGGATCCGCAAAAGGCAAAGACACTGTGACCGTGGATTACGCCACCTACAACCCGCTCTCCCTTGTTATTAAAAAGAAAGGGTGGTTAGAGAAGGCCCTTCAGGAAAAAGGTAAAAAACTGGAATGGGTCAAATCAGCCGGGTCAAACAAAGCCAATGAGGCTCTGCGTTCGGGAAACATTGATGTGGGCTCAACTGCCGGTTCTGCCGCGCTGCTGGCCCGCGCGAACGGCTCACCCATTAAGGTGATTGACCTGTACTCGCAGCCCGAATGGTCGGCGCTGGTCACCACCAAAAACTCGAATATTCATGCAGTATCAGATTTAAAGGGTAAGTCGGTGGCGGTCACCAAAGGAACCGACCCGTACTTCCTGCTGCTCCAAGCGCTCAAGCAGGAAGGCATCGCGGCAAAAGAGGTAACCATCCAGAACCTGCAGCACGCCGATGGGCGGACCGCCCTCGATAACGGGCAGGTCAACGCCTGGAGCGGGCTCGACCCGATTATGGCCAGCGCGGAAATCGAAAGCCACGACGTACTGTTCTACCGCAACCTAGACTTCAATACGTACGGGTTCCTCAACGCCACCGAGCAGTTCCTCACAGACAACCCGGACGCGGCGCAAACCATCGTGAACGTGTATGAGTATGCACGCAAATGGGCGCTGGAAAACACTGCTGAAGCAACCCAGATTCTCGCCGACGAGTCCGGTATTAAGTTAGAAACCGCCAAACTCGTGATGGAACGAACCCACCTGAATATTGACCCAATCCCAGGGGACAAGCAGGTGCAGGTGCTCAAAGGTGTTGGCCCGATCCTCGTCGAATCCGGGGACGTCCCCAACCAGTCAGACATTGATAAGGCGCTGAGCAGCATCGTGGACGACACATACGCCAAGAAAGCCGACAGCGCCGCCGTTGAGAACGTGAAGAAGACGGTGAGCTAGCCATGAGTGTAACCCTCGACAAAATTTCCAACGCCCCGGAACTTTCAGATACCCCCAAACACACGAAATCCGCAGCCGCAGAAACCGCCGCAGCCCGCACGGCAGCTGCCAGCACCGCTGCCGGGCGCACCCAATTGGCGAGCTCCCACCGCGGCCAGCCCCGGCCAAGGCGCGCCCTGCCCCTGGGTGCTAAACACTATGTGGGGCTTATCCTGCCTGCAGCGCTCATCATGCTGTGGTACGTGCTGAGCACCGCCGGGGTATTCACCGCGGTGCAGCTGCCCTCCCCCACCCGCGTCATAGCCGCCGGAACCGAGTTGGCCCAACGCGGCGAGCTAGCAACCCACCTGGTAATCTCCACCCAGCGGGTGGTACTCGGGTTCAGCATCGGCGCGGTGCTGGGGCTGGTTCTGGGGGCGCTTATCGGGCTGTGGGGGCCCGCGCGCATCGCCGCAGCACCCACCATCGGGGCGTTACGCGCCGTGCCCTCGCTCGCCTGGGTTCCGCTGCTGCTGCTGTGGATCGGCATCGGCGAAAACTCTAAAGTAACGCTTGTGGCAATCGGCGCGTTCTTCCCCGTGTACACCACCGTCTCGGCGGCACTAGCGCACGTAAACCCCAAACTTGTAGAGGCCGCACGCGCCTTCGGGTACCGGGGCGTTAAACTTTTCACCACCGTCCAGCTGCCCGCCGTGCTGCCGTCCGTGGTGTCGGGGCTGCGCCTAGCGTTAGCGCAGGCCTGGCTATTCCTGGTGGCTGCCGAGCTATTGGGGGCCTCCATGGGGTTGGGGTACCTGCTCACAGATTCGCAGAACAACGGGCGCACCGACCGCCTGCTGCTGGCAATTGTGCTGCTGGCGGTGCTGGGTAAGCTTACAGATGCGCTCATCGGCGTGTTTGAGCGCTGGGTGAAGGCAAAATACCCCAGCAACTAGGCGCCTTAGCCGTACGGCGCCCCGACAGGAAACCTTGGTGAAGTACAGACCAAGATATTCCTTCCGGGGCGCCACTCAGCTGCCTATCCCCTACAGCAGTTAGGGCAGCAGGCCACGTTCCCGCGCGAATTCAGCGGTTACCTCGTTATAGTCCACCTCAACCTCATCGGGGTCCGTCCGCGGGGTGCTCGTCACACCCTGAGACGTCGCGCTAGCCGCAAACCGCAGAGTCTTCATATCGCTCTTCGCCCGCAGCGTGCTCATGCGCCGGTTACCGTTCACATCAGCGGCAACCGGCTGCGCATCAATCACGCCGTTCTTGTTAAAATCCACGTTACGGTGCGCAGGTTTGCCCTTATACAAGTACCCGTAGGCGTTCGCCCCAAGCCCGCGCCGCTCATCCAGGTTCTTCTCATCCAGCGGCGTATGCTCGTGCGTTGAATACCCGAAGTAGTTCTTACCCCCGGCGCGCGGCACGCCGCTGAGCTGGTACTCGTAGTTCATAATGCTCAGATAGTTCGGCTTGTAGTTCTCCTCATCGGCCCCACCGTGCCGCAGCCCCAAGTTATGCCCCAGCTCGTGGATGAATGTGCCCACCCTAATATCGCTGCTGGCACCCCGCCAGTAGGTGTGTCCGACGGTCACAATAAATCCGCGAGCGCCTGTGAAACCCAGCCCCGAAGAGCTCGTATTGCCGTAATAGTCGCCCCAGATCATGTAGTGAAAACCAGCGTCACGGGCCGAGGCGAAATGACGGTTTTTCAGTGCCGCCCAGTCCCCCATACCGTTAAGCTTCTGATGCGGAATCTCGTTCCCGCCGCCCAGGTTGTACTTCGCGCTGCGGGCGGGCCCGGCATCCAGGTGGATACTCACACCCCGCGTACCGTCAGGGTTACGTAGCGGCAGGGAGGCGAACACCTCGGTAATGCGGTCAAGGTCGGCTTCGGTGGCGAGCTCACCGGGCATGTAGTCCATCTCAACAAAAATATCTTTACGGTACGGGTTGGCCCCCATACCCGGGTAGTCAACGTCAACTGTGCCGTCGCCATCGGCGTCATAGCCGCTGATCTCCCATGCGTTCGGGATGCCGTCACCGTCCGTATCGTACGTGTTGATGGTGCTTGCGCTGGCGGGGACGGCACCGGCTGCGATTAAAACTACGGTCGCGGCAAAAAGGCGCGCAGATTTCATGAATGCCACTGTGGCTCCTATGATGCTTGTGAATTGAGTGAATGAAATACAGCTAATTGGCGCACCACAACCACCCCCGACACGCGGTACGCGCGGTGCGCTGCGACGCGCACCAGCACGAAAATGCATAAAAATCCGCTATGTCCGGGGTTGAAGTGCACAAATTTTCAAATATTTCCTACACATAATAGCGCCATTACAGCGCGCAGGCACACTTGTCTACTACACTGGATAGGTCGTATTCACTCACATCGCATACATTCACACTCTCTCAAATACATACAGGAGTCCACGTGACCCACGCACCCTTCAGGGGCGGCCTCACGCGGCGCCGCGCACTCGCTGGCGCCGCATGGTCCGCCCCCGCCGTCGCCGCATCCGCAACGGCCCCAGCCTACGCAGCCTCGAACCAAGCAGTTGCCGTCGACTACGGGGTATTCACTCAGGCGTTTAACACCACCATGGATAACCCCAACAGCACCTTCTTCGGGCTCGACTCGTACCACGGGCAGCTCACCGACACGCGCGCATCCCGCACCACCAAGTGGGAGGGCCTGCTCGCCGCAGGCGGGGGCACGTTCACCCCCGGCGGCAGCGTCGGCAACGGCCTCTACGGGGGTGCCGGGCTATGGTTCGCCGCCCCGCACACAGCATCCGGCGAATACACGGGAACCACCACCCTGCGCGCCGGGGCACGCTTCAGCATCGAGTACACGTTCACGTTCGCCGACGAAATACAGACCCGCCCGCCCCTGCTGTGGGAGGACGGGGAACAGCAGCAGGTGGCTGCGCTCGCTCAAAGCGCCGGTGGTGCCCGGTCGAACAACCCGCGGCTTGCGGCGTTCAACGGGGCCGGTTTCACCGCGGTATTCCGGGAATCAGACAGCTACGGGACGGAGTGGCGCGGCACCCTCGATATTGTCACCACTGAGGACGCGGTGGCCTCAGCTGAGGGGATGCAGGTGTTTAACCAGGTGCTGCTGAGCCAGGTGCCTGTGTACTACGACCAGGTGGGTGAGTCGTTTAGCCTGCGAACAACTGTGACCGTGGTGGATGCGACCCTGCTGCTGGAGCCGGTGAACAGCGCGGCCCCGTCCGAGCAGAATATTGCGGGGCTTTCCGCCAGCGCCACTATCACCCACTCCCCCGCGTAGACCCTGCGCACGCCGCTAATGGATGAGCTGATTAGAGACAAGCTCCCGGTAGAGGGGTGAGAACTCCATGAGTATGTCGTGCGTGCCTTGGGCGACGATCCTGCCGTGGTCCATCACGTAAATCATGTCCGCATTAACGACGGTGGACATGCGGTGGGCAACCATAATCATGGTTGACTCGGGGGCGGCGTTACTATTCAGCACAGACACCACCAACTCTTCGCTAATGCCGTCAAGCTGGGAGGTGAACTCGTCCAGCAGGTACACCTGCGGGTTTTTCAGGATCACGCGGGCTATGGCCAGCCGCTGCTTCTCGCCCCCGGATAAGGACGTGCCGCTGCCGCCAATGTTCAGGTCCACGCCGTGCCCCGAACGTTCAAGCACTTTTTCCAGCCCCAAATCTTTGAGGATACGGTGCGCGGCAGCGCTATCGGTGCCGCGCCCCGAGATGTACACATTATCGAGGAGCGTGCCCAAAATCAGGGGGGATTCCTGCTGCACCAGGCCAATTTTGGCGCGCACAGCCGGGATGGAAATGTCTGAGCTTGCGGTGCCGGAGTAGAGGAGGTTCCCGCCTGAGATTTCGTAAAGCCGAGCAATAAGCCGCAGCAGGGTGCTCTTACCCGACCCGGAGGGTCCCACGATGGCGATCTTCTCCCCCGGGGCGATGCTGAGCGTCATCCCGGAAATCAGGTAGGGTGAGGCCCCTTCCTCAGGTTCGGCACCGTATTTAAAGCTGACGTTATCCAGCAGGATGGAGCGGATATCACGGTTTTCGTGGTATGTGTCCAGCTGTTCGGGGTACTCGTCCGGGATACCCAGGATCTCCTGGATGCGGGTGATGCCTCCGCTGGCTTCGGCAATATTGCTCATGGTGCCGAAAATGTACCCCAGCGGCATGATCATCATAACCAGGAACATGACGAACGAGACCAGGTTGCCGACGGTAATTATCCCGTTCGCGACCCTGACCCCGCCAACGCCAAGAACCACCAGGAACGTGATCTGCATGGCCACCGCAGAGATGGGGGTGATGAGGGCGACAAGCCGTGCCACTCCGATCCCCTTAAGCCACGCATTATCGACTTTCTGCTGCAGCCGCTTAAACTGGTGCCCCGCCGCGTTCTCCGTCCGAACGAGTGAGGAGGCCTCCAACACGCTGGACACATCCGAGCTCAGCTCACCCACCGCCTGCTGCATTTGCGCGCTGGATTTTTCGACCTTAGAGGTTGCCATCGTGACGGACACGACCGCCAGCAGGGATATGACGGCGGAAATAGCGAGCAGCAGGGGGTCGATGAAGAACATCCCGATCACCGCCCCAATGAGCGTGAAAACACCCACGAACGACTGCACGAACCCTTCCGTGAGGCAGCGGCGCAGCAGCATCGTGTCATTAATGACGCGGGAAAGGATGTCTCCTTTGGTGTATTTCTCTAAGGCGTCCAGGGGGATGCGGAGTATTTTCCGCACAAGCTGCGTGCGTGCGTCACGGGCCACCGATTCGGCGACTTTCTGGATAAAATACTGCTGAATACCGTTGAGGATGGCCCCTATAATGAGCACCAGAATAATGAGAACCGGCAGGTAACCAATACCCTGGGCGGACCCTGCGGAATCAACAAGATCGTTCACTATTAACGGCTGCAGAAGCGACGCGGCTGAGCTTGTGAGACTCATTAAACAGATAACGGTCAGCAGCCCCTTAAAGGGGGATAGATACGAAAAAACTACCCCCCAGGATGACTTCCCATTATTTTTAGCTTTCACCATAGTCTCATGCGCCTCACTTCTTGGGTGCCGCCGCTCTCACCCTGTTTTTGCCTGAATGGTTACGGCGCTAGCGGGCTTCTGGGTCGGTGGATGCGACAGTCACGAACCCCTGCACATCATGGTGCTCATTAATGGGTTCCCCCTCGACGGTGACCCATGCGTGCGCAAGGAACGGTTTCACCCGGAACCCGGAGGCCCACACCACTTTCCGGCGCATGAGAGAAAGCAAAAGGTAGGTTGAGATGGACCGCGCCAGGCACCCCCGCTCCCCACGGCACAGTGGGGAAACTTCACGCACTTTCGCATCAACCGCGAGCGCCTGCTGAATGGATGAGCTTTTCTGCAGGGGCCGGAACATTTTCAGCAGGCGAACAATAACGGTGACCGGCAGGCGCGCAATAATCTTTGCCGCACAAACCGCCAGGCGCGCTTTGGTACTGCTGACGGTGTGCACGTCTGTTGCGGTGGTGGGGTTATCACCCATGGTCCTCGCCTTTCTCCAGAACGCCCATCGTCCACAGTTCCCGCAGGGTGCCTTCAAGGTCCTCCCGAATCTCGTCCGGGTCGGATTGTGTGTACTGGTGAATGAAGGAGTCAATAATTTCTGAGTTGCGGAGCCCCTGCTCCACGAGGTCCAAGATGTGCTCTGTGGTGCTGTTTCCTTGAAAATAGGCGCTTCGGGCGGGCACAAAAACCACGATGCCGGACTCGGTGCCCGAAATTTTGACGCCATTGGCGATGCAGAACCTCTCGGGCAGTGACGCGTAGCGTTTATACATAGTTTTCACGTAGCCATACCTCCATGTGGGTCATACGTTCAAAATCGTAGAGTGTCTCTGAGCTGCCCAGGGGGCTGTTTGCGATCTTGCGGACAGTGTCTATATCCACAAGGTTCAGCTCCGCCAGGAGACTGTCGCCGATCATTTTCAGGAAGTTTTCTTTGCTGCGTTCGTAGTCTTGGTACAGGTCGAAGCTGTAGTCGCTTTTGTAGATGTCCCGGTAGAAGAACTCGGGCAGGGTGCCTTTCATGGCTTCCAGGATGACGGGTTTGCTCATCCCGTGCCCGCTCAGAACACCCGGGTACACCAGGGAAGAGCGGATCATGTCGTCCTCAAGGTAGGGGGCGGCGAATTCCAGGCCGGTTTCGCTGAAATACTCGTTCATGCCCCTCAGCACTTCCCCCTGAAATTCCAGGGACCCGTAGATGTGGAACCGGTATTTATCCAGTTCTTCTTCCTCCGGAGGGATGGGGGTCGCCCTCATGAGCTCAATGACTTGCTCGGTAGCTTCTTCGGATAGCCAGGAGGGCAGCGTAAAGTTCGGGAACCAGGAGAAAGCATCAGTATTTTCAGGGATGTTCTGGCCCCTGCGGGTCAGGCGCCGCTGCAGCTCACGCTGTTTCGTTTCTGGGGAGAAAGCGGCACGTAATGTCGATACTTTCGGCCAGCGGGCGGCGGCCGCGACGGAGCTAATGGCTTTAATAGCCCGCATTTTCTCGCCCTGTTTGAAGTAGAGCAGCGCCTGAACGGGCATGGGCTCAAACAGCTCGTCCCCGCCAATTCCCAGGCAGTGGATGCTGGAGCCGCGTTCCCGCGCGCTGCGCACAAGGGCGGTAAGGTGCGGAAGGTTAGCGTGCCATGCGCGGGGCGCCTCGGAAAACCCGCGAAGCTCCTCCGGGATGGTGAAACCTGCGGTGCTTTTCGTAAATGAGTCAAGCTTAATGAGGTCTATGGCGAAGTGTTCGGCTATTTTCTGGGCAAGCTGCGTGTCGCGGTTGTCTTTATCGTCCGTCCCGGCGTGAAACGCGGTGAAGGGAACATTCTGCGCTGCGAGGAGCACGGATATGACCGTAGAGTCCACGCCGCCGGACAGGTCAGCGGATACGTGGGTGCGCCCTTCAGCCAGCCGCCTCAGAACCGAGTTCAAAACGGTGTATACGTTCTGTGACACATCGGAAAAAGATAGGGTGCTGTCCTGCAGGCTGAGGGCGTCTGCGAAGTACGAGGTGCTCTGCACGGACCCGTGCTCGTCTTCGCACACGGTGGTGGCTGGGGGCAGCGCCGTAATGTTCTCCCAGTAGGGGATGCGGCGTACCCACCCCGGCGGGTTACGGCATAGCCCGAGGGCCACCCGAGACATATTAATAGCGGGATTAAGGGCGTCCACTAGGGGTTTTACTGATGTGCTCAGAAGATCCACCGGCCCCAGCTTTGAACGGTACACGCTGCGGTGCCGCGAGACGGAAGATACCAGCTCGCTACCTGCGGTGGAGTCGGTGTTTGATGCGGAAGCCTCATGAGTGGGTAACGGGCGAACAGTTATATTGTTCGAGCTGCTACGAAGAAAGTGAGAAATCTTCTGCACGTTACCGGATGTTGTGTATAGCTCTGCCACAGGATTCCTTATCGTCACTTTCCACATTAAAAATATGGGCTCGTTTAATTATTGTTTTTACCGCATCCCACTTTTATGCGGATTTCTGCGAATAATAAACAAGTCACCTGGCGCGCAGGGCGCTATTTATAGAGCAACTTCAGGGGGAGTCACAAGCCGGGCACCGGAGAGAACATCCCGGTATTTCCCGTATATAAGGCCGTGAGTGCAATCTGCAAAAGAGTTCATCTTCATAAAACGTGCCTTAATATACATATTCTTCCCCTTTTCTTAAATATTTTAAAATTCTCAAATTACATATATTATCTACACAGATTTACCCTAACCCGTAAATTGCATGGTTTGCAAGGGATTCTCACGATTATTTTAATTTTTCCTGAAAGTATTTCTGCTTAAAATAGCAGGTTTACACGAACTGCCCACCACCAGCAGCGCCGGTAATTCCCGCATATGAGCAGAAGCAATTAATGTCATAGCAGATACCCGATGCGTGAAAAGGTGGGCTGTGAATGGCACGGGCTCTGCAAACATTGGTTGGCAACTCAATAGAAAAGTGGGTGCCTCAGAAGAGGCACCCACTTTAAGCCTTGGCGGGAAGCTACCATGAGCCTCCACTGACGCCTCCGCCGGTGAAGCCACCGCCGCCTTCGAACCCAGAGTTAGGTCCACGGAGCGCACCGAAAATATCTCGATAGCTTCCCCAGAACCAGCCGTGAGTAGCTTCCTCGAAGGAGCCAAGCCTAGTAAGTTGCGCTTTGGTGTACATAGAATTTCACCTCAACCTATCCTCTATTACCACTCGCTTGAGCCTCCGGCACCGTTGAAATTAGTCCTGGGGCCATGCCATACCCCGTAAACATCACGGTAACTTCCCCAGAGCCAGCCACGGGTAATATGCGCAAAAGAGGAAATCTTTTTAAATTCTGGCTTAATATACATTATGCCCCTCAAACAATATGTGGAATATATTGCATTACACAACTGTGCATGAATTTCCAGAAGTTTCTAAATAAAATGTATGTTATTCCGGTTCTACCCAAAGGCAAAGATGCTACTTATTAGCGTACCGGAGGGCTCCGTAAATATCACGACGATTCCCCCAGTACCATCCATGAGTAGCGGCCTGGAAAGAGGTAATTTTAGTGAACGTTGCTTTGGTGTACATTGCATTATCCAATCATCATAAGCCCAAATTTCTTGGACATAGGCTCTTCTAGCCTACTGTGGTGTAGCGTAGCTTAAATTCCCTGCACCACACAAGAGTTTTTACATTATTTTATAGTTCAAAAAACAATTATTTACCCGCAAATTTTATAGGCTGCAAATATTTATCTCTGTAGGATAATGCCTGCCCCTGCGCTTCCAGCAGCTCTTATAGCAGTCTAATAACCCATCTTCTGGTGATAGTTTTGATGATATCCGCTACATATGCTGCAAAATATTCACCAGGTTCCCCAGCGGATCGCGAACAAAAAACCTCCGCACGCCCCAGGGCTCTTCAGCAACACCGTATTCAAGCGTAATACCTGCCGTATGAATGCGGGCGAGGATTTCATCAAGATTATCTACTTCAACCGATAAATCAGGCACCGGGGTACCTGATCCGCCTTCACTAGCTATGCTGACCTGCACAGTCGTAGTTTCCGCATTGCCGTAAGTCTGTATCCATCCGTGATCCATGAGCAGCTCCAGGCCCAGGATGTCCCGGTAAAAAGCAGCAGCTGACTCAGGTTTATCAGCGGCAAGATTAGTAACGATACGCTTAACAGCCATCAGACGCCCCTTCCGTGAGTGTTTTATTTTGGCTCAATCTTCAGGCACTTACGATGAAGCCTATCAAGAGATGCAAGCCTACGGGGCAAGATTAAGAACGGGTTTAAGTCTAAAGCTCATTAGATTTGCGGGTTAGAGTTTCTCCGCCCGGCCGGCTGTACGCCTGGGGTGTATGCGACGCGAGAGCTAATCTCTGGGTGCGGGATCAAACAAATATTGCGGAATGTTACGAACATGGTGTGCACACGCGCAATATGACGGGGTGTCTTTGCACCTGCGCCAGCTACAGGGTTTACTAGAT
>ERZ773267.348-NODE-348-length-32836-cov-10.226778_pt1 | contig 32836 bp, 26 predicted proteins | sample MGYA00511959_ERZ773267 | MGnify/ENA primary metagenome ERZ773267 (study PRJEB29015, sample SAMEA2738165) | human oral metagenome | biome: human oral; feature: human-associated habitat; material: saliva | place: China | collected 2240 ...
TACGCTCGAATTCACCGTGTACAAGCACGTCAAATCCAACTTCTTCTTGCCATTTAATCCATTCATCAGTGATTTCAGCAAGGAAAGCATCGTATTCTTCTTGTGACAATTCATTCTTACGGAAAGCCAAACGTTTGGCACGAACTTCCTTAGTTTGAGGGAATGAACCGATAGTTGTTGTTGGAAGCAATGGAAGTTTGAAAGCATCTTTTTGAATCGCTTCACGTTCTGCAAATGCTGGCAAACGAGTGTAATCAGCTTCAGTCAAGCCAGCAATACGGGCACGAAGTTCAGCATTTTCACCAACACGCTCAGTCGCAAAGAGTTCTTTGTTAGCAGCAAGGGCTTCTTCACCTTGACCATTGCGGATAGCATCCAAATCACGCAATTCGTCCAATTTTTCAACTGCAAAAGCAAAGTGGTTCAAAATAGCTGGTTCAAATTCTTCATTAGCAGTTGTAAATGGTACATGAAGAAGTGAGCAAGATGTTGTCAAAACAACATTTTCAGCTGGCACTTGTTCAAGAATTGCAAGACTCTTCTCGTAGTTGTTACGCCAGATGTTTTTACCATTGACGATACCGGCATAGAGAGTCTTATCAGCTGGGAAACCACCTTTAACCAATTCAAGTGTTTTCTTACCTTCAACAAAGTCAAGACCAATACCATCAACTGGCAAGTTCACAAGGTCATTGTAGACATCACGAACGTCACCAAAGTAAGTTTGGATCAAGACTTCAAGACCTTTTTTATCAGCCAAGAGTTTGTTGTAGAGGTTCAAGAAGAGAGCTTTTTCTTCAGCTGACAAATCTTTAACAAGGGCTGGCTCATCGAGTTGAATACGTGTAGCACCAAGTTCTGCCAATTTAGCAAAGACTTCTTGGTAAGCTGCCACAAAGCTATCTACAAAGTCTTCTGCTTTCACACCATCTTCAAAGTCAGATAATTGAAGGAAAGTAAATGGTCCAACGACAACTGGACGTGTGTTAAGGCCCAATTCTTTAGCTTCTTGATACTCATCAAAAATCTTGTGACCAGCAAGTTTAACTTCTGTTGTTTTTTCAAATTTAGGAACGATGTAATGGTAGTTAGTGTTAAACCATTTTTTCATAGGAAGGGCACGTACATCCCCTTTTTCACCTTGGTAACCACGCGCCAAAGCAAAGTAACGTTCAAGATCTGTCAAATTCAAGTTTTGAACAGATTCAGGTACGACGTTGAAAAGGAAAGCTGCATCAAGGAAGTTATCGTAATGTGAAAAATCATTTGAAGGAATTTCACTAATACCTTTCTCTTTAACAATATTCCAGTGTTTTGCACGCAAGTCTTTGGCTGCTGCTAAAAGTTCATCTGCAGTAATTTCATTTCTAAAGTATTTTTCTGTTGTAAATTTTAATTCGCGGAATTCACCCAAACGTGGGAAACCAATGATAGTAGTTGACATCTTGTGTCCTCCTCTTTGTTGTTGAACTTATCTTACCAAAGAAATGGGTGGCTGTATAATTGCTATTAGTTTTCTCTATATATAGTTTTAGACTATAACCTATAAAACAAAGGTTTTCCAGCTCCCGTTATCTCCTTTTGTTTAGATATTGTTATAGCTAATAACTATATATAAACCTGATAAATCCTTTTTTATAACAAAAAATCCCTAGACTTTTGTCTAGAGACTCTATTATTTACTAGGATTAGGACACTAAGCTCTATAAGTGCTCAGTACTTTCTCTTGAAGGCAAGATGATGTATAAGACATATTCTCACTATTGTAACTATTCCAGATAAAATAACCAAAAACTACCAATACTAATAAGAAACAAATTCCTAATACGGCTAACCAAATGATTTGTTTCTTTAAGCTATCATACTCACTCATATAGCCATTATGGATTTTAATGAGTTCATTTCTTCTTTTGTTACTTGACTCTTTAGCAATGGCAATTTCTAGCTCATACATTTGATGCTTCCATGAATTCTTAGAAGTGCCTTTTTTCATTTTATGGTTTGAAAGACTGCTGTTGCCTTTCTCAAAGTTATTTTTTTCAGTCATATTTCCCTCTAAAATCTTCTTTTAGTCCCTATCATTATAACATATGTAAAACTATCTGAAAAGTTCATTTTTGGTTAGAATTTTGAGAAAGAGAATTAAAACATGAAAAAGAACCAGAGGGAAACTTCTTATGTTATACTCTAAGTATGCATAAGAAAACTGTTATTGATTTTAAAGAACTTGGTGTCAGACAAATTTTTACAGACGCCATTAAAGAACTAAAAACAAAGGACATTAAGGAAGTTAAGCATCTCTTAGCTGAAGTCGAAGCCTATCAAAATAAGGGCTATTATGCAGTAGGTTATGTTTCCTATGAAGCTGCCCCTGCCTTCGAGACAAAATTTCAGGTTATTGATGGTCCATTAATGTCAGAGTATCTCCTCTACTTCACTATTCATGAAACTGTTCAAACAGAGCCTATTCCACTTACTTATGAGCCAATTGCCCTACCAGAATCTTGGCAAGAGCTAACTTCTGCTGAGGATTACAAGGCTGCTATTGAGCAAATACACCACCATATTCGACAAGGTGATACTTATCAAGTCAATTATACTGTTCAACTCCAACAGAAGCTGACAGCTGATCCCTTTGCCATCTATAACCGATTGGTTGTTGAGCAAAATGCACATTACAATGCCTTTATTCAGCACGATGATGTCTCTATCATTTCCATAAGCCCAGAACTCTTTTTTAAAAAAGATGGTGATAGATTGACCACTCGTCCTATGAAAGGTACTACCAATCGTGGTTTGACAAGTGAATCTGACCTCAAACAAGCCCAATGGCTAGCTCAGGATCAGAAAAATCGCTCTGAAAATATGATGATTGTCGATCTTCTTAGAAATGACATGAATCGTATTTCAAAAATAGGAAGTGAAGATGTCAAGAGCCTTTGCCAAGTTGAACAATACTCTACGGTTTGGCAAATGACTTCGACTATTGAGACGCAACTCCTACCAAATAGTAGTTTAAGCGATGTCTTCCAAGCCCTTTTTCCATGCGGATCGATTACAGGTGCCCCAAAAATAGCAACCATGGAGATTATTAAGAAGGTGGAAAAACAGCCTCGAGGTGTCTATTGTGGAGCTATTGGTATCTTGGTGCCACAGGGACCTAGTATTTTCAACGTGGCTATTCGGACACTACAAATGGAAGGAACCAAGGCTATCTATGGTGTCGGAGGAGGTATTACCTGGGACAGCAACTGGGAAGCTGAATATGAAGAAACCAAGCAGAAAGCTGCTGTTCTATACCGTCAGAACCCAAGATTTGATCTCATTTCAACTGGTCGTGTCCATCAAGGAAAACTGCTATTTCTTGAGGAGCATATGAAACGCTTGCAAGAGAGCAGTCGCTACTTTGACTATCCTTTCAATGCAGAAAAAGCTCACTATCAAGTCGAAGCTCTGTGCCAATCACTAGACTTTGACAAAGACTACCGTCTTAAAATGTCACTTGCAAAAGATGGTGAACTAAAGTTTGAACATACCCAATTAACAAACTTATCCAATGACTTCTGCCAAGCAAGGTTAGTTGAGCAAAGGCATCCGTTGGATAGCCCCTATACCTTCTTCAAAACAAGTTACCGTCCTCACCTTAGTATCGAACCTCACGAACAAATCTATTATAATCATGAGGGGAAACTCCTAGAAACATCTATCGGTAACATTGTGCTTAAAATCGAGGACCAACTCTACACACCACCCGTTCACCTCGGTCTCTTAAATGGCATCTACAGACAAAGACTTATTGCTGATAATAAGCTTAAAGAAAAAGTCTTGACCGTAAAAGATATGGAACAGGCTCAGGCCATCTACGGATGCAATGCGGTGAGAGGCTTGTATGAATTGAAGGTGGAAGGATATAATTATATTTAACGAAAAAATACAAGTTTTTTATTCTCCCCTACTCTTGCTAAAGACAAAAGAAACTTCAATATTCTATTGGTAAAAAATCAACAATTTAATAGTAAAATAAAGTATAATACTTACTGATAGTTATTCAGTTATCGTGACTGTAATGATAAACTTTTTGGCTTATAATTTACTAGCCTTAAAATTCAGTAATAATTTAGAAAGGATACAAACCTTAAATGAAAAAATTTAAAGGCTTGACTTCTGCTGAAGTTCAAGCAAGTATAAATGCCCATGGCGATAATAGGCTATCTAGTAAAGAGGCTAACTCGCTCCTCTCAATCTTTATCGAAGCCTTCCAAGATCAATGGATTCTTATCCTCTTGGCTGCCTTAGGATTAAAAATCATCTTCAACTTTGTTGGAATGATTTTCCCTGCTATTGGTGAAGCTAATTGGTATGAGGCTATCTCACTAATTTTCGCCATTTTGATGTCTACAGGATTTTCAGCAGTCTCACAATACCGAAATGAGCAAAAGTTCAACACTCTTCAGGAAGAGGCTTCAAAAACTAATGCTAAGGTTTATCGTGATGGTAAACTTAAAGAAATTCTCGTTGATGATATTGTAAAAGGTGATCAAATTCTCCTTCAATCAGGGGACAAGATTCCAGTTGACGGTATCATCTTGGAAGGTGAGTTAAAAGTAAACCAAGCTGTCCTTAATGGTGAAAGTGAAGATGCTAAAAAACTTCCTCTTGGTGATCAAGCAGAGCCAGACTCTTCCGACCTCTTTACAGAGCTCAAAGTCTTCCGTGGTACAGTTGTTACTTCAGGTGAAGCCGTTATGGAAGCTACACAAATTGGTGATAATACCGTTCTAGGAAGCATCAATACTTCTCTTCAAGAAGATAGTAAAGATTCACCATCCAAAGAAAAACTCAACAAGCTTGCTGGAAACATCGGTGTCCTCGGTTATAGTGCAGGTGCTGCATATTCAGTAATCAACCTTGTTTTAGGCTTTATTGCCCTTAATAAGGCTAATAACCTCAATGGTGGTTCAATCTTCCTTCTTATCATTGAAACGATTCTCTTTGCGGTTACAATCATCATCATGGCCGTTCCAGAAGGTCTTCCAATGATGTTGGCACTCGTTTCTTCAATGAACTCAGGACGACTTTTAGCTCAAAATATCCTGGTTCGCCATCCTGATACCATTGAAACAGCCGGATACATGAATATCCTCTTCAGTGATAAGACTGGTACTATCACTGAAGGTAAACTATCTGTAGTTGACTTCTTCCTTGCTGATGGAACACTTTATGCAGCTACTGGTGAAACTGACGCTCCTGATTTTGACACAATGTCAGATAGCCTTAAAGCTGAAATGATTAATGGTATCGGTCTTAATAACGACGCCATGGTAGCTGATGGCAGTGCTGTTGGTAGTAACGCCACTGACCGTGCACTTCTTGATTTCCTTATCGGACGTTCTCAACTTGATTTTGATACAAATACAATTACTGAGAAGCAACAATTCAACTCAGCAACAAAATTTGCAAGTGTAACGACTAATAATGGAAAAACCTACATCAAAGGTGCTCCAGAATTCATCCTAAATGACTGCTACTACTATCTTGATAAAGATGGTAATAAACAAAACTTTACAGATGATATTAAAGCTCGCTTTCAAGATTTATCATTGGAACAAGCTAACCGTTCAATGCGTTTGCTTGCTATCCTAAATACAGATGGAAATGATAAAGTCTTGATTGGTATCGTATGTATCCGTGATAACGTTCGTTCTTCAATTAAACAAACTGTTGAAACAATGAACCGTGCAGGGGTTCAAGTAGTTATGGTAACTGGTGACCGTAAAGAAACCGCTGTTGCTATCGCTAAAGAAGCCGGTATCGTTACTGGTCAAAATGACCTTGTCCTTACTCACGATGAACTCTCTGCCCTCTCAGATCAAGAACTTAAACAACAATTGCCTCACTTAAAAGTGGTCAGTCGTGCCCTTCCAATGGATAAAAAACGTCTTATTGAGGCAGCTCAAGACCTCGATATGGTCGCTGGTATGACAGGTGATGGGGTCAATGACTCACCTGCCCTCAAATCAGCTGATGTCGGATTCTCAATGGGTGATGGTACTGAAGTCGCACGTGAAGCCTCAGATATCGTTATCTTGAATAACTCATTGACTTCGATTGAAAAAGCCGTCCTCTATGGACGTACTATGAGTAAGTCAGTAAGTAAATTCATTATCTTCCAGTTAACCGTAAACGTGACTACAATTGCTATGTCACTTCTCTCACCACTCTTGGGCCTCAAAGAACCATTTACAATTATCCAAATTCTCTGGATTAACCTTATCATGGACACACTTGCTGCCCTTGCCTTTGGTGAAGAACCTACGCTAGATCGTTACATGAATGAAAAACCAGTTGCTAAGAAGGCAAATATTCTTACTGGCTATATGAAATCTGCTATCGGTGTAGCCAGCGTCTTCATTACTCTTGTATGTTTAGCTATTCTTAAAAATGTTGGTGGTATCCAAGACTTTATCACAAATGGAACTGGCAACTTTGAAATGGTAACAACATTCACCTTTACAGTATTTATCTATGCTGTCATCTTCAACTCACTTAATACACGTAGTAATGGATTCAATGTTTTTGAACATATCGGTGAAAACAAGAAATTCTCAATTGTAATGATTTCTATTGCTGTCGTTCAAACCTTGATTATTCAATTCGGTGGTAAAGTATTTAGTACCGTTCCAATGGACGTTCAACACTATATTGTTGCACTTCTTATCGCGGTTTTGATCATCCCTGCAGATTTAATTCGAAAAGCTCTAACTAAAAACAAATAACTATCTGTATAACGTATTATAAAACTTAAAAGGATAAAAAGGATTGGGAGTTATCCCAATCCTTTTTAATAATTTCCGAAGGTAATACCGTGGAAAGATCATAACATAAAAAGGCTTTAACAAGCCTTTTTGATTTATTAAGTAATGCTACTTAAACTGACTAGGAGCCCCTGTATAACCTGCCCAATCCTTACTATAAAAGCGGTCGTTCAAGTTATAGCTAGGTGCGGGTGTTGGATTACTTACAAATGGATCAACAGCCTTGTCAAAGGCCACCCAACCTTTCCATCCCATATGAATGGTATCTTGCATGAAGTAAGGTTGATCTCCATCTTTTGAGAAGTCAGCAATATTGGTGAAGCCTTGACTTTCCAATTGATAACGGATTTTAGAAACCGTAGCGTCATACATTTCTTGACTTAGTCCCGTATAAGCCATCCACTTGCTATTAACAGGTGGGATGACAAAGATAACGTTAGTATTTGACTTCGCAAATTGATTTAAGACTAACTGTAGGTCACCGTATTCTTGTGAAACTTCATACGAAAGATTCTTTTGGAAACCTTTAAGTTTACCAATCTTTTTAGCCAAACGTTTCTTATAGAAACGGTCATCGATACCAAAGTCGTTTGACTTGGTATGAGCTTCTGCATCTCTTACGGCAACCTGGTCAAGTGCCTCGTAAGAGAACTTGTCTGGCAACTCTTTAAGATAAGGAAGAACCTTCTTGTCGTAATTTGCATTATTTGATGCTGCAAAAGGACTGAACAAGGCATCTTCTCGCTTATTAAGCTCTGCCATAAATTGAATATAAGTCTTATCAAGAGAATTTAAATCTTGTCCATTAGCCACTTTAAAAAGTTGAGATTTCATAGTAATCTCAGGTTTCATCTCTAAGATACGCTGAGCAGCATATTGAGAATTTGCATCCGTCTGATTTTGACTTAAGAAACTACTAAGTTGGTCGTTATTGTAGAACTGCTGGAAAGCCGCAGAATTGTAACCTTTTTTAGTAAACCACTGTGGTGACAAGACGTAGACTGCTGTCCCATTTTTCAATTCAGGAAGCATTTGTTGCATTCCCAAATATTGGTTTAGAGAGGCAGCCCCACGTTGTCCAATAAAATATGGGCGATAGTTACGGTCGTATTTTTCAGCTAAAACAGCTGGATGAAGGGCATCAAAACGCAACCACTCACTAGACCCAAAGAAAGGGACAAATCGATGATTCTTATCAGAAAGAGCTGTCGTCTTATTAATACGGCTCTTAAAGTTCTCAGTTGTCAAGGTTACTGCGCTACGTTTTTCAACCTCATAACTATGTTTTCTGCCTTGAGGGTAGGAAAAAATAACTACTACTACCAAGACTAAGGCACAGATTATAGGGCCAAAAATTTGCCATAAACGCTTAAGCATTGCGAAGCTCCGTTACCCCTTCAACAATCTTATTAGCTGTGTTCCAGTCATCACGACCAAATTCTGAAACTGGCACACGAATATCGAAACGTGATTCCAATTCAACGATAAGCTCAACTGTTCCCATAGAGTCGAGAACACCAGCATCGAAAAGGTCTTCATCCATCATGTCTGAAACATCTTCCATGAAGAGTTCATCAATAATTTCAATAACTTCTGATTTTACATCCATTTTTATAATTCCTTTACTTATTTTTTAGTGAACCAGAGGTCATTCAAGAATCCAGAGAAAATCAAGAATGACAACATAACAGTGTTAAATGTAATAAAGATTCCCAAAGCCTTCGTCCATTTATTTTCAGGAAGTGGCTCAAGACCAGCTTTCTTACGCTCTTTATTAATAGTCTTCTTCTTACGTAACCAGGCATCATTGATTCCTAGACCAATACCATGGAAAATACCATAAGCAATGTAGTACCAAGTAACTCCATGCCAGAATCCCATAACCATCATATTAATGACATAGGCCACATTTGATGTCGTGTTACGGTTTTTGAAAACCTTGTTTCGCATCAAAACCATAACCAAACGCATAAAGACAAAGTCACGGAACCAGAAAGACAAGCTCATATGCCAACGATTCCAAAATTCTTTCAAGTCTCGTGAGATGAAAGGTTTGTCAAAGTTGATTGGACTCTTAATCCCCATAAGGTTTGATGCTGCCAAGGCAAACATCGAGTAACCTGCAAAATCAAAGAAGAGATCAAAACCGAAAACATACATGACACCAAGTGTTGGTAAATTAAAGATACCACCCTGAGCCAAAGCTTGTGCTTTCAGTGAAGGCAAGAGCATACTTCCGAAAATCTGAGCTAAAACAAACTTATAGAGGAAACCAAGCATGATATATTTTACAGCTTGCTCCAACATATTCATCAGCTCGTCTCGCTCAGGAATCGCTTGGTAATCTTCGTTAAAGCGTTTGAAGCGATCAATAGGACCACTCGTAAAGGTTGGCATAAAGAGCATGAATCGGAGGAATTCTCCAAGTGTAAACTCTTTTAAGACACCATCCCGCATCTCGATAATCATACCAACCGATCGGAAGGTCAAGTAAGAAATGCCAAGAAAGTTTAAGAGTGACTGAGTACCATTTATCGCAGGCTCTACCTTAACAAAAATCAAAGGAAGAACTACAAGAAATGAGTGTAAATAGAAAACCCATTTATTGTCCTTTTTACTGCGGTAATGTTTGTAGGAATAAACCCAGATGATTTGCCAAACGATATAGAAGAGTAAGGCTAGTAATTGGCTAGCATGTGTTCCTGTCAGAGCGAGAACAATAAAGGCTAGACTGACCAAACATTCATAAATCGCAAAACGCTTTTTAAAGAAGAGACCCACAAAGATTGGCAATAGAGCTAATCCAAGATAGATAAAATAGAAGGGATTACCGTAGGCTTCTAAATGGGGGAGCTGTTTCAAGAAGTCAATCATCGGTTGTTAACCTCACTGATAAGACCCTTGATATCAATTTTCCCATTTGGTGTTAAAGGCAAGCTCTCACGATAGAGGAACTTAGTAGGCATCATGTAAGACATCATGATATCTTCTAAGTCAGCCTTAATCGCCTTGGTGATATCAATTTCACGTTCAAACTGCTCACGAACACCATCCTTAAGAATCACATAAGCCAAGAGATTCTGAACCTTATGGTCTTTATTGTAACGTGGCACAGCTACTGCTGAATCAATATACTTAGACTTATTAAGGTTTTGTGAAACATCCTCTAGCTCAATACGGAACCCATTAAATTTAATCTGGAAGTCCATACGTCCGCCGTAAAGAAGGAGCCCTTCATCAGTCATCGTTCCTACATCACCAGTATGGTAAGCAGGGAGGCCATTAAACTCGAAGAAGGCTTCCGCAGTCTTTTCAGGATTATTCATATAACCTTTTGAAACTGCTGGTCCTGAGACGATGATTTCACCTTGTTGACCATTTGGAAGGATATTGCCATCCTCATCGATAATATAAGTCGGTGAATCTTCCTTGGTATAACCAATTGGTAAACGCTTTAGGTTAGCTAGCATCTCATCAGTTACTGCTACTGCTGATAAGGCGACAGTTGCTTCAGTTGGTCCGTAAGCATTGATAATACGTGCTTCTGGGAAACGTTGGCGAAGCTTTTGAGCAGTCTTGACAGTCAACTCTTCTCCGTCAAAATAGAAATGCGTAATTTCTGGCATCTTCTCTGCATTGAAGTCTTCAGACAACATTGCCATATCTGCAAAAGATGGTGTTGATGTCCAAATAGCAATTGGAAGTGAGAAGATCGTTTCAAAGAGCTTCTTGAAGTCCTGTGTAATGGCTGAAGGAAGCGCATAAAGTGTTCCTCCAAGTGCCAATGTTGGTGCCCAGTACATTACCGATAGGTCAAATGAATAAGGTGGTTGAGCCAGCATTTGAGGACGTTTTGGAGTTGCAAATTCCTTGTCCGTAATCATCCAGTTAGTGAAACTGAGGAGATTATTGTGTGAAATTTGTACCCCTTTAGGCTTACCTGTAGTTCCTGATGTAAAGATGATGTAATAAGTATCATCCCCCTTAACAGGATGAGTCACTTCGTAGCTAGTCTTGCTTTCAAAAGCTGTTGTCACTTGATCCAATGTTAGGATTGGAGCTTGGACATCCTCAAGCGGGAAGTCGTTAATAGCAATAATCAGACTAGGCTCTGCTACTTCTACGATAGCCGTCACGCGCTCAAGAGCTGAGTGACTATCAATTGGAATATAAGCATGACCAGATTTAGTCAAAGCTACAAAAGTTGCCAACATTTCATACTCTTGACCACCATAAACCACAACAGGTGATTTTTCTGGAATGTCAAGACTATCGATCTTGGCAGCTAGGCTATCCGAATCAGCTTTTAAGTCACCGTAAGTATGAACTTCCCCTAAAATATTGTAAACAGGAAATTCAGGTTGTGATTGAGCAAACTGCTCAATCGTTTCAATCATATCTTTAATTTTTGTATTCGTCATTATTCTTCCTAAAATTCGTTATAGATAAAATTACCTTGACCTTGTCCTAGGTAATTGTAGAGATAAATTAGGGCCATAAAAATGGCGAAATAAAGCAAGGTTTGTCCTAAAAATACTAGGACGTTTTTGTGTTTTAACATTCTAATTTTCGATACCTTTTTTTATATAATATCATCTCTAGTTTACCATCTTATCGCCATTTTTTCCAATAAAAAAGAAAAAATAAATAAATTTCATTTCTTTTTCATCAATAGGTTTTAGTGATAAGTGGTTAGCTAAAATAATAAAAAAAACAGAGCCTAAAAGCTCTGTCAGATTTAACTATTTTGTGTCTTTTGGGCTGTCTGCATTCGATAGTACATTCCCCTAGCTTGCATCAGTTGTTCATGGGTTCCATGTTCAACGATATCCCCATTATTCATGACCAAAATAAGGTCCGCATTTTCGATGGTAGATAATCGATGGGCAATGATGAAACTTGTTCGACCTTTCATTAATTTAGCGAAGGCCTCTTGAATAAGAAGCTCTGTACGTGTATCGATACTAGAAGTGGCTTCATCTAAGATTAAGATTTTAGGCACATTGACAAATATGCGAGCAATGGTCAAAAGCTGACGTTGTCCCTGAGAAAGCGATTGACCCGCATCATTTAAGTAGGTGTCATAGCCTTGGGGTAACTGCTGAATAAAGAAATCTGCATTGGCAGCCTTAGCCGCTGCTATGACTTCTTCACGACTGGCTTCTGGATTACTGTAAGCAATATTATCATGAATAGTGCCGACCTCTAGCCAAGTTTCCTGTAAGACCATCCCAATCTGCTTGCGAAGACTCTCACGGGTATAATCTGTAATAGGTCTACCGTCTAGTAAAATTTGACCCTTGTCCAAATCATAGAAACGCATAAGTAGGTTAATCAAGGTAGATTTCCCCGCTCCTGTTGGACCAACAATGGCAACAGTACTTGCGGCAGGGATATCAATACTCAAATCCTTGATAAGAGGTTTATTAGGCAAATAGCCAAATTGGACATGGTCAAATTGAAAACGTCCCTGCACATCTGCTTCTTCCAAGACCACCTTACCTGTTTCTGTTATTTCCTCTTCATCCAATATCATATAAAGGCGATCGGCACAGGCCAAAGCACTTTGAAGTTCAGATAGAACAGACGAGATATCATTAAAAGGTTTCGTATACTGAGTCACATAATTTAGGAAGGTAGTCAATTGTCCCACTGTAAAAGCGCCACCCGACATGATACGATAAGCTCCAACACCTGCAATGAGAGCATATATCAGACTATTGACAAAGCGTGTAGCGGGGTTAACTGCTGACGAATAAAAGATAGCGCCCTGTGAATAATCGGCATACTTACCATTAACGTCTTTAAAACTCCTAACCATCTGGTCTTGAGCATTTAAACTCTGTACTAAAGCTTCTTGAGTCAAACTTTCTTCAATCAACTGAGTCTGCATGCCTCTCCATTTAGTTTGATTGCGATAGAGTTGGTAGCTCTTCTTTGCGATAAAACGTGCCACAAGCATTGACAAAGGCGTCATCACTAGAACTAAGAGCATCATGAACCAGTCTAAGCGAGCCATGGTAATGATTATGACAAAGATAGTCAAAAGCCCAACGAAAAATTGGTTAAAGACCATGAGAAGTCCGTTGTTTAATTGATCACTATCTGTAGTCACACGGCTAACCATGTCTCCAGTTCCTTGACGATCAAGGTAACTGAGAGGCATAGCATGAATTTTCATCATGACTCGTTCACGTAAACTTTCGCTATATGAATAAATCAATCGATTATAAATCAAAGGGTTAAGCCACTGGATTGCACTATTAGCTAAGATAACTACAAGCATCTGCCAAATTAAACGTGACATCAATAGAACGGCGTTCATCTTAAGAACAGCGTCCACTGCATCACCAATTAAGATAGGTAAGTAAACCGTTAAGGCAACTTGAATAATGGTCCCAACTGTTGCTAAGGCAAAGAGGTAACGCTGACTTAAGATATCTCTACTTAAACGTTTAAGCGTTGATTTATTATTTCTAGCCTTCATCAGCGACCTCCTTTTGATGTTGAGAATAATGAATGTCTTGATAGAGTTTATTTGTGGCAAGCAATTCTTCATGATTACCCAAGCCAACTTGATGTCCCTTATCAAGCACCAAAATTTGATCAACAGCTTTTAGACTATTCGTTCTTTGCGAAATAATAATCAGACTCGTTGATTTAAGATTGTCTCTGATAGCCGCTAGTAAGCGACTTTCAGTCAAGTAATCTAGGGCTGAGGTGGAGTCATCCAAAATCAAGAATGGTGCTGGTCTCATCAACGCACGCGCAATAGTCAAACGTTGACGTTGACCCCCCGAAAAATTACGGCCAAATGACTCAACTGGCTCATCTAAACCAAGGTCCTTATCCCTTACAAAATCAGCAGCCTGAGCCATGTCAAGCGCATGCCAGAGTTCTTGCTCACTCGGTTCGTGGTCAAGCCCTAATGACAAGTTTGAACGAATGGTTCCCCTAAATAACTCGGCTTTTTGCGGGACGTAGGCAACCCAAGAACGCCACTCTTTAAGGTTTTTTGGTGATTTTTGATCTTTGAAAATAGCTAATGAACCAATCTGAGGCTGATATAAGTTCATGATTAAGTTCACCAATGTCGATTTACCCGAACCTGTACCACCAATAATACCTAGTGACTGACCTTGAGTAAGACTTACATGAATCTCTTGAAGTGATGGCTGACTAGCCGTAGGATAGGTAAAGGTCATCTGATCAATAGCTAGCACTGTAGAAGCCTGACTAGAAGTTCGGACTTCTAAAGGTGCTTCAATATCCTCATCTTGGAGTTCAAAAATAGCTTGTACCCGTTTCGCTGAAATAAAACTTTGATTCAGATTAGTCAACATCATGGCCAATTTAAGGAGCTCCGTCAAAATTTGCAAGAGATAATTGACCAGAGCAATCAGCATACCTTGGGACAAAAGACCAGCTTGAATTTGCAGATTTCCTTGCCAAAGGATAGCAATCAAGGTCATATTAACAACCAAGAAAGTCAAAGGACTAATGAGACTTGCTATCACTCCTGTTTTGAGCTGCCACTTCTTCAAGTCTTTATTGACACCAGTAAAGTTATCTAATTCACGCTCACTTTGATCAAAAGCCCGAATAACCCTCATACCTTCAAGTTGTTGACGCGTATTGGTAACAATCGATTCATTAATCACTCGAATCTTGGCATATAAAGGATTGACGATGCGACTGGCTAGTACAATAATAAGAGTCAATACCAAGACCATGCCAAGAAACCATAGGGTCAAGCGTGGACTGATTCGGAATGCCATAATAATGGCTCCCGTCACGATAATCGGTGCCCTCAAAAAGAGCCTCAAAAATTGATTGATGCCCGTTTGGATTTGAAAGGTATCACCAGTCAAACGTGTCACCAAACTTGACGTTCCAATCTCATCCCGCTTTTCCTTTGATAAACGCATGATCTTCGCATACAAATCATTGGTTAAACCTCGGGCATAGCCAACTGCTGCTCTGGATGAAAAATACTGTGCTGAAATAGCAACAACAACCCCAATAACGGCAAGTCCGAACAAGAGAAAAATCATCATAAACAGATGATTTTGGTCTTTATTTGGAATAGTTGTGTCGACAATTCCAGCAATCACTAGAGGGACCAAGAGTTCGAAACTGGCTTCGATTAATTTAAAAGCGGGTCCCAGGATACTGTCTTTGACGTATCCTCTAAAATAAACTAATAATGCTTTCATTTGTCTTTCCTAAGTTTAACGTCCTTACTCTTAGAGGCGTGAGAACATACGCATCAAAAAGAGATTAAACTGTACTTCCTTAGCGTAGTAAATATTTCCGCCATTTGTATAAAGTTTTCCGCCACCATAGTACATGGCAACCGGTTGGTAATAGGTGTATGTTTGCCCACTGGTGTTTCCTAGACTCGGAGCAACGACATTTTTAGAGTAAGCCTTTGCGAGTTCGACGGTGTTCACTCCACCATTATCAGCCACATAATCGATATAGGCCTTACCAAAATTATAGGCTTGTACTGCTGTCCAAGGATCCACCTTATGGTGGGCAGCTTCTTCCAGATTTTCCGACAGCACCGTCACCCCTTGACGAATACTCTCTTTTCGATCTGTTATGGAGTTGGTCACCCCTGTAGAACTTTCACTGGACTGCATCACGTCATCTGTCTTCCCCTTGGTTTCTGTGTAGATCATAGCCAGAACCAAATCGACATTGGTTGTATTATCAATGTCGTCCTCTGCCAAAACCTCCTTAACCATGGATTCATAGGTTAAGACATGTTGAATATTGGCATGGATTCGATAGCATTGGATACCTATGATGAGGACTACGACAAAAACCGCCAGACGTCTTATCCATTTAAACATATTATTTATTGATGATATCCTCGATATTTTTGATGAGAATAGAGTAGGTACCATCAGGATTTTGAATAAACTCAACACTATCAGCATCCTGATACACATTATTAGGCACAATTAACTCAATTCCGTTCGATAACGATAATTTTTGATTCTCTAATTTCTTAATTTGACGCGAATGGTCAATATCTGATACCGAGATAGGCTCAGGTATGGCCTCTTTGAGCTCATCAACAAAGGTCAAACGAGCTGTCAAATTATTATCAAAGAGCTGGTCTGCCAATTTTTCAGGTGATAACTCTTGATCTTCTTCCAAATTATTGAAAATAGCAGATTTCATTTTTCCTTGGAAGTTAAAATCATCCTGATTAAAATTCTCAGCAATCTTCTGGGCAGTATCTTCAACCATCTTAATCGATTTTTTGACAGATTGTTCAGGCTGGACCTGCAACAGATTTTCAGAGAAATAATTGGCAAAGCTTCCATTATGCTTGATTCGCTTTTCAATCAAATAATACTGCTTACTACTACGATTGATTACCAAAGCTTCATCGGGTGTTTGGGCCGCAGAAGGCAAATTATTTTGTGACAATTGAATAGGATGTTGGCTATCTCCCAAAGAATGAATCAAACTGTCCTTGAGAGCAATACGCAAGAAAGCAAAATATTCTTGCCCTTCTTTGTCAAACTGAATAAAGACCAAATCATTGGTCTTTTGATCTTCAGAAATGACAAATTCTTCCTTCCAAAGTTGGGCAATCTTGACTGAGCTTTCCATCAAGTCATCTCCTAGATGACTGATGAAAACATTCTCTGCATCGAAATAGCCACGTTTAGCCTCATCTGAGAAAACTTTAGAGAGTTTCTTTCGAAAATACTCATCTAAGCGTGGCGTTATTTCAAGAGGCCCTTCTGCTAAAACCAGCTCCGTATCATTTGGCGAAAACTGGTGAATGATAATGCGTTTAATATATAAATCTAACATAGTTTTTAATAGAGTGGGAAGGCATCTGTAAGAGCTTTAACTTCTCCACGAATGCGTTCCAAAACTTCAGGTTTATCGTGATTTTCCAAAGCTTCAACCATTAATTCAGCAATTTTACGGCTCTCAGCTTCACCCATACCACGACTTGTGATGGCTGGACTACCAACACGGATACCTGATGTCTTGAATGGAGACAATTGCTCGTAAGGAATACCATTCTTGTTCAAAGTAATATTAACTTCTTCAAGAACGTTTTGTGCAACCTTACCATTTTCAACAACTTTAGTCACATCAACCAAGAAGAGGTGATTGTTAGTGCCACCTGAGATAACACGGAAATCTGGATGTTGATTGAAAACATCTGCCATGGCAGCAGCATTCTTGATAACATTTTCACCATATTCCTTAAAGGCAGGATCAAGTGCTTCTTTAAGAGCAACAGCCTTAGCAGCAATAACGTGTTCCAATGGACCACCTTGCAAACCAGGGAAGACCGCAGAATTCAATTTCTTAGCAATTTCTTCATCATCAGTCAAAATCAAACCACCACGAGGACCACGAAGTGTCTTGTGAGTTGTTGTAGTTGTCACATGTGCATGAGGAACTGGACTTGGATGATGACCAGAGGCTACAAGACCAGCAATGTGCGCCATATCTACCATGAGGTAAGCACCTACAGCATCAGCAATTTCACGGAATTTAGCAAAATCAATGATACGTGAGTAAGCTGAAGCCCCAGCCACGATGAGTTTTGGTTGTACTTCTTTAGCTTGAGCCAGAATAGCATCGTAATCAAGAAGTTCAGTTTCTTTATCAACGTTGTAAGCGACGAAGTTATAGGTCTTACCAGAGAAGCTAACTGGTGCACCATGTGTCAAGTGACCACCCGCTGACAAATCCATTCCCATAACCGTATCACCTGGTTGAATCAAAGACATGTAAACTGCTGCATTAGCTTGGCTACCTGAGTGAGGTTGCACGTTGGCAAATTTTGCTCCAAAAAGTTCTTTGGCACGCTCAATAGCAAGAGACTCAACTACATCAATCACGTCTGTACCACCATAGTAACGTTTACCTGGATAGCCTTCTGCGTACTTGTTAGTCAAGAGAGTTCCTTGAGCAGCCATTACTGCTTTAGATACCACGTTCTCAGAGGCAATCAACTCAATATTGTTTTGCTGACGTTCAGCCTCAGCATCAATGGCATTCCAAAGTTCAGGGTCAAATGCTTTGTAATCTTCTTTATCAAAAATCATAGAGGTCTCCTTTGAGGTCTAATGGGGTTCAATCAACTCACCCACATACAGTCGGAAATTATCTCACACTTCCATAGGTCTCTGTTAGTCATTTATTCTATGGTCAACTCGGGTAGAGCCGCCAATAGGTCTTATCCTTTTGTCAATTTAATAAACCGTTTCTGCATCTTATCACAAGTATAACCTACTTTTTCATAAAATGCATGCGCACCCAGACGATGGTCTGCAGAATTTAAGCGAATAAACTCATAACCGCGTCTTTTTGTTTCTTGCTCCAACCCTTCAAGTAAAATTTTACCAATCCCCATCCCTTGTCTTTGAGGTAAAACTGCTAAGGCCAAGATATTAAATCCTGCATTGGAATAGAGACATTCATAAACCTCTGCATGAACGTAGCCAAGGACTTCATGACTAGCATCATCTTCATAACCTAGTAGAAAATGATGTGGGTCTTTGGATAATCTAGCTAGTTGACTAGCCGTTTCCTCTGAACTAAAAGCATAACCTAAAGCCTCTTTGTTAATCTCACAAATTGCTTCAACATCTGTCGCTATTAAATCACGTAGCATGTTATACCTCCTCGAAAGAGATTTTTGGTAGCTTGGCAAGAATGTCTTCTTGAGTGATGGAACCTTGCCGTAAAATTTTCACCTTGTTGCCAGATAAATCTAAAATCGTCGAATCTACACCTAACAAGGCATCATCATCTTGATAGCCAGTCACCTGAAAATCAAATTGGTCTCTTATTTGGTCAAAATAACGACCACTAGCCTTCCCAGACTTATTGGCTGAGGGACCAATCAAAGGCCCTTCTGCTTGAATCAGTTCTCTGGTAACAGGATGGTCTGGCAAACGGAAGCCAACTGTCGCCAAACCCGAATTAATCCACTTAGGGACTTTATTATTAGCTTTTAAAATGATAGTCAAAGGTCCAGGCAAAAAAGCATCATACAATTGTTTCAAATATTTGGGCTGCTCTTTCGAATAAGACAGGATATCTTCATAAGAAGCGACATTCAAATTCATGGCTTTATCTCTAGGACGATTTTTTAGCTCATAAACATGGTTCACAGCACTCTCATCCAAAGCCTTAGCAAATAGACCATAGACAGTCTCTGTAGGAAGAACGACTGCACCACCGTCAGCCAAGATTTCTCTTAACATTTTCTTACTTTTCATCATCCATCACGACCATTCTATCTTGTCCAAATTGGTCCTTAAGGACACGCACTCGCTTATCTGGAAAATGTAGAGACAAGAGCTTTTTCAAATCCATTCCCTGCTTATAGCCAATTTCAAAGTAGAGCTTTCCACTAGGAGTCAAATACTTATCTGCCTCCTCAATAATCTGTCTATAAATGGCAAGTCCCTCTTCATCAGCAAACAAGGCCATCTTTGGCTCGCTAGCCAAGACATTGATACCAACTTCGTTCTTATCATTTTCAGAAATATAGGGAGGATTTGACACAATGATATCAAAACTACCAGAAATATTTTCGAAAATATCTGATTGAACAAAGCTGATGTCTACCTGATTTAGCTTGGCATTCTCCTTAGCAAGTACTAAGGCATCAGCTGACAAGTCACTAGCTGTTACTTGCCAAAGGGGGCGACTCTTTTTCAGGGATACCGAAATAGCACCACTCCCAGTTCCAATATCAAGAACCTTAAGCTCTGTGCTTGGGTTTTCCGCTAAAATCAAGTCCACTAGTTCCTCAGTTTCAGGACGTGGAATCAAGACTCGTCCATCAACCTGAAAACGTAAACCATGAAAATCTTCATAGCCCAAGATATACTGAGCAGGCTTGTGTTTCTTTAGTTGGCTAAATACATGAGCCAATAGCTCAGCATCCTCCTCTGAAACTTCCTGACGCAATTGAAGAACAAAATGAGTCAAGTCCCACTGCTTCAAACCACGATAAACAAAGGAAAGGGCCTCTGGCTCTTCTCCAACAGCCTCAAGCTGCTTCTCATAGTCAACCAGGACATCCGCTAAAATCATTTGTTAAGCTCTTCCAATTTTTGAGTTTGATCGTAAAGAACAAGAGCATCAATGACTTCATCCATTTTCCCAGCCAAAATCGTATCTAATTTTTGAAGGGTCAAACCAATACGGTGATCCGTTACACGGTTTTGTGGGAAGTTGTAAGTACGGATACGTTCTGAACGGTCCCCTGTACCAACAGTAGATTTACGCTCAGCATCTTGTTCATCTTGAGCGATTTGTGCAAAGTGGTCCGCAACACGTGCACGGATAATCTTCATGGCTTTATCACGGTTCTTCTGTTGTGTACGTTCTTCTTGCATCTCTACTTTGATTCCAGTAGGAATGTGAACCATACGAACCGCAGTCGCAACCTTATTGACGTTCTGACCACCAGCACCAGATGCGTGATAGATATCGACACGAAGGTCCTTAGGATCAATTTCGTACTCTACTTCTTCAACTTCTGGCATAACCAAAACAGTTGCTGTCGAGGTATGAACACGACCTTGGCTCTCAGTCACAGGCACACGTTGCACACGGTGTGCTCCTGATTCATATTTGAGTTTAGAGTAGACTGATTGTCCTGAAACCATGGCAACCACTTCTTTGATACCACCGACACCATTATAAGAAGCTTCCATGACCTCAAAGCGCCAACCTTGTGTTTCTGCGTATTTTTGGTACATAGCTAAAAGGTCACCTGCAAACAAGGCAGCTTCATCACCACCTGCGGCTCCACGGATTTCGAGGATAATATTCTTGTCATCATTAGGGTCTTTTGGCAAGAGAAGAATTTTCAAACGTTCTTCATACTCTTCTTTAGCGGCTTTGGATTCTTTGAGTTCTTCCTTAGCCATTTCTTCCAAGTCAGGATCACCGCTTGCTTCCTTAATCATCTCTTCAGCATCTGAGATACTTTGGATGACTTGCTTGTACTCACGGTAAGCTGTCACAGTTTCACGAGTATTTGCTTCTTCACGTGACAACTCCATGAAGCGTTTAGTGTCTGAAACGACTTCAGGGTCACTAAGCAATTCACCCAATTCCTCATAACGGTCTTCAACCGCTTGTAACTGATCATAAATATTCATTTGTTATCTTTACTCCTTATATAACTAATAGTCGTTTTTAGGCCTTATTCAAAGGGATTATGTTTTCTTGAGGTGGATTAAACCAGTGCTTTCGGCAAACAGAGATATAACTCTCGTGTCCTCCAATTTGAACTTGTGCTCCCTCATAAACTGGCTTCCCATCTTCCATACGAAGGACCATGGTTGCTTTTCTCGAGCAATAATGACAAATGGTCTTGATCTCATCAATCTTATCAGACAAAAGCAAAAGATATTTAGAACCTTCAAAGAGATTGTTCTGAAAATCATTTTTGAGACCAAAAGCCATCACTGGGATATCTAACTCATCAACAATTCGTGCCAAATCATAGACATTCGCACGGGTCAAAAACTGAGCCTCATCAACTAAAACACAGTAAGGTCGTGGATCCATATTAGCAATGTAACCAAAAATATCCGTATCATCACCAATAGGATAGGCCTTCCGCTTCATGCCAATACGACTAGAGATATAGCCGACCCCATCTCGATTATCCAAACGACTGGTCAACAATACTACTGGTTTTCCTTGTTCTTCGTAATTATAGGCAACCTTAAGAATTTCAATGGATTTCCCAGAATTCATGGTGCCGTAGCGAAAATAAAGTTGTGCCAAACCAGTCTCCTCTAAAATATGTATTGTACTTATTTTATCATAATTCCAAGCGTAAAAGGGAGGGAGACTGAACAAATTTTGAAAAAAGTTCGCCTCACTCCCTTATTTTTATGATAGGTTTAACTTGTGTTTCAAACGGCTCAATCTTATCTTCCTGATAAAGTTTTACCAGTCTAATAGTTTCTTATGAATAGGCTTTAGCCAATTTTTCAAGAAGTTCTTCTTTCTCCTCATCGCTAGCAAATGAAGCTTCGATTGCTGTCTTATTATGAGCATAGAAGTCTTGAACTGAGCTATCAAAATGCTTGTGATAGAGTTCGTACTCTTTGGTCAGGTTTGTATCAGAAACGGTACGATTGTCCGTATTAATAGTAATATTAGCCCCTGCCGCTTTCATTTTTAGATAAGGAAAATCAGAAACTGTAACGGCTGCCTTGGTCTGGAGATTACTTGTTAAACATAACTCTCCTGTGACACCATTTTTGACAAACTCTTCCAAAAGCTCAGGCTCTTGAACCAAGATCGTTGCATGGCCATTACGCTTAATTCCCATGGCAATCGACTCAGCCAAAAAGGCTGGGCAACCACACTCACCAGCATGAAAAGTCATCGGACGGTTGTAACTTTGGACTTGTTCAATCAGAGGTTTAATCGCTTTAGGTCCATAATGATGCTCATCTCCAGCAAAATCAAAACCAACAAAGTCACTATTTTCAACTTCATTTGCTTCATCAAGAATACGGGCCGTTAATTCTTGATCTGATTGGCGCATGCCACAAACTAGGGCCTTAGCTACAATACCAAATTCTTCTTGAGCTTGACGTAAGCCTTGACAAACAGCATCAATGGTCTCAGCGACAGTCAATCCCTTATCCATTGACAATTCTGGAGCAAAACGCACTTCAATATAGATAACATTTTCAAGAGCAGCCTGTTTAGCGACATCATAAGCCGCAATGGTCAAAGCTTCCTTTGTTTGAAGCAAAGGACGAATATAATCAAAAGCCTCAAGATAATCTAGGAGACTCTCACAGGTAGCCGGTGCTGTCACATGGTGTTTGAGCTCCGCATCGTCCTCAGGTAACTCAATCTGTGCCAAGTCAGCTAGGTGACGAATGGTTTCCAATGATAGAGAACCATCCAAATGGCAGTGTAGTTCTGTTTTAGCCAACTTATGAAAATCAATAGCAGTCATTCTTTTCTTCCTCTCTAAACAATATGTTTTTATCAGATAAAAATTAATTTTTACTATCTTATCATTCTTATAGAAAAAGTCAAGGTATCGCGCCTAATAGGACGTAGTAGATTCTTGAAATGCCATTAGCATTTTGTTAGGATGTAACTATCAAGAATACAAGGAGAAACTTTATGTCTGACTATATTTTATCAGAAGTTTGGAAAAACCCAACCTCTATGGGAGGTGCCTGGGGTGGCCTCAATCAACCTACAGCTGGTGCACGTTTTGAACAAACTTTACCTAAAGGTGACCAACCTTTCCAACTCTATACTCTTCCGACACCAAATGGTATCAAGGCAACTATCATGCTGGAAGAATTGAAAGAACTTGGTGTGACTCAAGCAGGTTATGATGCTTATCGTATTAAGATTGGTGATGGTGACCAATTCGGCTCAGACTTTGTTTCAATCAATCCAAACTCAAAGATTCCAGCCATGATGGATTACTCTGAAGACCAACCAGTTCGTGTCTTCGAATCAGCTAACATCCTCCTTTACTTGGCTGAAAAATTCGGCAAACTCATTCCAACTAATCACGCAAAACGTACGGAAGTTCTCAACTGGCTCTTTTGGCAAACAGGTGCTGCGCCTTTTCTAGGTGGTGGCTTTGGGCACTTCTTCCACTATGCACCTGAAAAAATCGAATATGCCATCAACCGTTTTGCCATGGAAGCCAAACGCCAACTTGACTTGCTTGATAAAGAATTAGCAACCAAACCTTATATTGCTGGTGATAAGTACACTATCGCTGATATCGCCATCTGGTCTTGGTATGGTCGTCTTGCTCAAGATAAGATTTGGGATAAGGCTGGTATTTTCCTTGACGTTAAAGAATACAAGCACCTTCAAGCATGGACTGAAAAAATTGCCGACCGTCCAGCGGTTAAACGCGGACTTGAAGTCGACTATAAAGAGATCTAATTTTTATAACGGTTTGCCTAGGCTAACCGTTTTTCTATTGTTTCATGATATAATAGAAGCAAAATGACAAGGAGACATTCATGACTGTATTTCAAGCTATTTTAGAAAAAATCAAAGCCTACGACACTATTATTATTCACCGCCACCAAAGACCTGACCCAGATGCCATTGGTAGTCAGGTAGGACTGAAGGAAATTTTAAAAACAAACTTTCCAGATAAAAAAGTCCTTGTGACTGGTGTCAATGAGCCTACCTTATCTTGGATTGCTGAGATGGATGAGGTAACTGACCAAGATTATGAAGGGGCGCTTGTTATTGTTACCGATACAGCCAACACCCCTCGTATCGACGACGACCGTTTTGATAAAGGTGACTTCCTTATCAAAATTGACCATCATCCTAACGATGATGCCTACGGAGACCTCCTCTTAGTTGATACGACTGCTTCAAGTGCTAGCGAAATTGTGACAGACTGGGCCCTCAGCCTTGGTCTTTCCTTGTCAGATGCTGCTGCTCGTGTTCTCTACAATGGTATTGTTGGCGATACAGGTCGCTTCCTCTTTCCATCTACTACTCCTAAAACACTTCAAATCGCGGCTAAACTTCGTGAATACGACTTTGATTTTGCAGCAATGGCTCGTCGTATGGACAGTTTTCCTTTCAAAATTGCTAAACTACAAGGTTATGTTTTCGATAATCTAGAAGTCGATGAAAATGGTGCAGCTCGAGTTGTCTTGACACGAAAGATTTTGGATGAATTCAATGTCACTGATGCTGAAAGTTCTGCCATTGTTGGAACTCCAGGCCGTATTGATTGTGTCGAATCTTGGGCTATTTTCGTAGAGCAGCCTGAAGGGCATTACCGTGTCCGTCTACGCAGTAAGAGCATTGTCATCAACGAGATTGCCAAACGCCATGATGGTGGCGGCCACCCACTTGCTAGTGGGGCCAATTCCTACAGCTTAGAAGAAAACGAACAAATCTATCAAGAAATCAAGGATACAGTTGCCCATGCAACTCACTAATCGTCGTGTACGTCTCATGGGAACTGTGATTGACGTCTCTATCTATCATAAAGAACCAGAACCCCTGCTAGACCAAGTTGAAGCACTTCTACATACCTACAATAAGCGCTTCTCAGCCAATGACGACAGTTCCGAACTCATGAAAATTAACAAGGCAGCAGGCTTACATCCAGTGACAGTTCACCCAGAGCTTTTTGAACTTATTTCTCTTGGAAAATGGCATAGCTGCCAACCTGGAAGTCACCTTAATATTGCTATTGGGCCTCTCATTCAGACTTGGCGCATTGGTTTTTCTGATGCTAAGCTGCCTCTTCCTGAAGAAATTCGTCCACTCCTGGACATCATCAATCCCAATGCCATTCTTCTATCCGAGGAAACTCAAAGCGTTTTTCTCAAAGAAATAGGGATGAAAATTGATCTTGGTGCCCTAGCAAAAGGATATATTGCAGATCGTATTGCAGATTTTCTTAAAGCTGAAAAAGTAACCAGCGCCCTAATCAATCTCGGGGGTAATGTCCTAACCTTTGGACCAGCTCTCCATAATCCTGACCAAAAATGGCGAATTGGTATTCAAAATCCTAAGGAGACTAGAAACACAAATCTTATGGTGCTTGCTATAAGAGATCAGTCTGTTGTCACTTCGGGAATCTATGAACGCACTTTTGAGATAGATGGCAAAACCTACCATCATATTTTTGATAGCCAGACTGGTTATCCAGTCTCCAGTGACCTAGCCAGCCTTACCATTATTTCATCCCTCTCAGTGGATGGTGAAATTTGGACAACCCGCTTATTTGGCTCTAGTCTCGAACACATATTCCAAGAAGTTAGTTCACAAGCTGAGCTTGAAGCAATCATCGTTGATAAAGACAATCACTGCTTTCAGACAGGTGGCATTTACAAAATGCGAATTTCCTAAAAAATAGTAAAAAAGACTTGTCAAGTAGACCACCTTTTGATAAACTAAAATAGTTAAAAAAACTATGGTGCGGAAAGTACCATGGCAGAAAGGAAATATTTTAACATGAAAAAAGATATCCATCCAGATTACCGTCAAGTAGTATTCATGGACACAACTACTGGTTACCAATTCCTTAGCGGTTCAACTAAACACTCAAACGAAACAGTTGAATTCGAAGGTGAAACTTACCCACTTATCCGTGTAGAAATTTCATCAGATTCACACCCATTCTACACTGGCCGTCAAAAATTCACTCAAGCAGACGGACGCGTGGATCGTTTCAACAAAAAATACGGTCTCAAATAAGCAACATCTTGTTGTTAAGCCATTCCGATTGGAATGGTTTTTTTGTATGCTCTTGGGTATAAGCTCTCCTACTCCCATATTTATAAAATAAAAAAACAGCTTCCATATGGAAACCGTTTATTCCTATTAACCTGCTTTACCAATAGCCAAAGCCCAGATAAAGAAGAGGGCAAATCCGAACAAGAAGATCAAACCTGCAATAGCAAGTCCTTTCAACCAAGTTGGAAGGTCTTTCTTCTCTTTTGTAACAAGTACGTAATTCAAAAGCGCAAAGAAAGGTGTTGTAAGGAATGAACCAATCATGGCGAAACGAAGCATGGTTGCTACTTGACCTTGGAAGAAGAAAATAATGATGAGACCAAGAATAGCTGTCAAGGTCATCCAAACATTCAATGGTGTTTGATTTTTTTCTTTTTGGTTAAACAAAAGACGAAGAGAAATTTCGTTAACACGTGAGTAACCATCGATAACAGTAATCACAGTACCAAAGATACATAAGAAAGCGATAAAGGTAATCAAATAACGTGACCACTCACCAAGCACTGATGCGTACATACCAACAAACTGTGCAATATACTTAGCTGATGCTGCTTCTACTGGCTTACCAGTTGGATACTGAATAAGAGCCCCGAGTGCTACAAAGAATACCGCAAGAATAGCTGTTCCGATGTAACCAACGTTAAAGTCAAAGAGGGCATCATCAGTGTTGAAATCAACAGTTTTCTTTTTCTCAGCTGACCAAAGTGAGTTAATGGCTGAAATTTCAATTGGTGCTGGCATCCATCCAAGAAGTGAAACGATAAATGGAAGGGCTGCGAGCTGCCATGGTGTTTTTTCAACGAAGTCAGCACTGTACTCTGGATGTTTGATTGCCGCAATAATAACTGCTGCTACTGTTGCAATAGTCAAAGCTGACATAATCCATTTGGCCATACCATCAAGAAGTTTGTAACCACCAAAGAGTAACATCCCCCAGATAATGGCAACCAAAATGATTGACCATGTGGTAATACTCAAACCAAGCATTGGAAAGGCACTAGCAATGATGGCTGAACAAAGAATAGAAACTCCCGCAGTATTAACCAAAGCTGAGAAGACATTCAAAATGAAGAATACCCAAAGATAGAATTTACCTTTCTCAGCATAACCTTCAACAAGGGTTTTACCCGTATCTGCGGTATACTCAGCACCAAAACGGAAGAACGGGTATTTAAAGAGGTTAGCAAGAATAACCAAGCCTAACAAGGCCCATCCATAAGAACCACCCGCTTGGGTTGATGAAACGATGTGGGAACCACCTACGGCCGCTGAAGCCATTAGGATACCTGGTCCCATTGCTTTTATTTTACTACGCCAGGTAGACTGACTAGATACACTTGTTTGTGACATAAGAGAATCTCCTAAAACAAATTTTCAGAATAATCTGAATTGATGTTTACCATTCTACACAATTGTTGGAATAATTTCAATAGTATTTCACATATTTTCTGAAAAATAGAAAAAAGCCATCCAAACGGATAGCTCTTTTACTATTTAGAAAGTCCTGTAAAGAAATCTACGATAGCTTGCCAGATTTGTGCAAAGATATTTTTGCTGTTCTCAACCGCTTTGTTGGCATTAAAGTTTAGGTTGATTCCAGAGAAGGTATTACCAGCTTTCGAAACGATAGAATCTTTAAGTGAACTCAAGGTTGACTTAAAGCTAGCACTGTCAATGATTGAAGACTTAGATAAATTCATAGCAAAATTCACCAGAAGGTTAATTTGCGTATCAGAAAGATCCAAGTTGTAATTATTGATAGTCTGCTGAACAATCGTTTTAGCTTGGTCTTCAGTCAACTTATCCCCTTTATCAGCAACTGCTGACTTAATATCAGTCATAGCTACATTAAGCTTGTCCGCATCATAGTCACTCTTGCCTGAATTTTCCTCATTAATTTGAGAAAGGGTTTTAAGTTCCTCCTGCGCAAGCTCTTTGCTTTCATCTGAAACCTTAGCCCCATTTTGCTCAAGGGAATAGTAAATACCAGCCAAGGCACTTTCTCCAGTAACTGCGATTGGTGCTGCTACCGTAATCTTAGCGTGTTCGATACCAAGTGTCGTGGCAGCATTACGGTACATATCTGGAGTGATTTTCGTGATATTTTGCGGTGTCACAATCTCTACACTCAAGGTTTCCTTAGCACCTAGCTTAGCAATCTTAACTGAAGAATATAGCTGAAGACTAGAATCGTCAGCAACGTTCATGATATTCGCATATGCAGATGTCGTCAAGGTCTTGACATTAGTATCCTTACTACTGTCATACCCTAACAAATTCAAGGTTTCATTACGTTGCTCTTCCGACAATGAATAACCCATCACATAGTCTGGTTGAACATAAGATTCATCAATAACCTTTTGGACTTGTGATGATGTTGCTGCTTGCGCAACCGAAGTGAAGGCTGTTACTGAAGCCAAGATAGCCATCCCAGTAACAAGAAGTTTTTTCAATTTCATGTGTGTTTCCTTTCGAAAATAGAATATTATTCCATAATCTCCTAAAGGACGACTGGCTATGAGTCCAATCGTGAATTTATTATACCATGACTTAAAAAATTAAGGTCAAAAAAACTACTCGTGCAACTCCAAGGGAAGACCATCCGGATCAGCAAAGAAAGTCATCTTTTCACCGGTAAAAGCGTCCTTGCGAACTGGTTGGCAGGAAATACCCTTTTGTTCTAACTCTTTGACAACCTCTTCAATATTAGTCACTCTGAAAGCTAAATGACGTAAGCCACAGGCCTCAGGATAAGACGGACGTTTAGGTGGCTCCACATAGTTCGGATCACTGGTCTTATTGCCAAAGATTTCAAGTTCTATATCCCCACAACGTAAGTCTAACTTATAATCATGGCGTTCTCTACGGTGATTTTCCCGAATAATCTCAAAACCAAGTTTATTGACATAAAAATCTCGAGACAACTCATAATCAGAAACAATAATAGCAACATGGTGCACTGTATTTAAAAACATATTTTCCTCCATAGAAAAAGGCCAGAAGGCCCCTTTCTTAACTTTGAAATTGATTGTATGACTTATTAAAGGCCTCAATAATATCTGAACTTGCCTTGTCAAAATCTACCTGTGATTTCAATTCACCTTTGACGATTGTACGCTGAGTTGCTTCAGCATCCGTACAAGTTACCAAAGTAACTTCAGACTTGCCTGGTGTATCATCAACCACTGCTACTTCGGTTGGTTGAACAACCTTGACCTCACTAATGACATAAGTATAGACCTTATTTTTATCCGTAAGATAAATTTTCATGCCTTCCTTAGCCTTATCTAGTGGTGAAAATAGCATGTCAGATGCACCAGCAATACCAAAGACGTGGTGACTAGCTAGTGAATAGTTGTTTTCACCACCCATGACTTGGTCTTCCTTCATAGTTCCTGCACCGTAGGTCAACTCAGTATTGCCAAGTCCTTTGAAAATAGGGAGATTAATACCTACCTCTGGAATAGCAATACCACCAACGACAGGAAGCTCTTGAGCATCCATCTGTGCCTGCAAGACAGACTCTGTACTAATTGATTTAACGGTATCAAAGTCAAAGCTCGTCTTAGCTTCCTTGTTTTTCTCAATAGTCTTTTTAGAAACCTTGCTCACTTGATACTTATTGGTATTCCAAGCAATTACTGTGTTTCGAATAGACTTATTGAAAATCAAGGCTAAACCAACAACCAAGAGAACAACAATCAACACCCAGCGAAGAATATCCAGCCACTTACGGCGTTTTTTTGTTGCTTTATTTTTCTTATCTTTGCTCATTAGTTGTCACCACTTTCTTGGTCTTCGGAAGCTTGTTCAACTTCTTCTGGCTCAACTAAAGCAAAGGTTACAATACGAGCAGAGTCATCCAAACGCATGACCTTAACCCCTTGAGTTGCACGACCAGTTTGAGAGATATTAGCAACGGCAGTACGGATGATAACACCTGTATCAGTGATGACCATGATATCCTCATCACCAGATACTGTGACAATACCTGCTAAGTTACCATTCTTCTCTGTGATATTAGCAGTCTTGATACCTTTACCACCACGTCCCTTCGTTGGGTATTCAGTAGCTGAGGTACGCTTACCGTAACCTTTTTCAGTGATAATCAAGACTTCTTGGTCTTCTGTAATGGCAGCTGCACCAACAACTTGGTCCCCATCACGAAGAGTTACCCCTTTAACACCGGCAGCCATACGGCTCATGCTTCGAATAGTGTCCTCTTTGAAGCGTACACTGTAACCAAATTTGGTACCAATGACAATTTCTTCATTACCAGTAGTCAAGAAGACATTGATTAGCTCGTCACCTTCTCTCAATTTCAAGGCAATCAAACCGTTTTGACGGATGTTCTTAAATTCTGCTTCTTTGGTACGTTTAACCAGACCTTGGCGAGTTACAAAGACAAGGTGATTGTTTTCAGAAGCTTCATCGCTCTTAGCGTTAATGACTGTTTGAATGGTTTCACCTTCGTCCAACTTCAAGAGATTGACAATAGGTAAGCCTTTAGCTGTACGACCATACTCAGGGATTTCATACCCCTTGAGACGGTATACACGCCCCTTATTAGTCATGAAGTAAAGGTGATCATGAGTACTTGTTGAGACAATATCTCGAACAAAGTCATCATCGTTAACACCAGTACCTTGAACACCACGTCCTCCACGTTTTTGTGAACGGAACTCGTCTTGGGCTAAACGTTTAATATACCCCTTATTTGAAAGAGTGATAACAACATCTTCTTCTTCGATGAGATCTTCATCTTCAAGAGAAACGACTTCTCCGACCATAAGTTCTGTACGACGAGCATCTGCGAATTTACGCTTGCTTTCGTCCAATTCTTCCTTGATGATAGCAATGACACGTTCTGGTTTTGCCAAAATATCAGCTAAATCAGCAATCAAGGCAAGGAGATCATTGTACTCATTTTGAATCTTATCACGTTCCAAACCTGTCAAACGACGCAAACGCATATCAAGAATGGCTTGACTTTGACGTTCCGTGAGTTCGAAGCGAGCCATCAACTCAGCTTGAGCCTCTGCATCAGTTTGACTGTTACGGATAATCGTAATCACTTCATCCAAATGATCAAGAGCAATCAGCAAACCTTCTAAAATGTGGGCACGTGCTTCAGCCTTATCCTTGTCAAACTGTGTACGACGAACCACAACTTCTTGTTGGTGAGCAATATAGTCAGCCAAGATTTGACGCAAGGAAAGGATTTTAGGAACACCCTTTTCAATGGCCAACATGTTGAAGCTAAAGTTAGTCTGAAGTTGCGTTAATTTGAACAAATTGTTCAAGATAACATTGGCCGAAGCATCACGACGCACTTCGATGACAAAGCGTACCCCTTCACGAGAAGACTCGTCACGGACTGCTGTGATCCCCTCAATACGTTTTTCTTGTGCCAAACGAACGATATGTTCATGGACCTTGGTCTTATTGACCATGTAAGGAAACTCAGTGACAACAATACGCTCACGACCTGATTTAGTTGTTTCAATTTCGGTACGTGAACGAAGGACAATAGAACCCTTACCAGTCTCATAAGCACGGTGAATACCAGATTTCCCCATGACCAAGCCTCCAGTTGGAAAGTCTGGTCCAGGAAGAACTTCCATCAGTTCACGTGTTGTAACTTCAGGATTATCCATCATCAATTTGACAGCATCAATCGTTTCAGCCAAATTGTGTGGTGGAATGTTAGTCGCCATACCAACGGCAATCCCTGTCGCACCATTGACAAGAAGGTTGGGAATACGTGACGGAAGAACGATTGGCTCACGTTCTGATCCATCATAGTTATCTTGAAAATCTACGGTATTCTTGTTAAGATCACGTAGCATTTCCAAGGCGATTTTAGACATACGCGCCTCAGTATAACGCTGAGCGGCAGCCCCATCTCCGTCCATAGAACCAAAGTTCCCGTGACCATCAACCAACATGTAACGGTAGCTCCACCATTGTGCCATACGGACCATGGCTTCATAGATAGATGAGTCCCCGTGTGGGTGATATTTACCCATGACATCCCCGGTAATACGGGCAGATTTTTTATGTGGCTTATCAGGTGTCACCCCAAGCTCATTCATTCCATAAAGAATACGACGTTGTACAGGTTTTAAACCGTCACGAACATCTGGAAGAGCACGAGACACGATAACACTCATGGCATAATCGATAAAGCTCGTCTTCATCTCAGACGTCAAATTAACGTCAATTAAATTATTATCTTGCACTCTAAAAATGCCTCTTTTCTTTCATTCAAATCATTCCAAACTCTAATAAAAGAGTATAGAAAATTTCTATAATATTATACCATAAAACGCTTTATTTTTCAGTTGTGTAAAACGCTTTCATCTATTATTTACTTAATATTTCGTGACATCCATCACTTAAAGTGGTAGAATAAGCAGTGTACGGGGTAACCCAATTAAAAAATAAGGAGATGTTTAGACCCATGACTGCAACTAAACAACACAAAAAAGTCATCCTCGTTGGTGACGGTGCCGTAGGTTCATCTTACGCTTTCGCACTTGTAAACCAAGGTATCGCTCAAGAACTTGGTATCATCGAAATTCCACAATTGTTCGAAAAAGCTGTTGGTGATGCGCTTGACCTTAGCCACGCGCTTGCTTTCACTTCACCTAAAAAAATCTATGCAGCTAAATACGAAGACTGTGCGGATGCTGACCTTGTAGTTATCACTGCTGGTGCTCCACAAA
>ERZ773267.351-NODE-351-length-32696-cov-8.942771_pt1 | contig 32696 bp, 31 predicted proteins | sample MGYA00511959_ERZ773267 | MGnify/ENA primary metagenome ERZ773267 (study PRJEB29015, sample SAMEA2738165) | human oral metagenome | biome: human oral; feature: human-associated habitat; material: saliva | place: China | collected 2240 ...
CGTTTTGCTCTAGTACATAGACTTTACCGTTCAGCACGTGATCCACGATAGCAACGTGTCCGTATGGTCATTGTGATCTGATGATAATATCTCCTTGCATCAGATTGTTCATTCCCTTGATCTTTTCCCAGTTTGCAAAGAAGGGAGATTTTGGCATATCTTTGGCGTTCCCCAACGCTCCAATCTTCCCGAATTCTAGCCCTTCATCAATATACAGTTTAGCTAAGTCTGCACACTGGAAGCCATATCTCCCATCGTAGTCAACTCTCTTTCCGAGTCGCTTTTTTGCAAAATCCTTATATGGTCTCATCTTCTGCATAAAAATATAAAAACTATTTCTTCAATGCTGCACTCATGCTTTCAACTAATTTTGCAATCTCTTCTGTTTTTGTATCCTTTTTTGCAGGTTTCTGCTTAGCAGGTGGAGTGCTCAAATCTCTCTGGATATCGTGACCCTTTGAGGTCGAGAGCCCCATCAGTACTCCAGAAAAGAAGTTTTCCAAGAAGTTCTCCTGCTTGATTGCCATGTTTATCAGTCCAGCCAAGAGTGCAGAGAGCAAAGGAATATAAGGCTTAGCCCTCTCTGGAATGATGGGCTTGATTAAGTTCAGGAGGTAGTAGGTAAGTCCCATCACTCCTCCCGCCTCTAATAATAGATTTTCCATGGTTATTATTATAAAAAATAAAAGACTTAAATTCTGACCCCAAATATCGGATTTCTTCTAGGGGTTGGTTGGTATCCTGATTGATAGAGATTAAGGAGACTTACAAGCCTCTGTTTCTCCTCGCAGAGTGCTTGGAGCTTTTTGCAGTCACCAGTCTCTTTAACTTCAAAATTCTCTATCTCTTTACTAATTTGTTCAAGTTTGAGTCAGATTTCTTCCATTTTCTTTGTTTTAATAAAACTATTTTTTCAGCATATCCTTGATATCGGTTATCTTTGAATCAATATGTCTCATCTTCTCTTCGATGAGCATAATGTCTTTTTGGGTAACCCTCTGAGGGTTTACCTCATTTCTTCGGTCTTCTAAACGAGCGATTCTCTCATCCATCTTAACAAAGAAGGCAATGAGTGCGATTGCATTGATAACGATAGTAAGGATTAAAGACCAGTTCTTCCCTCGGAAGCTTTGTTCGTTCATTTTTTTATATAAATTTATGGAATAAAATCTTGTATAGAGTTCTCACAGTGATCTTTGTCAATAGCATCAAGGATAATCACCAACAAGAGTCCTCCAAGGCTAAGCGTTCAGTCTCTCTCGTTCTTACCGAGTACAGAAGAGATCGTCTCCTGAACTTTACCGAACTTATATCAGCTCGAAGTTATCAAGCAGCGATTGAAGAGATCACGGCACACTGAGTTCCCTATCTGGTCTATCCCTATAGCCACAGAGCGGAATATCCCTCAGAGGTATCAGAGTCCCTTCTTGCTTGCTGAATTTCAGGAAGGGAAGAAAAACCTGAACCAGATTTCTCCTAGTGTCCATAGGATCCCCAGCGGTAGTACTACCAGAGCCAGAGCTAGAGCTACGATCAGGAGAGCTAGGCTATGCAGTAGGTTTCTCATTTTTTGGCTTAGCAAATAAAGTATCTACTTCTGAAGGGAATTGTACTCAAGCCTCTTTTCGCTCCTTGTATTCTTCAGCTGTTACGTATTGGGCAATATCATTCAGATCAATATTCCCAAGATGAATCACTCCATCTCTTGTGAATCTCTCAAGTCCATCGTAAAACTTAATCATGAGGTCAAGTTTTGTGGCAAGAGATTGAGACTTAAAGAGAGCCATCTGAGGTATTAGAATTGAGACAATCACAGTAGGAATCCTGAGATCCTTGATCTCTTCTTCTGTAGGCTCTCTGTACTCAATAGTACAACCAGAATAAGTATGAATTCTCCTAGGATCAGCTCGAAACTTTGTTCCATCTGGTCGAGTTCATATTGCAGTTAACATGCTATAAGTAATTAAAAAATAAAATTAATCTCAGAAGATAGGTATTTTGTAGGTCTTACCACCAGGAGCCACAAAAGGCATAAATCATATAGCATTTCCTAGAGGGATATTTCCTGTTCTTACTGAAGAAGATACTTGAGGAGTAAAGAAATTCCTATCAATTCGTTTACCATCAATATGCCTACCGAAAGTCGTACATTTAACTACCTGCCCTATATGTTTTTGCTCTCTAGCATAAATAACCTCATTCGTTTTTTGCTTTGATATGCTAGTAAGAAATGCTCTAATATAGAAGTTTTGCATTGCTATTCTTACCTTAGGATTCATTGCTCAGAAGGAATCTGCTTTTTTGGTTATTGAGATTACATCTCACTTCTTAACCTTTATCTTATTACTTTTTTTACCAGTATTACCTCAGTAGGATACATAAACTTCTAATATCTTTGCCTCATTAATATTCAAATAAAAATTCCATAGCCCATTGAGAAGAGATCATATGTTCCCCCTAAAAGTAATCTCTGCCTCGATTTCCATATCAGTAGGAGCCACAAACAGAAACATAAAATCATCCTCGTCCTCAAATACAAAGTCTGCTCAGTTCCTATTGAAGAGATAAGTTTCTAATTGTGGGATTGTAATTTCAGTGCTTGAACTTTTTGCTGCTATATTATTTACGAATCCTTGGCAAACAAGATATGGCATCAATTGTGATCTAACCTTCTTATCTCCATTTACGGCGACAAAACTCAATCATTCAGAGTATTGTGTGCTATCACAAGCGATCTGGTAGTAGTTTGTTGAATTAACAATTCCTCACTGCTGATAGACCACAATATCTAGCAGTTCTCCTTTAGTAGATCAGAATTGATTATTGAGCGTAAGCGTGAATTCTTTCCAATCAGTCGTAAATTGAGTATAGGCGATTGTAGTTGTAGCAATAACTGCTCCTCCATATCGGTAGGCTTCCTTATCGCTGACATCTACTTTTACTCACTTCCTAACCTCTACAATCACGCTCGTAGTAGGAGCTCAGAATTTTTTTAGTTTCAGCTTTAATTGATTGCTAGCAGTTCAGCTTCCTATTCTCTGAATGTGGATTTCTTTATTCTTATCAATATCTCCGACATTGATTGCAATAGCAGAGTCTGTAAAGATTGGGGTCTTCTGTAGGAATAAAGTGTCTTCCATCGTATACTTCTCCCCCACAATCCCTGTTGTCCCCAAGTAGCTCGGAGTCCCTGCTTCTTCCAACTTCTCCACCTTCCCCTCAGTCTGCTGGACCTTAGCCTCTAGGGTGGTTGTTCTGCTAGAGATTACATCAAGTGCTGGGATGCTTATTACATTTCTCCTATCTATTGCTTGTCCTCCTTGGATTTCCCAGAGTGGTAAGTAGTTAGTATGACTTGGATAGCTCTTTGCACTTTTGATTTCTCCGATTCCCAATCCTTGAGCATAACTGGTGTTGCTATCAAGATCCTCAATCAAACTTGGATCTTTAACCAGCTTTTCCTTTATTTCTATAAAAATCTTGTCCCCATCAGTACAATTCAAAAAATCCAAATACCCCGTAAATTCAAATTGAGCAAGGAATTTCTGATTTGGGATCGGACTTGAAGTTGCTCTTGTACAAAGGACATATGCTGTTGCAATATCTGCCCCAGCTGAGAGTCTTTTACTGGTATTATCCCAAGTAAACATCGATGATGCTTCTACACCACCTTTGTTTCCTAGCAACCATTTTGCGATTTTGGAAAAATCATAGTCAGAGTTCTTTTGTGTGTTGTTGGAATTGATCATAGCAACTCTTTGGGTAGCCATAGTATGCAGATTAAAATATAAATACTTTGCCTGAGTGTAAGAGAGCTTCTTTTATTTTCAAGCCTAGTTTTCAACTAGGTTTATATTGATATATTTTTCTTATTTTTTCCCCTCTTTTCTGCAAAAATTAAAAAAACTGACCCTTGAGGTTGTTTACCTTTTGAGTCAGGTTGTTAGTATACAAAAAGATATACTTTTCCTTGATTTTTGTATAAAAATCTGTATACTATTATTGTTTTACTAAGGAGAAAGGAAATGAAAAACAAACTCATTTGGAAGGTAAAAGCTATGGAAATGCTCTATAGAGATCAAGATTACCACGATCGTAGACTTCCTGAAAATCTCAGAAGAAGCTATGCAAAAAAGTGTCAGATCCTTGAAGATACCCCCTCTATCAAGAACCTTGTGGCTCAGAAATGACTCAACTTTGAACCTTATGAAGAGCATTACAGTATCAGAGTCAATGATTGATGGAGAATTGAGTTTGACTATACCCACGAGGGAGAAATCATTATCTTTAATATCTTTGATGTTAACAATCACTACAAGAAGAACTTCTAGCTCTTCTTGTTAACCCAAAGACCCAACAAAAATCTTTTAGTTGTTAAGTGCTACCACAAATGAGACCATTTATTATTCATCCAGGAGAATTTTTACTTGATGAACTTGAGGCAAGAAATCGAAGTCAGGCTTTTTTCGCTGATTTGATCGGCAAAACAAGACAAGAAGTAAACCACTTGATCACAGGAAGAAGAAATATTAATGCAGAACGAGCTTTGAGAATTTCTGCAGCTCTAGGAACAGATCCTGAGTTTTGGCTTAACCTTCAAAACACTTATGATCTCAAAAACCTAGAGACCACTCAGGATGCACCTCAGTTCCTCAAAATCCAAGAGAGAGCAAGGGCACTTGTTTGAGCTTAAAAGAAAATCTGACCTCTTGAGTCAGATTTTTTCTTAGGTAAAAAAGTACAAAAAGCTTGCTTTTGTAAAACAAATATATATAATGTAATTACATTTATATCAGACAAGCAGACAGATGAGCAAAAAAGAGAAAGTCAGAGAAACTTTCCTCAAAGATCCTTGTACCGTTAGCCTCTCACAGATCAGAACCTTTCTTATTTCAGAGTGATTTGTTGAGATTGAGGCTTGAGGATCTCACTTCAAACTTGAGGGAAAAGATTGAAGAGCTTTCATTATTCCACTTCATCACTGAGATTGTCTAAATATTTACAAAAGAAAACTGAAACTTTTTTATTTAAGCTATCCTGAAAACCATGCATAAAGAATTGACCTTGTATATTCCAGTGGGAACGAAGAAGTTCCCCCTCATTATCAGAGAAACTGGGGAAATAGACCCAGATGACTGAGAAGTAGTAGAGATCTATTGCAAAGAAGCAAATCTTGATCAACCTTATCTCAAGGCAGATATTCCTACCTTATTGCAAGATATTGGAGCGATGATTGAAGCTGAACAAGCAAAGAAAAAAGATGATACGATCAATATCAGAGTAAAGGCAAGAGACAAGGTATTGCTCCAACAATATGCTTCAGCTGGGGGGTATCGCTCATTGAGTGAATATTTGCTTGCAAGAGGACTTGAGAGAGTAACTGCATAGCTTTTTATATTTGATCAGCACTATAAATCAGACACCAGAACATTTGTTGATTGTCTTTCTCCATAAGGGCTATCCGCATCTTTGTCCCTTTGTAGTTGAGGAAGACGGCAGTTGGTTTCTCAAAACGATTTATCCTGAAAGAACTTATAAACATTTATTTGATAAGAATGAAAAAAATGAATAAGAAACTAATTAGAGGGAGTGAAATCCCTCATCTCGTAGATCCTCAATTTGCTCACTACGAGTTTGATACTGAAGAAGTAGCTGAGATGGAGGCGTTGGCTAAAAATCCTCCAAAACCTCTTTCTCCGCAGGAGCAATCCGCTCTCCTTGCAAACCTAAAATCTCCAGCAAAAACAACAAAAACTGCTATCACGATTAGGCTTTCTGACGATGTTATCCAAAAGTTCAAGCAGATGTCAAAAGAAGAAGGTATCCCGTATCAAACGCTGATGTCCTCAGTCCTTTACAAGGTAGCCAATAAAAAGCTTTCTTTGGAAATTGTATAAATTTAAAAAAAATCTGACTCTTGAGGTTGTTTACCTTTTTGAGTCAGATCTTTTTTATTATGCAAGGACTCCTCATAGTGGTGCTTCAGAAGAAATAATCTTTTCTGCTCCAACATAAATCCCCACTCCCTTTACCAAGTAAATTTTGTTTGGGTCTTTTTTTGTGAGAGCTTTCCATTCTGCTTTGGTTAGGACTTGCTGGTTTGTCTGACCTAAGTTCTGCAGTGCGGTATTGACTTCAGTGATCTTCTTATCTACATATTGCTTGTTGGCTGCATCCTTATTATTATTCGGATCAGCGAGATTTTTGATTTTCAAATTGTTTGCGTTTAATTCCTTGTAGAATATTGTCTCATTAGGAGTGATTCTGAATACGTCTCTGTTGTTTGTCTTATCTCGCACTCCAAAAGCCCCATTCCCATCAGAGAAGAATTCATACATTCTTCCGTTAGGGTGGCGGAGATAGATTGATGCGCTCACTGATCCATTCCCTGGTACTACAACCCAACCAGAGATTTCTCTTACACGGTTATTCAGATTCCCAGCAGTCAGCATATTCTCTGGGACATTAGGCAATGCAGATAAGAGTTGAGCAATCTCTTCCTTTGTGTGATAGACTTGGTTGTGGTTGTGATCGCTAGGAGTAAATTTATCCGGCTTATTTTTTATTTCATTCCATGCATAATCAGGCTTCTTATTCTTCTTCGCCCATTCATGAACATCGCTCGCAGGCATACTCGTAGGAAAATCTGAAATCTGACTCTTTGTGTGCGTGTGTACCTTATTCGCCTTACCCTCCAGTGCTTCTACTAGCCCAACAATGTTGCTAATCCCTAATTGACTGAGTATTTTCTTATTCTGTTTGATATAATTGACAATTTCTTGGAGTTGATCCAAATCTGTATCATCAGAGATCAATATCCTATTGATATTGTCAATGAGTCCCTTCAGTACCTTTCCTTGTTTAGCTGAGAGGGGCTTGATCTCCTCAGTGTTGAGATTATCCACAATATCAGCAAAGCTACATTTGAGCTCAAGAGCTTTTTTTGTAGCTTTAGAAACTGGCTTATTCTCATCTGAGGTGTTATCAACCTGATCAAGTCAGACTTCAGACTTATTGTGCGTATGTTGAATCGGAGCTTTGCTCTCTGCGGTTTGCTTTGCCTCATTAGCTGTATTCAATGCAGTTTGAGCCGTTTGAGCTACTCACTGAACGAAGCTTGAGTCAGCTTTTTGCTCTATTTTCGTATTTTGTGATTGGATCGCTTGGTTGACTGCTGAGGAGCTAGCGTATCAGCTGAGGTCTACTTGAGGGGCAGGGGTTTCACCGCCCCCTTTTCTTTGTCTGAGGAGCTTTATTGATTTTTCTACATTTTCTACTCGGTTTTCAGCTGTAAAAGGACTCACGAGAAACTCTTGAATTCCATAGACTACTACCTTGCTTGCGTTCGAGTAGCTTGTAGTCTTACTTTGCACAATTGCTTCCCCACTGTAGTCATAAAAAGAGTTGGTATTTACGACCTCCACCTTGATACGATCTCAGAGATGAGCAATGATGCTTCAGTTTGCTACTTGGATTTTATACTTTCTTTGAGGTCTTGCTTGCTCTTTGGCAAATTGCTTGGCTTTTTCGCTATCATCTCCTTTACGGATTTGCTTACTTACCACGCCAGTCAATACTCCTGAATACTGACTTTTGTCTACGGTTAGGTTTCCTTTGCTATCTTCGACCAGTACTACATTTCCCCCAGATGCAGTCCCTATCAGCTCAATATTCGTGATGTTTCAGGGATTTGGAGAGTGTCCATCATATTCCAAGATTTGCGTTGCTCTCAGATCCTCTCCATGCTTCTTGAAGTGAACCGTACCATCTACCACAGTCCAAAAGAGCTCCTTCTGCTCACAGATCTCATCAAAAATATCATAGTAGTCATCTCCTTGAGCGATCTCTAAGCTTAGTGTTTCCTCTTTCTGAATCTCAAAGCCCCAGTCCTCGTTAAATTCTGTATTGTAAGGCTCAAGAAGTTTTTGGAGGATACTACTCAGTGCTTGAGCGGTGAAGGTATGCTTTCTAAGCGTTTTTCTTTTGTGAAAAATTGCCTTTTCCCCTCTTGCAATAATCTTTAGCGATTGAAATTGTCCCCACACAGGATTGATCTCATGGATATACCCCCTAAAGAGTAACTTATCCTCATTTCCATTAGATTCATAGAGTTCTACTTTGCCTTCCTCTTTGATTCCTGGAGCGATTGGCATCACAAATTCCGCCTCTCCAACCCCTTTGATTTCCTCTTTGATCACTACCTCTGAGGTAATCACTATCTGATCAATAAGTTTTTGGCTCCAAATATGAGGATAAAACTTTGCTATAATCTCCATTATGCATACGTATCACGATATAAAAGTCTGATTTCAGCTCTTTCACTTGGATTATCAGTCAGTACTACCAAACGATTTACTCAAGGTTCGAGGAATATCTGGCCTCACGTGCTTCTTTTTGGTTTGATATTGATTCCTTTGTCCTCGACTACCAATTCCTTGTTCGGCAAAAAGTCTCCATTCTGATTGTCGTATACAAAATCTTCCGTGATCGCTTCTACTCTAAATTTTTGAGTATTTGTCAGATTGAGGATTTTGAGATTAGTACATTTTCCTTTGGCTTCCAGTCTTATCGGTGCTTGCCGATTTCCTCTATTCTCTACTACGATTTCTCCTCCGTATCCTCAGAGTGCTACTCCCAGTCCAGTACTTAAGCTTGTCCCCCCAGCACTTCAGAGTTGTTTTTCTACTGTTTTCAGCTCCACACCGTAGTATTTTTCAGAGGGACTTGCCAGTTGAAATTCATAAGGCATCCTGATATCTCAGAGTGCATTCTTGAAATCAACCGCTTTGGTCACTTTTGCCTTGCAAAATACTGCACGATCATCATCCGTAAGCCAAAAGAGATGATGATAAGCATTTTTCTGAGGATTTGCCTCGATATTGAGTTGGGTTCTAAGGAGTTGGTAGACTTTTCCCCTTTGTTCTTTCTCCATTCCCAATCCAACCCCCTCAAAGTCAAAGTATCTTACTCCGTACAGCGTAGATGAAATCAGTCCTCCATGATAGCTCTCATTGAGTGAGATTTGAGTTCTTTCTTGGATATTGTAGTCTACATTTTGCAAGGGGTAGGAGTATCCTTGCTCTCTTTGGAGCTGAATTTGGACTTCATCTGCAAAGTTCAGCTCCTTAAATCTAAAATTTTTCCCTATCATCAGTCTTACAAAAAGAAATAAAAGTCTGATTTTATCTAATTCAGATACCCCCCAGGGAAGCTTCTTGACGTACTTCCTACATTGGTGATATGATAATTGGTCGTTTTGTTGTTTGAGTTCGTCGTTTGATTATTGTTGATTACTGATCCTTGTGCATTACTTTTTGCTTGATTGATCTCAGCCATCATCGCTTTGACTTGATTGACATAATCTCTGGTGATATCCGCACGCTTGAGCAACTCACCTCTGTAGTTTTGTGTTTCGTTTTCCCAAATTTTTATGATCTCTTGAGAGTGCTTGAGTGCAAGTTCTTTGCTGTCATTGAGTTTTTTTTGCTCTGATGCATATTCTTCTGCGAGTTTAGTTTGCTGATTGAGTAAATCACGAGCATATTCTTGATTTTTGAAATCAGTTATTTCTATGTATGCTTTTTTTTCAGCATCTCGGTATCCGAGCTTGTCAGTCTTATCTCCATGTTCATCTCTAATATAGTCAATTCCTTTTACTCCAACCTCTCCACTTGCAGTGTAAGATTCTAGGAGGCGTTGATGTTCCAGTTTGATACGTTTTTCTTTTTCATACTTTTCTACGAGCTTTACACTTTCAGACTTTTCAGCTTCGATTTTTGCTTGTTCTTGTTGTTCCTTAGTAGTTTTCTTCTCTAGATACAGCAATTCTTCTTTCAGCTTGAGTTGTTCTAAAATTTTATCAATTGCCAGATCACCGACCTCTTTAGTTCAGGCTTCTTTTCGTTTTTGAAGCGTTTCTTTATCGTAGGCATCTAGATACTTCAGTGCTGGATTATCACTCTCATTGTCTCTGATTTGCTTTTTGACTTCATAATACCTTGCTCCAAGATCTTTGATATGAGTTTTATCCATTTCATCCAGATCATGTTTGACCGATCTGAGACTTTCTCCTGCTTTTTCTTTGATCTCCTCAAACTTCTTTTTGATTTTATCGAGGTTTTCAGTGTATTTTTTGATATCCTTACTTGCTTCATCTGCTTTTTTCTTGTGATCTTTGTAGTTCTCCTCTCTCCCTTTTTTTAATTTTTGCATATATTCGTCCGCTTGTTTCAAGAGATCATCATTTGTTTTTCATTCGATATCTTTTTTCTTTTTCTCATATTTCTCTTTAATCTCAGTCAGTTTTTTCATCTTTTCTTCTTCAGTAAGCGTTGAGTCTTGGACTGCTTGGATTTCTAAGTCTCTTTGCTTCTCTAACTCTTTTTTGAGGTTTTCGGTTTTTGATTTTGCGGATCCTCCTCATCATCATTTCTTTGTATCCATGATATTTTGAACATCTCAAAGCATGGCGACTTCAGCCTGAAGATCTTTTTTAATTCATTCTTTCACTTTTCATGCTGCTATTTCGTATTGCTTAGAACGATTTTTTGAAAACAATTCAAATTCTTTAAATCAATCCGTAAGCCCAATTCATTCAAATTGTGGTCAAGAAACTCTTCATAAATTTATTGTTCATAAATTAAGATTTCCAATAATATCTGAGACTCCAGGAATTTTTTTAATTAAACCAATAAAAGAGTTAAGCCCACTAATCCCATTATTTATAAACTTTTCCAAAACTCATAATGTAGCATTTGTAGCAGAGGTAAAAGCAGCAGGAAGATTATTAACTGCTTTCCATATATTTCTTCAAAAATTAAATATTAACTGAAAAGTATTTTCAAAAAATATTCCAATATTGTTCGATGCTGTTGGAAGTGTACTTGTAAAGAAGTCTGTAAATCGTGTAAAAACTGGAACTCGTATAGCGTTCCATACCATACCAAATTGTGCAGAAAAAGCTTGCCATTTATTATTTTGGATTTGGATTTGACTTGTCGTAGTCTGAAATCTTTTGTCTGCTTCCTCCTGTAATGCATTATTTTCTTCTCGTGCTTGGTTTGCTGTCTCCAACGTATTATTCAAAAGATCACCTGCATTCGCCAAAGAAAGAAAAGCTTTTTGTAATCTTACATCTTTTAGCCCCATTTCTTCTAATACAAGATTTGCATCTTGTCCAGCATTTTGTAATCCTTGAACAAAAGCAAGGAACCCCTCTCCAGCGTTATCTTTCCAGTTTTTCTTAAATTCGTCTGCACTTTGCCCCGAAATCCTAGCATATGCTTGTAGCTCTTTACCTCATTTATTTACTGCATTATTGATAGCGAGGAGTACTTTTTGTGTCGCAGTTCCTCCAGCCTCTGCCTCAATACCTACTGAAGTAAACGCAGTGGATATCGCAAATATCTGAGGAGTTGTAAGCCCCACGATTTCTCATGCACCAGCAATATTTGTTGCAAAATTTACGATTTCACTTTCTGTTGTCGCAAAGTTATTCCCTAGAGCCACAACAGATGCCCCCATACGATCCACGTTCTGCAAAGGTTCTTGAGTGATATTTGCTATTCTTGCAAAGTCAGTAGCTGCCTTTTCTGCAGTAAGGTTAGTTGATACTGACAACTTAGCAATTACATCAGTAAATCATAGAAGGTCTGAAGTCGCTACGCCTAATTGCCCTCACATTTCTGCAATAGATCAGAGTTCTTTCACCGACATTGGTATTTTTTTACTCATATCTATGAGACCTCATTCTATTTTTCTTAGATTCTCTTCCGAATCATTTACTGTTTTTCTTACACCAGCAAAGGTATCCTCAAATTCTTGTGCATTTTTCCCCGCTTGAGAAAGTGCTTTTCAGAAAGCTAGTACCGCAGCAAGTGCAACTTGTAGGTAGGTTCATATCATTGGTATTTTACCCAAAAAACCATCCAATGCTTGTAATCCTCCTCCAGAAAAAACCTCTTTTATTGTCCCTCAAAAACTATCAAACTTTGCCTGAAGTCTAGAAGTTTTTTCGTCTCAAGTGTTCAGGTAGTTATTAAGCTTTCTCTTTGCTTCTGTAAGTTGTCTTTGGAGCTCTTGGGTTTCTATAATAATTCTCCACCTTGCTTGTTCTGAAGTTGCTTTTTTAATTTTTGCCCTTGCATCTTTAAGAGCAAGATCAAGTGCGGCGACATTTGCCTTTAGTTTATAAACAGTTTCTTTATCTAGTTTCTTTTTTGTGTCTCTCGCATATTCTTCTATTCTTTTCATTTCCACAGAAAATTTATCTTGTGCAGATACAATAATTACCACATCATCAGTATTATTCATTCTAGGGCTTATTATCAAATAAATGCCCTAACATTAAACAAAAAAAGCACTCAGACAAGCGCTTTTTCTTTTTAGGTTTATATTGATATATTCCTAAATATTATTTCTAATTTCTAAAGTCTATTTCTACAATTTTCAAACCCAATTTTCATTGAAAGCTTTATTATTGATCGCATTCAATTCTCAAGTAGAGATATGATATTTTTCTATTATGCTATCATCACATTGCTGATATAATATTTTTGATAGTTCCAAATTTTTTTCTGTATTTTTTTCAAAAAGTGTTTTATTGAAAGTGTTTCAGTTCCAATATATTGGATTCTTGCTATCTGTTGGATACTGTTTTTCAATATTTGCTCTTATGCTATCTTGACAGTGAATAAAATCTTTATAGATTCTTTCATCATGAGATAATGATTCTTCTTTTTGTTGTTCAAGCATTCCAAAGATAAGAGCAACAAGAAAGAATACTCACACAAGTGCTCACCCCCACTTAAACATTGTGGTAAAATCAAATGACTTTCATTTTTTTGCTCTTTCTGCATTAATTTTGTGTATGGCAATCACAAAGATAATAATTCAGATAAGATATCGCATGGTATATCTAAAGCTATAAGATAAAAAAATCATACCACAATTATCTTTATATTTTCTCTTTTTGCAAGAGAAAATGAATAAATCATCTTTTTTTTCTTTCCTAGCTTTTCAAGAAGGCATCGATTTTACTTTTTTCTTTTTCGAGCTTTTCTCCTGCTTGGAGCTGTTGTCCTCTGAGTCTGTTTTGTTTTTGCCCTTCTTCTGACTTAGCATTGAGGTTCCAGAGGATACCTTCTGAGAGGTATTCAATCTCTTGCAGGGTGTACTCCATGAGCTTTCTTGGTTCAATTCTTAGCTCTTGCACAAGGAAAACCAAATAACTTGCATAAGGCGAAAATTCAGAACTTCCCCCTGAGTTTTTTCTTTCAGTATGAAATGCAGTTGCTATTATTTGTCCTCAGATTTTATCAAGATTTGCTATCACTGCCTGTTCATCCTTCATACTGAGTTTTTTGCTTGCATTATTTTTTATCCACTCCAGAAAGAAAGCCGTTTTTTCTTGGTCTGTTGTCGCTTGTTGGAGTTGGAGATACTGATAGAGGGTTGCACCTCCATAAGTGATCTTGATGGTTTTCTTTCTTGTCCGCCAAAGGACTTTTTTTTCAATAATGAGTTGAATCGTTCGTCTTTTCCTGAGCATTTCTTCCTCAAAAAATATAAAAAACCTGACTCTTGAGGTCAGGCTTCATTATTATTGTGCTTTTTCTCTTTTGATAAGCCAACCTCCACCTTGATTTGCTGTAAATTCAAATGGAGAGTTTTCTACACTTCCAGCTCTTACATAATCTACGAAAGAGAATACCAATTCTCCTGTAAATGCTGAGCTTGTAAGATAGACATTCACAAGTTCTCCGCTTTCGTTTTCCATCCCTTGCAAGATTACTACACACTCAGGAATTACACGAGGTGTGAGCTTCTGCCCTGCAATAGTGTAAGCTTTTTCTGTTCCTCCTCCTGCAGGTACATCGATTACCTTGAGGTCAAAAAATTGCTTAATTGCCTCAAAATCGAGGGTTTCATACCAACTACCAGCAATTTTTGCTTCAGGAGTATTCGCTTTGAGGATAGTTCCTTTGTCATCAGTTTTTACCTCAATTTCGTTCCCTTTTCCAATAGTAAGCTTTACATCAATTACCGATCCAATTCTTTTTGCCTTGTTCCCAGTAATCAGTGCATCACAAGCAGTGATGATGTCTTTTGCATTGCTCAAGTCTTTCTTGATCTCAGCAATTTCTCCTCTTGGAGCTACAAATACTTTTGCTGCACTAAGCAAAACATTCTTTAGTGTTTCGTTCATGGTTTATTCATTTTCAGATATAAAAGTTTCAGGCTCTCAGTCCTTCTTATCAGAGGATATCTCCTCCTTTTCCTCCTTTATAGATTTGATCATCTCATATCCAAAAGGCTTAAGAAGCTCTTGAATCTCCGCAGTAGCTTCAATCTGCGTCCCCGCCTTGATCAATTCCCCATTCAAAAGGGTATCGTTCTTTAGCGTCAGATTTGTTTTCTTTTTCATTTATCTTTTGTGATAACATAAATAGCTTTTTACGAGATCAAATCTTCCTTTTTCATCGGTAAGTGGTGGAGAAATTCATTCTTCTACGATCTTTATACATCCAAATTTTGTATACTCAAAGCCATAGACAAGTGCTTGATTCAGTAAACTTACTACTTCATAGAGCCCTTGGAGTGATACATTTGCATCGTGTCCGATCACTCTAATATCAAGCAAACTTCTCTTGGTTGAGATGGTATCCACCACTTCAGAAGTCAAAGCAAGTAAAATACTGATTCCTTTTTGCTCTCTTTTTGGCATTTCTAAGAAAATACGATCCCCCAAAATTGCTTTGAGTTTCTCGTTCTTTTTCAATACCTCTACGAAAGTAAGTAAATTCAGCATGTTATGTATTTTACCATCTAAAACAGCCTTAGGCTGATGTTATATCTTGATTCTTGATAAAATTTCAGACTTGATTTCTTCGCTTATTTTCCCCCTAATCTTTTCCTTTGTCCTTCCAAACATTCTCGCACCGTTCCCTACATAAAAGATTTTCCCTTTTGGCTTATGATATCCAAACCTGCGACCATCTTTTGCTCCATATTCTACATATATCGCATAGGGAGTATCATTATATACTCTTACTGTATAGACATTCCCATGCTTTTCTACTTCGGATACTTTATTGTTTCCTATAAGCTCCAAAGTATCTTCAGGAGTGAGTTTGTCTACCTCAGCCTTGATCTCCAGTGCTTTTTTCTTGAGCACTGCAGGAATAATCTTTTCTAGGTTAAACATTTTCTACTAAATGCACGGATAAAGTCAGATTATCAATCTTTCCGCTTGGTAAGCGATATATTTGCACCGTATCTATCAAAAAGACTCCATAGCTTCAGAGATCAAAAAGCTCAATAAGCATTCACTTCTTGACCTTGTCATATTCTCAAGAAAGCACAACCTCTAAAAGCTCTTTACTCGTTTCCCTTCCATCATCAGTAGGGCGGTAGTTTGATTTTTGATTCGTAGGAGCATAGAAATCACAAGCAATATCAGTAAAAATCTGATTTTTTACTTCAGTTTCTCTCCCATTTACGATTTGAAAACTTCTTTCCCAAATCCTGCATTTCTTATCAAAAAACATTTCTACCAGCTATAACGAGCTAAAACTTCCCATACTTTCTGCTTGAGAGCCTCGCTTTTGAAAGCAATTTTTTTGAATTCAAAATCGGTTGCATATTCCACCTCTCTTGGTCACATTTTGATAGATTTCTCAGATAGATTTCATTGTTGCAGCAATGCAAATCTGTCTTCAATCATCTCCATCATGACTCCCTTGATATCTCAAGGTAAATTCTCCTGATTAAATCAGCTTTTTACCTCTAGTTCTAAGAGTGGATCAAAAGCACTCTTTCCCTTAAAAAAGAGTTCTTGGCAACTTTTCCCAACTGCCTTGAATGCTATGCTTTCTCCTGATTGTCTCACTTCTGAGACATTGAGGAGTTGAGTATTAACCTTGAGCCAACCATTCACGAGATAGACTTCATCAGGATAAAAACTAACAGTTCTAATCCTTTCTTCCAGAGGAAGCAATGCACAAAAAATCCCTTCAATCTCTGAGATGAGTTGGGCTTTTTGTGCGTCATCTGCTTGTATGATGAGTTCGCTTTGGTTAATAAACATTATTTTAGAGGGTAACGGATAAACTAATTATCTTGTGTTTCACTACTTTCTTCCTTTATTTCTCCCTTTTTAGGAGCTTTCTTTGCTTCCTTTTTTGTAGACTTTGCTTCATCAGTAGATACAAAAAGATACTTTGGTAAAGCAAGTTCTGTTTCTACCACTTCATTAGGTTCAACCTTCACCTTAGGTTGCCCCTTTTCAAGGACAACCATAGTGTGATGTTGACCTACATACTGATACTTTTTTAGCATTTGAGTAGGTATTTAGAGTATAAAACTATGCATGAGTTACATTGTATCCGATAGCTACGAAGTTGAGATTGTCTTTCCCTTGAAGGTTAGCAAATCCCCAGAATCCGTAAGCTTCAAGAAGTGTCCCAATACCAAAGTCTACTTCAGTATTAAACAAGAGCTCATCAAAGTCTCCATGCTGGATTGCAGTCACATCAAAAACAATAATTGTTCCAGTTGTGTTCTCACTCGCAGTTTTAGATACTTCTCCAGTAGCTGATGCTTTTGCAAGCAAATCAGTAACAAAAAGGTCAGAACCTGCAATATTTGTGATTGCTCCAGTATAGATTGTAGAATTAGCACCATTTTTAGCAGCATCCTTGAAGTCATCCTTTTGCAAAAGTGCATAGTAAGTAGCCTGATCCATAAGGATAATCTTTTGCCCTGGAGTAGCGGTTGAAGTTACCAATCCTTGAAGTTGGAATACATCATTCGCTCCTTCAAGAGTTCCAATATCAATACTTGTCTTAGTTCCTTTGAGTGCAGACTTTCTCAATCCGTTATCGAATACAAATCTTGGATCTGTTTCATATCCAGCGATTGTTGTCACTGCAGCTCCTTTATAGTTTACATTTCCTGTTCCTGTCTCAGTATCACCATTGATGATAGAGTCAGCCATAGTGAGAAGCATTCCAGCTCTGATTCTACTTACAAGAATTGCATCAAGCTCAACTACAGTAAACTTCTGAAGTTCCACAGACATAATCAAAGAGTTATAGATCTTTTTTGCTTCAATCTTGATCTTGTCAGAGTTTGCTTTTTGGATTCCCTCCTTGGCTTTTCTGATCTGATCAGAATCTAACATTTCAGACAAGACTCTTGCTTTCCCTGGTCTTCCAAGAATAGGCACAGTCTGTGTTTGTGCAGTCAAAGTATGACTTCCAGTCAATGCAGAAAGGAAAGCATAGTTGCTATCGATCTTTCCGAGATCAATCAAAGAGCTTACCATTACACTTTCAGGCACAAGTTCTTTACCAGCACCTGCAGTTTTAGTAACATTTGCCACAGAGTTAAGTTCTACAGCTTTCTTGTATTCATTTTCTAGCTGGTTCATTACTGCATCAGTATCTACTTCTCCAGCATCATTTTTTAGCATATTTTTCAATGCATTTTCTCTCACCAAAAGTGAAAGTTCTCTTGTCGTAAGTTCGTGAGCGGACTTAGTCTTGATAGAATTGAAATAATTTACAAAGTTCAACATGATACTACATCATAAAGAATAAAAGGTTTTGTGGATTATCCACTAGTTAAGAATCTTTCAAAGACTTGCTTTGATTTCTTCATCTGTTCTGATTGCGAGTTCATCTCTAGGAGTACTTGCAATCAAGACTCTCTTTGAGTTTTCGTGCTTTTGCTTAGCTTCAAGCTCCGAAACCTGTTGAGAGAGGGTTTCTTTATCTTGCTTCAATTGTTCGTTCTCAGCCTGCAATTTATTATTTTCAGCTTTGAGCTTCTCAATTTCATCAGATAAAATATTTTCTTCTTCATCCTCATTCTCAGGGGAGTCGGGAGTATCTTCGCTAGCTTCAGGAGTTTCACCCTCATTTTCCAGATTATTTTCGCTAGTTTCAGGATTATTTGTTGCTCAATCAGTCTTTTCCTCTGATTGTTCATCGTTTTCTTTTTCGTTCTCGATTTCCATATTCTCAGGGATTTCGTTATCAAGCTTTTCTATTGCATTGATTCTTTTTACCTCTGCGTTTTTGTTCGCACCTACGGAGACAAAAGAGTATTCAATGATTTGCACTTTGGTGTGTGTTTGAATCCAAAGCTCTTGCAAAGCTACAATAGCTTCTCTAATTTCTGACCACTTTTTCCCTTCATCAAACATTCTATCCACCATATCTCGCATGAGATCAAAGAATTCTTCAGGAGTTTTTTCCTCGTTGGTATCTTTATTGATGTAGAGGATTTCCAACGGAATATGACCAGTACTAATGTCTCTTACCAATCCTCTTGACACTCTTTTTTCGGTGAGGTCATCGTAAGCAAACCCTCTAGCACAAAGGATGCCTTGTTCTTCATCTACTGCAATATCAAGCGTCTTTCCGATAGGTTGATCCATATCGTGTTGCAAATATACCAACCCTTCATAGTCAGAGAAGTAATTTGCAAATCCTTCTTGCCAAGCAGAGAGGAGGATTCTATATCCATTCATATTGATACTTTCGTCGCTCAATACGGCCTCAAAGCTAAACGCTCCTTCAGGGATCAGATTTTTTTCTTCTTCTGTAGGAGAAAAGCTTAAAGTCTGAACCTTCCCTTTGGTAAACCCTCCATGTTGGTTTACAAAAGCTTTGAGTTCCTTTTTGGTCATTGATTTGTAAAAGTCGAGACTGTTCGATTCTACTTGTTGTCTGAGGATCATATTCCTCAAGAGCACTTTTAATTCTGATTTTTTCATTATCAAATTTCGTTATAGAGTAAATTTTGGACATATTCTTTTTCAATCACTCCTTTATCAAAAGCTTCTAGTGCTATTTTGATGAGTGCTTGATTGTCTTTGAGGTATGCTGGCAATATCTTGATATTCATTCAATTCAACGGTGCTATCAATCTTTCATAAGCTCTTGTAATCGTTTTTCCTAACAAATCAGCCCGCTTGCTGAATTCTCCATTTACTGCATTCCTTACTGCATGAAGCTCAGCTTCACTCCCTCATTCTCTTAACCACCCCAATCACCTCAGATCAACCCCAAGCATCATTCCGATATTCTTATTTGAGTGCAGTCTAATATCGATACTCTTGATGACCGCATCCATACTATCTATTACTTTTACATCACGGATAAGGTCAGATACTAGAGGTTTCCCTTGATTCTCTGCACCTCAAAACCTTTCCTTAAAAGTTCTTTCTATTTTTCTTTTTTGCTCCTCTGAGATAACCTTGCCCTGTTCTATCATGTATACGATATCAGGATTCGCATTGTTTTCATACTTTTTCTGAGCAGTGAGCTTTGTGTACCTATCTACTAGTGCATCATCTATCGCCCCACTAAAGAGACAATCTCCATATCCTTCACGATTCAGACTCGGTTTCTTGAGGGTCTTGGAATAGTAAGGGATCTTTTGATTCTTATATTCTAGATCAAATACTCCTTCTCCATTCTGTTCAAGTCTTACTCTCCTATTATCTAGAGGGATAATCTTAAGCGCATATCACTTTTCTGATACAACACTAGCAGCATTGATACTCATTCCACAGGCTACGAAGTTCCTGATTGTGTTGTATATCCATTCCGTCATCTCTCCTTCATCACCAAATATCGTTTTTACTTCTTCAATGATTGTCGGTCATAGTCAACTTAAGACTTCATCACCATTTTTATCGACCAGTGTGATGTTAGTCATTGCATCAGCAATAAACTGGATAAATCTCCCGATTACTACATTTTTATTGGCAAGAGCATAAGCAAGAGTGTATGCGGTATCTTTCCCATAGTCTTGTGCATTGATAAGATTCTCAATACTTGGAGTCCCTGAAAAAATGAGCATATTTGAGAGTCCACCTCCAAAGCTATTATTCTGTTTATTGACTAGCTGAGTTTTTTTTCTGCTCCTTTTCCCCATCACACCATCTCAAAATAAAATCTTTTTTCTGATTGTAAAAAAAGAAAAAATAAGTGCAAGCCTAGTTTTCAACTAGGTTTATATTGATATATTTTTTATTGTTTTTTGTAGAAAGTACCGCACTTTGCAAAAATACAAAAAACCTGACTTTAAAGTCAGATTTCCTTATTTTAGAGTACAAATCCTCAAGAACTCCATCCATCAAAACTCCATACCATTGCATCTACAAGATCATCCTCATTACCATCTTCTCCTGTAAAATTGATCAATTGATTGACCAGTTCCTCGGTTGCTCATTCGAGAAAAAAGACTTCTCCTCTCATAAAGTCGCTTTCATACTCCTTGAGTCTTGTCAGCTTGTCTTTGCTTGCACTAACAATCTCTACTGCGAGATGTCTTTTTTGCAATGCCCTTGCAAAGATTGCACCACCGTTGTTGTTCTCTACTTTGATCATAGATGCTCAAAATTCGTGATACAGCTGTTCAAAGACTGCTTCTACATTTTCTTGGAGTTTCTCTTCTCATTGGAGTTTGATGGATCTGAGTACATACTTGTACGGTACTTCTCCTCTCAGGGCATGCCCAGTCACTACGATACCAAAACTATCTGTACTGTTTTTGGTGCTGAAAGCAGGATCTCCTCCAATCTGAATATAGTCAAAACTTGATGGCAAGTCAGACTTTTTTACTTTTTTACACCATTTGAGGTCAATGACTGTTTGTCCTACCGTCATTGGAATACCGAGCCAGTTTTGCAAAAATCCACTTCATTCTTGAGCTCTTTTGGTCTGTAAACTTACCACTCGAGCATCTTTGTTTACGATGCTTGCATTGGTTTTTGTTGCTTCTTCATCAGTGTTTACATATCTTGACCACAAAGGAGTTCCGCTTTCTTTCCCTGCTTCTCAGTAAATAAAATTGCTAAAACACTTTCGCCTCTTATTGTTCAAGTATTCGTTCCTGATTCTGACATTTCTCCCATCGGGTCTTACCACATTACCTAAACATACAATGCGATGTTGAGCATCAAGCCCACCAAATACCTCTTGCTGTAAAAATAAAAAATCATCTGAAATCAGAGTTTTGTTTTTGGTATTCTTGATATTGTCTAGATCATCAAAAAGGAGAAAGTCTGGTCTAACGATTCCGTATTCATGATGATAATGGATTTCCCCTCTCAGTGCTTGTCCCATACCAAACGCCTTGATCTTGATTCCATTGGTCGTTATAAATTCTCAGATTCCAGACTTAAGCATAAAATCCTCATCCTTCATAGTCTTTTGCCTCTTTGCATAAAGCTTACCAAAATCATTCACAAGCCTCTGATTGTTCCCCAGCACATTTGCGAGCATGAAGTTAAACCCTTTTGCCTTTTGTGCATCGTAGCAGAGGTTGCAGATAAAACGAGCTTTTTTGTAGCAGATCAGCCATGCCTCATAAGCAATACCGAGGAGAGTGGTCTTTGCACTCTCACGATGACCCTCACAGTAAATATTCAGTCCCTTATCTACTGCACTGAACCGTTCAAAGTGATATTTTGCTAGTTTCGGATACCTCAAAGAATCAGAAAAATAATAGATCACAAAATGCTTGAATGACCTTTCACAAAGCGCTATCCTTGTATTTCTCTTGCTTAAGAGTTCTATATCCAGCCTCTGCATTTTACCAATGAAAAATAAATACTAGTTCTTGTCTAAGAACTGATGCAGTGAGTAATTTTTCTCAATGAGGTCTTTGCACCTCTTTTTGAGATTGTAGTAGTAGCCCTTGGAGTTCATGTACATTTCAGCAATAATGGTCTTTCTGTTCTTTCTTTCCAAATAATACTTTTGGATAAATCAGGCTTCTCTCCTTTTTTCTTTACTGATAAGATAGACTACAAACTTCTCGTAATTGAACGCCATTTTAATTTTTTTAAGATAAAAGAGATTGTATCTTTTTTAGTTCATCTTCAGTGGGTTCGGGGTCTTGCTTAATACTTGCTTTCATATCTTGCTGGATATACTTGGTCGGCTCTCATTTTTCCACCTTCAATATCTCTCGTATTTTTGCCAAATCCAACATTGATCCTCATTCCTCTAACATCTTTTCTAGCTTGTCGGAAATAAGCTTGATGACTCTTTTGTGCATCTCTGCTAATTCTTGGGTACTTGGTTTATAAAACTCCTTCATTTCTTCTTTGATCTCTTGCTTGGCTTCTTCTAGTGCGTTTAATTTTAGCTTTGCTTTTTCTTCTGCCCACCCCTTAGTCTGCTTGTTGAAGTTTCAGTCTAATTTGCCCTTTCATTGCTTATCCTTTGCTTTCCACCATTCTTGAACAGATTGGAATTTGCTAGATAAGAAGTCCTTTTTGAGCTTATTCCAATCATACCTTTGTCTAACACCTCCTTTCATCATTCTTTTTTAAATAAATAAAACTGACTTAATCCTCTCGTTTATCCACATTCAATGGGAGTGGTCTTTTTACGATGTCTTTGACCATCATTTTCAGATCTTCTATCAATCTCTCAGGACTTCCATACCAACGAGATAAAAGATTCTGAGTGTAGCTATCTGCTCTTTCTATGATCATTTCATCTGTTAGATTCTCTGATTCTCCTGATATAAAGTATACCTCTGCTAATCCATACAAGTTCTGTGAAAGCTCTTCAATGAGTTCTGGTTTATCCTTGAGTTTTTCTTTCATCTCCTCGTAGTGAGGATTTTTCTTTTCTATTATTTTGTAAGTTCGTGCCATTATTCTAAAAAAAATAAATAAATCTGACTTATCTTTACTTATGACCTACGGATTTCGTCAGTTTTTCCCGACTTCTTTTTTTCCTAGGATTAGGGTTGTTATTTTGGCTTTTGGTCTGACTTTTTGCCTCCGTTTTGTTTTTTACTACCTCGGAGGCTCTTACCGCTCAGATATGTCCAACTTTAATCACAGCTTGAGTCAGCTCATCAACTGATTTTTGACTCTGTTTTTGAAAACGAGTGCAAGGGATACAAAGCGATCTACTCCAAAAAACAGGTATCCCAGCTCAGCACTGAGGACATATTCTTACTTTGGCTTGTTTGTTTTGCATGCTTTGAGTAAAAAATCATATAAATCAGAAGAAAACTCATCTCCACCAAAAAACACATACCGTTTCATGAACTTTTCAATCTTTTTTGCTTGGATCTTCATTTCATTCCATTTGCGATGGATTCTTAACATTTTTTCTTGTTTAGTTTTGTTGCTATAATAAAGCAACTTTTGAGAGCATATAAGGTTGTATTCATCCAAAAGAAAATTTAAGACAGAGAATTGAGTAAATAATTTCTGCTTAAAAATATTTCTGATTCGTTTAATTTTAATCTGCATTGTTTATGAAAAAAAGAATAAAAAGCTGACTTTATTACAGGCACCATCTCTGCCATGATAGATCTTTTTTCTTGTCTCTGCTCCAATCTGGATGCTGAGCAAAGATCTCATCATTCAGGGCTTTGTATTTTTCATATATTTCAACAAAAAAATTTCCTCAAAATCAAAATTTAACAGTTTTGTCTTTTGCCTTATGCTCTAAATCCGTAACTGCCTTTTCTCAAATCCTTTTTACTAGTTCTTGTCTATATTTTTCCTTTTCTAAATCAGCCTTTTTATCAGAAAAAGACATAACTTTATTACTTCACGGGAATTGTGGTCGTACATTATTGATATCAAAACAAGTAGTATTTACACTAGCAGAAATATAGTGTCACCCCTGACATTCTCTCCAATGTACGAGTTGGTTTGTTGTAATCTCCCTAACGCAACCATTTTCATCTGCTCTAGAAATTTTACAATAAAGCTGAAATTCCTGTTTAGCCTTTGATTTTGTAATTTTTCCTGAAAGATTATTATTCCCGACATCAACCTGTTTTTTTACTTTTCTCCCATTTTTTGCTATTATAAATCACTCCTTCTCTTGCTCCTGAAAAGCTTTAATTGCTTTATTTTTTTCTTTCTCTAACTTTTTCTCATTAGTAATCTTGTATCTTTCTATTTTACCTTCATACTTATAAAGTATCCCTGTTTTTGGATTGATTTTATCCAGGTATTTTTGAGATTGTGCTTTGTAATAATTTCTATTTGATTGTTCATTCTTGATTCTTCTCTGCTCAAAAAAGAGCTCAATTTCTTTAATACTTCAGAATTTTTTTATTGCCATAACTGAAAAATCTCACTATCTAAAATAGTGAGTCCAAACACATTTATATTGCTATCTTCTGGAGAGAATTATAGCATTTTTACAACAAAAAAACAAGAGATTTTATGATAACTCTTTGTTATAGTGTTTTCATACTATATCACTTTTATTTTATTTATCAATATTTATATTGAAGATGAAGATAGCAAGTGTATGGAATAAAACTTTTTATTCTATACTGAAATATCAATGAAAATCAACGAACTAATGGAGCAATTTATCAATTATGCTGTACATCTTGAACGCAAATCTAAAAGTACAACAGACCAATATAAAACAGCAACAAGAAGATTTCAGTCTTTTTTAGAGGGAAAATATAGAAAAATACCAGAAGTTAGTGATATAACAATAGCAGACCTTATCGACTTCTGAATACACTTAGATGAATTGGTTGTACACAAGGGAACAAATAAAAAAAAGACCACAAAACTGAGTCATAACACAAAGATTGCACTTATAACAACAATAAAAACATTCTTCAAGCGATGTAAATTATGTAAAATATCTTGTTTAGACTATGAAATGATCCCTGTTGCGAGACAAGAGAGGAATGAGATTTGTTATCTTTCCCATGATGAGATCAATAATTTTTTCAGTTTAGCAAAAAAAGAGAAGCAGGAGACAATTAGACTCAGAAACGAGTTATTTTTTAGGATTGCTTACTTCACGGGGCTAAGAAAAGGAGAAATCCTGAATCTTACCTTTGATGATATCCTCCATCAGGGACAGTTTCAAGTAGTACAAAAATTCAAAAGAAAAAGAACAGTATTCTTTGATGAAAATAGTAAAATCAGAGAAATAGCACTCCAGCTCAAGTGTCTTTACAACCTAAAACCTAAAAGTCAAATCTATTATCATGAAGATAAGGATTATGTATTTCTTTGCCTTAATGATCCACAACGAGGAAAAAAACGAGAAAGAGGCGGAGCCAATACTGTAATGGATAAATACAAAAAAAACTTGGGATCAAAAGAAAGGTGACAATACATTCTTTCCGTCATACTCATGCTACAACACTTTTAGAAAGGGGAGTGGATTTGAGACAAGTACAAATAATGTTAGGACATGCTACAATCTCTAGCACACAAGTGTATACTCATATATCAGAGTCAAAGCTAAGAGAAGCGACCCAACTTCTCTATCTAGAATAGGAAAAGCTAATTGCTATATAAGAAAAAACACATTTATAGAAAAATGTGTCATTTTCTCTTGCAATTTTATTTTTTCTAGTTATAATTATTAATGTTATATGAGACGACCCACTTCTTTTCTAGTCTCTAGTGATCATTTTAACGAATGTGTCCGTAGGGATTTCTACATTTCCGATTGCTTTCATTCTCTTTTTTCCCTCTTTTTGTTTTTGAAGGAGTTTTCTTTTTCTACTGACATCTCCACCATAACATTTGGCAAGGACATCTTTTTTGATTGCAGAAATATTTTCACGAGCAATAATTTTGTTCCCAAGTCCAGCCTGAAGAGGAATGGCAAACAAGTGTTTTGGAATCAGTGTTTTCAGCTTTTCTACTGCATCACGACCGAGATAATAGGCTTTGTCATAATGGACTACCCAAGTCAGCGCCTCAACTTTCTCATTATTGATAAAGATATCCAGTTTTACTAGATTATCTGCTTGATATCATTTAAATTCATAATTCATAGTAGCGTATCCTTTGGTAGCGGACTTGAGACGATCATAAAAATCAATAATAATCTCTCCCATCGGCAACTCATAATGCCAAACAACTCTTGTAGCATCGATATAATCCATATTTTTAAGCTTTCCTCTATACTCTTGAGCAAGAGCCATAATATTTCCTGCAAATTCTTCTGGACCAACAACTTCCACATTTGCAATAGGTTCAAGGATTTCTTCAATCATTCCTTGATCGATCATATCAGAACCAGATTTTACAACAATTCGAGGCTTCAAAATTTCCAAAAGTTTTCTATAATTCTGATTTTCGAGCATGGTTCCAAAAATTCACTCTGAATACTCCAAATGTTCGATTTCATCTTCTGAGAGAGTCAGACTTTTTTCTTCTTTTAATATTTCACGATAAAGTCAGGTTTGAATAAGTGATTTGATATTCATTCCTGTTTTAATTAGAGGAATTGAGAGATTTTTGGACTTAACCAAATACATTACCGTTGGAATAGTAAAAATCGTATCAAGTCCATACTCACGGAAAAGCCTTTCTTTGATAATATCCATATGAAGCATTCCCAAAAAACCACACCTAAAACCTAGTCCAAGTGCCTTGCTATCTTCCATTTCATATACTACAGCACTATCATTGAGAGAAAGCTTTTCAAGACTATCTTTGAGTTTGTCATATTCTGTAGAATCAATAGGATAGACCCCAGCATATACAAATGGTGTTACCTTCTTAAAGCCAGGAATAAGCAAGCTGTGATAATTCAGACTATTTTCATTTTTCCCAACCTTGGCTTTGATCATGGTATCTCAGATTTGGACATCACGAACGGATTTTTGCCCCGTTACGATATATCAGATTTGACCTTCATTTAGTGATTTATCTGTGATATAGTCTGGAGAAAAATGTCCTACCTCTGTCGGTTGAAAACTCTTTTCTGAATGGATCAAATACACCTCATCTCCTGCACTAAAACTTCCATCTACCACTTTTACATATGCTAATACTCCTTTATAAGGATCAAATACTGAATCAAAAATTAAGGCCCTTGCGGTCATATTTGTTTACAAATCCAAAAGATAAAACCTTTACTTCTTAAACTATAAGAAAAAATCTGACTTTATCCTAGTTAATTCCCCTCATTTTTCAAGTCAAAAAAAATACAAAGAAAAAGCCTCTCTCCGTACAACTGGAAAGAGGCATGAGAGGAATTCCTCTCAAATGCTAGATACTAGCCGAGATAGGCTGGATGTCGATTGATTTGTTTTGAGATATACTTTAATTCTTTTTGCGATATACTTTGCTTGTGCGTGCAGTGAACGAGCAAGTCTAGGATAAGTCTTGTCTAAGACAAGATCATCTTGTTTCTTATCAACTCTTCGATCTGTCAAATAGCAAATGACACAATACTCAAAAAACTGATTAAGCTGTGTTTTTTGCTCAGAAGTAGCTTCCTTGTGAAAGTCCGACAATCGATCAATCGCATTCGTGTGGAATGTTTTGACCACATTTACAGAATTTGGAATCTGTTCTACTCTGATTCGCTTTTCCTGAGTAGCAGGAAGCAAATAAACAGTTAATGATCTCATAAACAATAAAATTAAATTAATATTTTTTATTTACCAGTAAAAAAGAATATATGTATTCTAATAACAATGTCAAGACTTTTTTAAAAAAATTATAGAATTATTATAAAATTATTTTTAATTTGACTTATTTATCATTTTATATATAATCAACGAGGAGATTTTATTTTTAATCAATTACATCATGAATCAACCAAACATCACTTCTAATAACCTCGATCAAGCTCCTAAAACCACAAACGCGCGCTACCAAAGACGCCTCGATGCTATGAAAGATGTAATTTACGAAGCATTTGATCAACGTGAAAATATTGATGGTGATAAGTCAATTACTAACTGGCTCGATATCTATAAAACACAGCTTCCTCTTGACAAGATCAATTTGCTTAAAAATGGTGAAGCTCTTGCTATCGAGCTCAAAAGAGAACCTGCAAACCAAGAGCGTTGAGTACGAAATGAGGCACCAAGTATACAAAAACACAAGGCAGAGAGTCTTTTCACGAAGACAAAATATAAACTTGCAAAAAAAGATAAAAAAACGCCACTCCAACCAGGAGAAAAAACAATACAACTCATCATTTCTAGAGCAACGGATCCAAGATTTCCAGAAAATAAAAATTTCAAAATTAGTGCTGTAGAATTTCAAATTCCAGGAAAGAATAGCTTACTTCCTGCGGGAGTTGTTTTTGAAAAAGAATTGACAGGCAAGGAATTTGAAAATGCAATCCAAAATCTCAATCTCGAAATAACTACTTCCTCATAAAATAAAAAGCAGAAAAGAAAGATTTTCTGTTTTTTTGAAAAACCGCATTTCACCATCTCAAAAAATAAAATCTCGTAACAAAAAAAACAAAAAAGCAAAAAAGTCTGATTTTAGCTTGTTTTTTATCTCGATATTCTTATTCTCTAAAGAGAAAAGCACTTTTTTATTAATTGAGCATAAAAAACACGATGACTACACCTGAAACCACTCATGAATATGACGCCTCGCAAATTAGAGTTCTCGAGGGACTTGAACCGGTAAGACAAAGACCTGGTATGTATATTGGGAGTACTGATAGTAGAGGACTTCATCATATGATTCAGGAAATTGTAGACAATGCAGTAGATGAGGCACTCGCTGGATACTGTAAAGATGTTTGTACTATTCTCAATGAAGATGGTTCGGTAACGGTTCATGATAATGGTCGTGGAATCCCTGTTGATATCCATCCTAAAACCTGAAAGTCTGCGCTTGAAACCGTATATACTGTGCTCCATGCTGGAGGAAAGTTTGATAAAGGTGCTTATAAAATTTCAGGAGGACTTCATGGAGTAGGGGCATCTGTTGTAAACGCACTTTCTACTTGGCTTGAGGTTACCGTATACAAAAATGGTAAAATCCATTTTATCAGATTTGAAAAGGGAGTTCCTCAAGGAGATTTACAAATCCTCGGTGAAACCGACAAAACAGGAACAAGTGTTACTTTTATGCCAGATGGCACAATTTTTGAAACGCTAGAATTCAATGAGACTTCTGAGACAGCGAGAATGAAACAAGCTGCCTACCTTACTCCTGGAGTATCATTTACATTCAAAAACCTAAAAACCTGACTTACCAATAGATTCCTCTACGAAGGAGGTATCAAAACTTGGCTCAAAAATCTTGTTTGAAATCAGCAGGCACTTTCATCAACCCACTATTTCAAAGCTGAAACAGAAAACTGTCAAGCAGAGATTTCTTTCCAATTTCTCAATACCAACAATGATCACACCCTTTCTTTTGTAAATAATATTCCTACGAAAGATGGAGGAACTCATATTCTCGGTTTCAAATCAGCTCTTTTGAAAATTATGAACGAAATCGGAAAGGAGAGAGAAAAAATAGACAAAAAAATCTGAGAATTTCAATATTCTGATGTAACAGACGGTCTTTATGGTATCGTTACTGTAAAAATCCCTGAACCTCAATTTGAATGACAGACAAAAGGAAGACTTGGAAATAGCTATGTAAGAGGAGCTGTGGAAGATATGACCTATGACTATCTCAAAAACTATTTTGCAGAAAATCCTGAAGAATTTGATAAAATTTTTGCAAAAATCGATCTTGCTGCTAGAGCAAGACTTGCTGCAAAATTTGCAAAAGAAACCGTACTAAGAAAGAACGTGCTTGCTGGAGGTGTACTCCCTGGTAAACTTGTTGATTGTAGCAAGAGAGGAAAGCACGGAACAGAACTCTTCATCGTGGAGGGAGACTCTGCGGGGGGAAGTGCGAAGTCTGGTCGTGATAGTAAGTTTCAGGCGATCCTTCCATTGAGAGGTAAAATCCTCAATACCGAGCAAGCTGTAATGCAAAAAATGATGGCAAACAACGAAGTAAAAGTGCTTATTACTGCCATTGGATGTGGAATCAAAGATAGTATTGATCTTGATGGACTTAGATATGAAAAAATCATCATCATGACCGATGCCGATGTAGATGGAGCACATATTAGAACCTTGCTTTTGACATTCTTCTTTAGATTTATGAGACCACTTGTAGAGTGAGGACATATTTACGCTGCTTGTCCTCCAATCTATAAGTTTTCAAAGGGATCAAAATCCCTCTATGTCTACAATGAGGACCATACTCCAAGCATGTATGGATTCAGCGAAGATGAAAATGTAGAGATCCAAAGATATAAAGGTCTTGGAGAAATGAACGCAGAGCAGCTCTGGGAAACCACTATGGATCCTTCAACGCGCCAACTCAATCAAATCACAGTAGATGACGCTGAAGAGGCAGATAGACTCTTTAGAATTCTTATGGGAGAAGATGTCCAATCAAGAAAACACTTCATCCTCACCAATGCAAAATCAGTAAAAGGACTTGATGTATAAATCAAAAAAAAAGACAGAAAATCAGACTTCTGTCTTTTTTGTATTTGAACGATAGAGGAAAATATTAGAATACAAAAGCTTTAAGTTAGAAATTTTTTTTATATAAAAGATTCTATTTTTTGATTAGAAAATATATCTCTAATATGTCAATCTAAAATCTGTTTTGATTTGTAAGATTTATTGATAAATGAAAGTAAATTACTACTTTTGAAGTTAAGTTTTTATTTTTGAAAAAAGTTATGAAAAAAATGAAAAAGTATTTATTTGCATTGTTGGGAGTGTTCTTGTTTGGAGTGATAGTTTCGTCAACAATTTTTGCTGGGGATTTAACTTCTCTTACTTCTTTTGATCTTTGAGGAGGAGTGCAGGCAACTTGGGATAGTGGAGAACTTAAGATTGTAAAAAATACTAATCCAGGAGATGGGGTAATAGATAAGACTAAATGGAATGACTTCAAAAATCGTTATGATTTAGCAACTCAAGATGTAACGATTAGTTTTGCTAAAGATGTTCGTTTCCCGTATAATGCCTCTGGTTTTTTTATGAATTTTCAATCTAGAAATATTATTTTTGATAAAGATATGAAAACTGATAATGTTGGGGAAATGTCTTTTATGTTTGCTTGAGCAAAGAATTTTAATGCAGATATTTCAAACTGGGATACAAGTAATGTCATAACGATGGCAGCTATGTTTAGATGAGCATCAAGTTTTAATCAAGATATTTCAAACTGGAAAACAAGTAATGTACGTTATTTGTCCTTTATGTTTGATTGAGCGACGAATTTTGATCAGCCAATAGGAAAATGGAATACTAGTAAGGTAATTGATATGAGATATACATTTTCTAGTGCAAGAAACTTTAATCAAGACATTTCTCATTGGGATGTCTCAAAGGTACAGTCTATGCTAGCGATGTTTGCCTGAGCTGAGAAATTTAATCAAGATATTTCCAAGTGGAAAACCGATAATGTTACTGATATGTCAGTAATGTTTGCTTGAGCAAAAACTTTTAATCATCCTCTTCCTTGGAATATAAATAACGTAACTAATATTCGTTGGATATTCAATTGAGCAACTGCTTTTAATCAACCATTAAATACGTGGAATACTAGTAAAGTAACTAATATGTATCAAGCTTTTCAAAATGCTGCTGCTTTTAATCAACCATTAAATCACTGGGATGTTTCACAGGTTACAGGTATGCATGCAATGTTTTCTTGAGCAACTGCTTTTAATCAACCGTTAGATAAATGGAATACTAGTAAGGTAGTTGATATGTGGTTAATGTTTTGAGGAGCAAAATCCTTTACAGGAAGTGGACTGGAAAAGTGGGATGTCTCAAAGGTACAAAGTATGGATTCTATGTTTCTCTGAGCTGAGAAATTTAATGCAGATATTTCAAATTGGAATCCTCAAGCTTTAACGAATGGGAAAGATTTTATTGCTGGGAAAACGAGTTTCTCTAGAGAGAATTATGAAAAGCTGTTGTCTGGATGGAATCAGCAATTAACTTTAAAAAGTCCTTCTGTTCCCCTTACCATTCAGGCTCCTTATTGTTTTGAGGAAAATGCTAGGAAAGATTTAATAAAGAATGGTTATAGCATTGAAGGAGATGAAAAAGATTGTAGTAATGTTCCTCCAGTGTTTAATGATCAAACTGTAACTATTGCAGAAACTACTAAAGACTGAACTATTGTTCTTGAACTCAAAGGAATAGATCCTCATGGAGATGACTTGACATATACTATTGATTGAACTCAAGATACCTTTGAAATTGTAGGCAAGCAACTTCAACTTAAGAAATCATTAGTTAACTGACAAAAGGCATATGATTTGACTGTTATTGCTAAGAATTCGAGATGACTTACTTCTCAGGCTAAAGTAACTGTTATTGTAGATCCAGCTCCAACTTTTAGAAACTTCCCTACCAAAGAAGTTTCAACCAGAAGAGGAAGACGTATGCCTGATCTTAGTTTCACGGTAGAAGATAATGAACCAGTGGAAGAAGTTAAAATAGAAGGTCTCCCAGATGGGGTAAACTTTAATGTTACTGAAGTTAATCCTACAGAAAAGAAGGTAAGCTTTTCAGAAACTCCTAAAAAGAGTGGAACCTATACGGTAACGGTTAAGGTTAAAGATAAACAAGGAAATGAAATAATAAAAACTTTTACTATTAAGGTAAGACCACCTCATTCTTCAGATAATTCTTATACTGCAGGTGTCTCTTATGATAACTGTCCTAATGGAGATCTCTCAGGAAGTAGAAATGATGGAAAATGTGATGCTCCTCAATCTCAGGTAAATACTGGTAAAAATCAGACTCTGACTACAGGAGATCAGAAAATTCTCTTAACAGGGAAGGTTGAAGAACCATCAGATACAAAACCTGAACTTGTTGATGGTAAGACTAAATATCAAGATACCGTAATCTTCAAT
>ERZ773267.352-NODE-352-length-32671-cov-11.351974_pt1 | contig 32671 bp, 41 predicted proteins | sample MGYA00511959_ERZ773267 | MGnify/ENA primary metagenome ERZ773267 (study PRJEB29015, sample SAMEA2738165) | human oral metagenome | biome: human oral; feature: human-associated habitat; material: saliva | place: China | collected 2240 ...
CCCTGTACACGATCCTGGCCCTGTGGGTCGGCTCCATCCTCATGGTCGTGTCCATGCGTTCGGACGTGACGGATTCCAACGTCGTGGAGGGGCTGGCCGAGGACGACCCGTTGCGCGCCACGCTCACGGCGAAGCCGCTTCGACTGGCGACGGGATTCTTGGGGCGCTACCTGATTTTCGGGACGATCGCGCTGGTCCAGGCGACCCTGGTGGGGCTGGGGGACCTGTTTTTCCTGAAGGTCCAGCACGCGCACCCGCTGGAGTTTATGGGGACCTTGTGGCTGACGGCCGTCGTGTTCTCGTTCCTGCTGTACACGTTCATCGCGACGTTCGGGAACGCGGGCAAGGCCTTGGGGGTGCTGCTCCTCGTCCTGCAGATTTCGGGTGCCGGGGGAGCGTTCCCGCTGGCGATCCTGCCGTCTTTCTTCTCGTCGGTGTCGCCGTTCTTGCCGGCCACGCACGCGATCACGGCGCTGCGTGCGTCGATCGCCGGGTATTCGGGCCACGAGTACGGGGACGCCATGTGGTTCCTGGCTTCCTTCATCCTGTTCGCCGCGTTCCTGGGGCTGGCGCTGCGTCCGCTGCTGGTGCGCAAGAATCGGCGCATGGTGGAGAAGTTGGAGGCGACGAAGCTGCTGTGAGGCTTGCGCTGTCGGGTGCCTCTGGGGCTCTGGTGTGCTCCGTCGGGGACGAGGCAGTGGCCGGTTGTCGGGGTTCCGCGTGGTCGGCCGGGTGGCTCCTGTTTTCCCTTGACGTGTGGGGTGCGTGGGCGTATGCTGGTGTGTCCGACGGTCTGGCGTGATGCTGGGCGTCGGTGAGTTGAAAACTCAAGAGGGGATGATCGGTTTCGACAGTGGTCGTCGATCGAAGTGAAGCGAGCCGAGAATGTACGCTCAACTCGTTAACGATGCGTGCAAACCAATAGGTGCCGAACAGAATCGCACCGACTACGTTCTCGCTGCCTGATATCGCAGCCTGAACCTTTAGTCCGTCAGCCCGGGAGTTGCTTCCGGCCCGGTGTCTGGCGTCGTCTAGGGAGCCACTGGGAGTCGCCCATGTTAGTGGGGCACCTCCGACACTTAACTAACTGAGCCTATCCAGCGGTGGGTCTGCGCAATGCTGGGGGCTGAGAAACAAAACCGTAGACTGCGCTCGGAGAAGAATTCGAGGCCGGCCATTGGACGGGGGTTCGATTCCCCCCATCTCCACACATCCCGCCCATTCGTTGCAATTCCGCCACTTTCTCACGCGTGCGGGTACGGGGTGGGTACAACGAAAGTCCCCACCTGCCTTGACGGCAGGTGGGGACTTTTATGCGTTGATACGCGATTCCAGCGCCTCGATCCGCTCGTAGCTCGAGCGATGCGTGTCGTGAGCGTGACGAGGCGTTGACGGCGCTGATGGACCGCCAGGTGGAGGTGTAGAGGGGCCCTAGAAGCGCCGAAAGGCCCCCACCCTCGGCACTTGAGGGTGGGGGCGGTGCGATGGGTGGGGGTTAGGGGTGGACGCGGGTAGGGAAGGAGGCCATGAGCCCCTTCGCGCCCCTGTTGAAGGCCTGGGTGGCCTGGCCTCCGTCGGTGATTATGTGCGCGATGGTTGGCTTACCGGTCGCGTTCAGGGAGTCCCACGCGGCGCCGGACGCGTTCCATTCGAGGCCGAGCACGTCCCACTTGGACAGGTCCGTGTTCGGTAGCTCGCTCTCATACATCATGCACATAGTGCGGTAGCCGCGCTCCTTGGCCCGCTGGATGTCGGCCTTGTAGAAGTGCTTCCACAGGACACGATCCTGGGCCTTGCCCGCGAACGCCGTGTCCAGGTAGTCCAGGAGCAGGTTCTCGGAGTGGATCGCGTCCGGGTTGGTGTTCACCCGATCCGAGGTCTCCTTATGGTCGATGGCCAAGACAACGTCTGGGGGCACGGCTTCCACGATGTCGGACAGTCTCATGAACGGGCCCGCGCCCTGGCGGAGCGTGGAGAGGGTCGACCAAGGGGTCTTCCAAATCTCGTAGTCGCTACCCTTCGCGGTGCGCGTCGTCTTCCAATCGTGGATCGCGACGAACTCCCCAGTCGAGCAGCGGCGCACGCTGACCTCCAGGGCCTTGAAACCGGCCCGCAGGCTGGCCTCCATCCCGGTGCGCGTGAACTCGGGAAACTCCGTGCCCCCCATCCGGTGGGCGACATAAAACGGGGTCCCCGCGACCAGCGCCCCCACCAGGTCACGGGCGGGTGCCACGGGCACGGGGCCGATGCCCGACGCCGAGCGGGCCTGCAGGGGCATGTCACCGTCCCGTCGACGCCGGTACACACGGCCCACCACGTCCCCCGCCGGGCGGCGCAGGCGGATACGAGCATCAGGCACGAGGCACCACCACCTGCACGCCCGCCCCGTTCGACGCCTGCGCGTTGGGGTACGTCACCGTCAAGATTGCCTGCGCTCCGGTGCGGCGGGCCGCGAGGATCGTCTGCACGTTGGTGTCCTGGGTCGCGTACGCGACACGCTCCCACCCGTCGGACAGGGTCACCTGGTCCACTGTCTCGTTTGCCGTTGTGCGCTCGAACGCCAGGGCCAGGACCATGTCACCCTCGGCGGGGGACGCGTCCGGGCACGTCACCGTCATGGACTCCGGGGGCGTGGCCTTCCGGTCCTTGATCGCACCCACACGCAGCGCGCCCGCGCCACGCACCGTGACGGCCATGAATGCGGCCTCTACGTTCTTCGACACCGAGACCGGCAGGGACGCCGCCCATGGGCCCGACGCGACCGTGAATCGCATCGTACCCACCCAGTAGGGCTCCACCAGGACCGTGAACCCGGCCGGGAACGTGAAGTCACTGCCCGCGACGGCCTTCGTGTTCACCGCGACCAGGACCGTGTCCCCCGCCTGCCCGGCGGGCGCGATCTCCATGGACAGGCCGTTCACCTGACCTGTCACCTGACCCACCACCACCGGCCCCGAGACGGGGGACGGGTCCACAGGCGACGGCCCAGGCCCCGGCGTGGGTGTCGGGGTGGGGGTGACAGTGTCAGCCAGGAAGTACAGGGACCCCTCCGGCAGGGCCTCCGCTTCCGCAGCGCTCGCCACGACCCGCACCCCCACGCGGGCGAGCGCCTCCTGCAGGTCCGACTTCGTCGCGTACGCCCCCAGGTCCGACGAGCGCGCCAGGCCCGCGACCTCATCACGGGTCGCCAGGCCCGCGATCTCCGCACGCGACGCCAGCCCCTCCACGTCCTGACGGCGCGCATACGCGTCCAGATCAGCCGTCAGCGCGTACGGGGCCAGGTCCGGGCGGGCCGCGTCCACCGCCGCCCTCATCGCCTTATCCGCGCCCTGGACCGTGTACACCTTCACCGGCGCCTGACCATCCCCCAACGGGGCCTCCACCGCTTCTCGCGCTTCTTCCATGCTCATGCTTATTTCTCCATTCATGCGATCGTGAGAGTGTCCCCGCCCGCGTCCAGCGTGCCCGGCCACGACACCGTGTCCCCGCCCGGATCAACCACCACACCCTTAGGCGACACCACACCCCCAGGCACCGGCGCCGGAGTCGGCGTAGGCGGCGGGGTCGGGTCCGGCGTATCCGGCTTAGCTGGCTTCACCCGCCCCGCCAGCACGTCCGCGAGCGCGTACGCGACGCCGGGGGTGGCGGTGAACGTGGCTTCGCGGATCACGCGGCCCGGGATTGTCAGGGTGATGTGGATCGTGGTGGGGGTGGTGATGGCCAGTGGTAGGGAGATGACTCCTTGCGGGGTGGCGTTGGTGGTGACCGGGGTCGTGGAGAACACGGTGGTGGACACTTGTTCTCCGATGATGCTGGCGGTCAGGACCGCCCCGGTTTCTGGTAGGCCGTCCAGTGTGGTGACCTGTCCGGTGATGAGTGCGCTCACTCGTGCTCCTTGGTGTGTTCGAGGCGGCGTAGGCGTTCGTCGTAGTCGCCGTGGTCGCGATCCCTGGTGGTGCGAATGTCGCCAATCTCGTGACCCAGGCCTTTTATTTGGGTTTGGGTGGCTGACAATTCGCGCTGTAGGCCATCGTTTTCCCGGTGCAGGCCCGCGAACTCACGGTCGATGTAGTCGAAGCGGGTTGTGTGCTTGTCCAGGGTGGTTTCGATGCGACGTACCGCGTCCTTGATGCTGCCCCCGTGGTTTGGGGTCATCTCGTGGCGTACCTGCTGCATGTCCGCCGTCAGGGTGTCGAGGCGGGCGTTGAGGCCGCCCGCGAGCGCGTCCAGTTGGGCGGCGGCCTCTGCCTGGCTGGCTTCGGCTTGTTCGCGGGCCAGTGCTGCACGCTCGCGGGCGGCCTTCACGTCGGTGAGGCGGGCTTCGGCTTTCCCTTTGCGCGCGCCCGACGCGTAGGTGAGAGTCGAGACGATCGCGCCGACACCACCGACAACTATCGTGTTGATCTCCAAGGGAGAAAGCGTCATACCCACCCTCCTTTCACTGCGCCTGCGGGCGCGGGCCCTCACTCTCGCCCCCGGCGGCGTGGCGGGGTGGTGCGGTGGTGGTGGCGGTGTCGGTGCGGGTGGGGTCGGCGAGGGAGGTCAGGATGCTGTAGGCGGCGGCGGTGGCCGCGATGCCCAGGGCCTGAGCCCAGTCCAGACCCCACAGTGGGGTACCCAGCGTTAGGACAGCGAGCAGGCTCTGGGCGCAAGTCTTGACCGCACGCTCGGCGGTGCCCGCCCAGAAACTGGGGGTGGTGTAGATCGTGGTCATAAGGGGGTGTTCCTTCCTGTGTGTGAGGGGCCGCCCGTCGACGTCCCGCGCCCCGCATGCGCCGGTGTGTCGACGTCGTGGGGCGCGGGCGACGGGCGGCCAGTTAGGGGCGGCTGTATGGGGGTTCAGGGCTTTTCGGCCGCGGCGAGGCGCGCGTTGATCGCGGCGTTCGTGGCGGGTCCGTACACGCCATCCACCACGGTGCCGACCGCCCGCTGTAGGGCTTCCACGCACCGGTCATGTGCCTCGTCCGAGGCGTCGCCCCACACGCCGTCGGGCGTGGTGCCGGCGACTTCCTGGGCGTAGGCGACGCCGAAGGGGTACTGACGCCCGCCCCACGTCGACGCGCTCACGGCGGCGTACACGCGCTTGGTGGTGTCGGGGCCTACGACGTTGTCCACGGTCGCGCCCACGGCGGCCTGGATGCCTGTCACGTCCGCATACCCAGTGGGGGTGACCGCCGTGCCGTCGATGTAGTAGGGGCGGATGATGGCGCACACGGCGTCCCATCCACGGGTGCGCCGGTAGACGCCGCCCCCGTTACCCTGAGACCCCGCCGATCCTGCCGACGTGTTTCCCTCGATGGTTTGGAGCCAGGCCCCGTAATTCGCCTCGACCAAGCCCACATGGTCAGCCTCGCCATCCCCATCCCAGTCAAAGCACACCAGGTCGCCTGGGGCTGCCTGGGAGAACTCGACCAGACGCCCCTCCCGCTTCGCCGCGTTTATCCCGAAGGGGACGTACGCGAAGTCCCCTCCCGGGATCACGCTCGTGCCATCCGGCCCAGCACAACACCAGGACGCGAACATCGCGCAGTACGGGACCCCGGAAGCCGCGTAGTATGAGCCGTGGCCCCTGCCCGCGTACCAGCGCCCGTACTTGGACCCTTCCTCGGGGTCGTTCCACCGGGAATACCCGACTTCCTGGGCGGCCCAGGCCAGGGCATCCTGCGCACTCACAACAGCTGTGGTCATGCCTGCTCACCCCGCTTCGGGGTGTCGTACGGGTGCACCCACGGTGTCACCACGTCGGGCGGCGTGTTATCGGCGGCCGGCATCAGGCCCACCAGCTTTTCCTCGATCATAACTTGTTCCTTCCTATGAGAGATGCCCCCCCGCCCGGGGCGTGGGGGCATGAAAAAGCACCCACCGCACGACGCGGTGAGCGCAAGATGTTGGGGGCGGGCTCTAGTAGCCGACGGCGGTCCAGGAGAACGCGTGACGGCCCTCCGTGGTCACGCCCGGCAGCATCGCGCGGAACCCCGCCCGGCTCATGACATCGACGCACAGCTGTTGGGCGTTCTTGAAGTTCCAGCCCGCCGCCCCGGTCCCGTACAAGGGCGTGAGGGTCACGGACACGCAGTCGGTGGGGAACGGCGTCGTGAAATACACGTAGTCCGCGTACAGGTTCCCGAACGCGACCTCCGTCAGGCTCCCAGCCCACCGGCCCGCCTTGATGACGGCGGGCTTCTCCGTCTTGCTCAGCCCGTTACCCACGGGCATGTCCCCGACGGCCTCCAGCTCGGCGGCCAGCATGTGCGACGCCGTCCACCTGGTCCCGTTCCACACGAACAGGGCCTCCACGTCCGTGCGCCACACGTACACCGGGGCCTGCGGGGTGGCCTGCACCCCGGCCGCCGCCAGCTCCTGCACGTGCTGGGCGGCCGCCGTCGGCGACGCGCACGCCTTAATCGAGGGAATCGACAGCGACAGGTCAGTGATCGCCCGACGCGCGGACGCGTCCGACCCCACCGGCACCCTGTGCCCCCGCTTATCTACCATGCTCATAGCCTGTCTTCCTTCCTAGTTCAGCTCTCATACTCGATGAGCACACTCAACGACTCCCCAGACGCCCTCACAGCACCCCGCGAGGTACCGACCAACGCTAGCCCGTACCCCTGCAGGACGAGTGGCGCGAGGGCCGTCACGTCCACCTCCAAGCGCGGGGCGTTCACGCGGGCCGACACCGTCACCCCACGCCCCTCCACGCCCGCAGGCGTGAACCTCCCGGCCCGCACCACCACCTGCCACGCGGGCACCCACGAGGCCGCACGCAACGCCAACACCATGCGCCGCACCCGCACATCCCCCAGCGACGATGCCTGCGCCCCATAATCCGCGAGCGCGGACGCGCCCCCACCTTGCCGGGCGAGGCCCGCTTGGCGGGTCCATGCGCCTTGGGGCGTGTAGGTGCCCACCCACTCGGGGGTGAGGACCCGCGAGGCGGCCTGCGCTTCGACCGGGTGGGGTTCGGGGATGGGTGGGAGTGGGTTCTCGGGGGTGGGGGCGGGGGACAGGGCGTGTACGGGGCGGCCCGTGTCAGGGTCGAGGAGAACGTGGCAGGTGGTCACGCCCTCCCAGTTGACGGCGGCGGCGCTGACCTGGATTGGCTGTGACCCGTACAGGCTTACGGTCAGCTGGCGGCCTCCCTCGATCAGGCTTGCTATGCGGGCTATGGCGGTTAGAGCGCGGTCGGACCCGTAGCGGGGTGGCAGGTCAGTGGGTTGAGTTGAGAGCACGTCCATGATGCGTGTCATTGGATGACCTCCACGTCTGTTTTTTGCTGGCCCTGGTAGGTCAGTGGCACCTCGTAGGCGCGCACCACGCCCCACATGGTTTTCGGGGTGGCGGCGTCGACGGGTTGGGTGGTGATCTCGACGGGCGCGTCCAGGGTGATGGTGGGGTTCGGGACATGCTCGACGGGCACGGTGAGCTGGCGGCGCACGGACTCGGCCAGCAGGGTTTCCGCGCTCTTTTGGGCCTGCTCTGCGCTGGTGATGAGCGGGGATGAGAAGAAGCGGGGAACAACACCGTAGGGGCCACCTACCCGCATGGGCCCCGACTGTTGGTCAGCGATGGCTTGGAAGCTGGGCGCGCCCTCGTCCTGCTTGTCCTCACCCCGGGCAACGACCCGGTTGTACACCTTGTCGCGTGTCACTGAGGACGAGACGCCAATGATTGTGCCGTCCTCCCCGTCCGAGAGCTGGATCGCGGGCCGGGTCGTGGGGGCGGTGGTGGGTGGGTTGACGTAGAGGATGCCGTCACCGCCCTCACGCAGCACGGCGGGCCACGCGGTCGCGATCTCGTAGACCGCGTCGATGCGGGACTCTCCCCACGTCATGGACGGACACCACCGGTCCACCAGGGCGGGGTGAATGACGACTCCCATGTAGTCGCCAACCAGGCGCCGCAGCTCCGAGGCGAGCGTCCCGTCACCCCTAGGGGCGAGAGGGGTTGTGAGGCGGTCCTCTTCCACCCTCTGCATCAGGGATTTGCCCGACACCTTCACCGTGCTTGTGCCCGGCTCCACGCTGGTGATCAGGAACCGGCCCACCGGGACCTGCCACCAGCCCGCCCCCAGCAGGGAGGAGAACACCTGGTGGACGCGCAACACCTGCCCGTAGGGGGCGAGCGGATGCTCCGGGTCGGTGGGGTCCCAGTCCCTCCAATCTTCGTTCTCACTCACCGCGCCCACGCGCGGCACCGTCAACGACAAGGACCCTTGGACCTGCTGGGTGGAATCCCACGACACGCTGCCCGACTCCACGGGCACGTCCCCCAGGTAGGTGTCACCCAGCCAGGACTCCACCACCACGTCCACCTCGAACCCGCTGGACAACATGTCAGGCGGTATGGATGCGCCCGGCCCTAGCGTCATCGGACTTCCTCCTTCCACATGGTCGCGTCGAACGCGTCCCACGTCATCGACCGAAGGTCCAGGTCATCCCACGTCAAGCCCACACGGTCATAGTCATCCCACGTCGACAAAGACAAGAGCGTGCCCGGCTGCGGCAGAGAGGAAACGGTGCCCTTGACCTGCCAGACTCGTTCGGCCTCATCCACGCGGGACGCGCGCGAGTGGGACACGCCTGTCACGGCTAGCACCGTCACCAGGGGCACGTCGCACACCCCGCTCGCGCACTGGAAGCAATGCCGGGGGTTATGGAACAGGGCCACCGGGGTAGGCATGGCCATGAGCGCACGCATCAACGGCGTTTGCGTGATCGAGGTACGCAGATTGACGCTCATCGTGCCCGCACCCACGGTCGGGGCGTACACGAACACCGGGGTCTCACGACCCGGGATTTCGTGCTCTGTCACCCTTGGTTTGAGTTCGCGCGCGTCCTCACCCGTCCACAGCACGTTGACGCGCTGCTGCCCGCTGCCCGCGTCCGAGAGCAGGGACTCGCCCTGGTAGGGGCGCACGATCCGCTCAGTAGAGCGCACGGCCTCGCCCACGGTCAGCTCGTACCAGATCGGCACGTTCACCGGGGCCATCGCGTCAGCAATCAGGCGCTGGCCTCCGTCGCCTTCCCACGCGCCGCCCCGGGGCACCCACTCGAAGCCGTCCGCGCGGCCCACCACGTGCGCGTACGCGCCATTGGGGACCAGGGAGGCGGGGATACGGACTTGGACGCGGGGCGCGTCCCCATCTTCCACGTATGCGGCAAACCGGGACGTGGGCACCTGGTCGGCCCGCTCCACACTCACCGACCGGCCCACCGCACCGCCCCACCCATACGAGCGGGTATGAGACGTCGACCCCACCCGCGCGGCGGGCGTACTCCCATCGAAATAGGACTGGGCGTCCGCGAGCGAGCCCTCCACTGTCTCGCCAGTGACGGCGAGGACTTCCGCGAACGAGGCGACCCACCCCACCGGCAGCGTGTCCCCATCCTCCGGGGACACGTGCAGGGTTAGGTTGGCGGAGTGGGTGTCCTCGGGGGCGTGGAACAGCCAGGTGGACCGGTCCCCTAAGGGTGAGGACACCTGGATGAGGGGGCCGGGTGGGGTGAGGTTTGGGCGGGCGTCCACGTCGCCCCACGACACTTGCAGGCCCAGGCGCACGCCGGGCGCTGTCCTGTAGGCCAGGGAGACCGCCAGGTAGCCGCCCGCCGTAAAGCCCACAATCGTATGCGACACCCCAGCGGTTGAGACATGCGCGGTGGTGGTTAGGTTCCCGTAGGAGAGGCCCTGGCGCTCCACGCGGCCCCACCGGTCCGACCCCGACCCCACCGACACGCTGGCGCCAGACGCGGGGGTCCACCCCCAGGTGGAGGACACCTGAGGGTTCGTGCACAGGTTCCGACGAAGTACGCGTCCTGCCACTATCGGCTCCTTCCTGCCAGCGTTTTGCGGCGCGCCAGCACGCTCACGGCGGCGGCCTCCAGGTGAGCGGAGAACGCGCGCCCATCATCCAGGACCAGGTTCACGGCCTGCCCATCCAGCGAGGGGGCGGGGGACGTGGTGGCCAGGGCGTGGATGTCGGCCCACTGGCGGGCCGTGAGCACGGCCTCGCGCGCGCCCGTCTGGTTCACGGCGGCCGTGACCCCCGGGGGCAGCCAGCCGCCCGCGTCGTACTTGCGCGCGGCGCCGTAGCGGCCCACCGTGGGAGACCCCCAGATCGTCGTATTCCGGGCGTTCAGGCCGGGCTTGGGTTCCTCGACCATCTTGTTGCCGCCCGCGAAGATCGCGACGTGGTGCGCGGGGTTGCCCCAAAACAGCAGATCGCCCGGGGCGGCGTTCGCCCACGTGACCGGGGTCGAGGCGGACTGGTACCCGGCGGCCGTCAGGCGCGGCCATCCCAGGCCGAGCTGCTGGGCAGCCCAGTACACCAGGCCCGAGCAATCCAGGCCCGGCGGGATGGAGGACCCGCCCCACACGTAGGGGACCTGCATTTGCACGGCCCGCATCGCCGCCCCCACCAGGCCGGTCGAGGAGGACTCCTCGGTCTTCTTCTTAAAGAAGCTTGTGACCCCGCTGAGCAGGGACTCAATGCCCCCGGACGCGAGCTCACCGATCACGCCCGGCGCGATCCCGCCCAGCAGGGCGCGCACCGGCGTCGTAATCAGCGTCAACACGCTCTCTACGGGGTCCGCGAAAAAGTCCGCGACACCCTTAGCCATGTCCGAGAACCACCCGGCGATACCGCCGCCCGCGAAATGCGCGACCCCGCCACCACTGAACCCGGTCGGGGCCTTGCCCGGGGACCCGCCCGGCCTGCGGTGCGAGGCCGCGTAGTTCGCCGCGATGATCCGTGACGGGCCGATCTGGCGCACCAGCTCGGGCACCAGGACCGCTTCACCGGGGGACAACATCGCGGGGATCGTGTCATGCCCCGGACGATACCCCGGGATGATGCCGCCGCCTGCGTACTCGGCGATACGCGGCACGGTCGGCAGCGTCAAAGACAAGCCGATCTTCGAGGCCACCGTCTCCACCAGGTACTTGAGGCCGTTCGTGTACACGGTGTCAATCACGAAGTTGATGGGCTTCGCGCACACGCCCTTGACCTGGTTCCAGATGTTCTCGATCGCGTTCTTCATGCCCTCGAACGTCGAGGACACGGCGCTACTCATATTGTCGAAAATGCCGGTCACCGTGTCGCGCACCCAGTTCACGGCCGCGCTCGCCGTGTCCTTGATGCCCGTCCACACGCCCGAAATCGTCGACGCGATCGCGTTCCACACCGTGGACACCACCGCCCACACCGTGTTAAACACCGTGGACACCACCGCCCACACGGCAGTGACATATGAGGTCACGATGCCGACAATGAACGTCCACGCCGCGCTAATTGCGCCAGTGATGGAATCCCAGATGCCCTGGAAGAACCCCACCAGAGCACCGAACACGGCCTGCGCGACCGCTGAAACCTGGTTCCACACGCCCATAATCCACTCGAACACGGGCTGGATGACGTTCGTGTACGTGTCCACCAGGAACTGTGAGAACGCGTCCCACGCGGGCTTAATCAGGGTTTCCCACGCCCACGAGAACACCGCCGCCCACGCCTGGAAATACAGATAGAACGGCAGTAGCACGACGCCCGTAATGAACGCGAACGCCGTCTTAAACACGTTCACGATCCCATCCCAGATACCCGTGATGACCCCCCACGCGGTCTGCATGGGCTGGACCACATACGAGTCAAAAAACCCGGAAACACTGGACCACGTCGACGTCCACCACTCGGAGACCGCGCCCAGCGTCGAGGACCACACGTCCCCGACCCACCCAATGAAGGAAGAGAACGCCTCAGTGAGAGCCGCCCACGCGCGCTTCCCCGTCTCTGTCTGCGTAAAAAAGTAGACCAGGCCAGCCACCAGGGCCGCGATAGCTGTCACGAGCAGGCCGATAGGGTTCATGTTCATCACCGCGTTGAACGCGGCCTGCACTGTCGTCGCAAGCTTCGTGGCCTTCATCATCTCCATGATTGACCCCGCGGCTTTCACCTTCCCGATCAGGTCAGCCGCGCCCGCGTACAGCTTGAACCCGGCCACACCACCCGCCACAGTCGCCGTCAGGGTCGCGATCAGGCCCGTATTGCGGCCAACCCAGTCGAACACGGTCTTCAGAGCATCCGCGACACTCTGAATCACGCCGGGACCCTCCCCACCGAACGCGCTCACCAGGCCCCACACGTCCTGCGCGAGCGGGGCGAGCTGGCCCGCCAATGCGGAGGCAGCGTCCCACCCGGCCTTAAACGCGTCCCATACTGCGGATGCAGCGTCACGCAGGCCGAACAGGAAGTCCACCAGCGAGGAATCCTCCTCGAACCCAAAAATCGGGCCCGTGAAGTCCCCCTTCGTGAAGATATCCCACACGCCCTGCAAGGATGGCACCAGTGTGTCCTTCACCCACGCGAACCCGCCAGCGAGCGTGTCCGAGAGCCACCCCATGAAGTCCGTCAGGGCGGGCTTGACGTAGTCGATCATGTCCTTAAAACCGCCCATGATCGTTGCCTGCAGGTTCCCGGCCGCGCCCTCAATCGTCGCGGTCGACGCCGCAGCCTCCTTAGCCGCGTCATCAAAACCCAAGGACAACAGCGCCTGGTTGAACTCCTCGGCGCTAATCTGGCCCTCACTCATGGCCTGGCGGAACTCGCCCGTGTACGCGCCCATGTCGGACAGGGCCTGCTGGATACGCCCAGACGCGCCCGGGATCGCGGCCGCGACCTGGTTCCAGTCCTGCGTCTGTAGGCGGCCCGCGCCATTAACCTGCACCAGGGCTAGGCCCAGGGACTTGTACGTGTCCTTCGTGCCACCCGCGACCGCGTTCAGGTTACCCGCAGCCTCCGCGAGCTGGTCGAAGTCCTTCACGTTGTTTGCGGCCAGCTGGCTCGTGATCCCCTGAATGTCTGACAGGTTATACACGGTCTTGTCCGCGTACTCCTGCGCCGCAGCCCCCAGGCGCTCAATCTGCTCCGCCCCATACCCCGCAAACGTCAGCGTCGACGCGAACTTGTTCGCGGCGTCCGAGGCCTCGATAGCCTCCCCCACGAACCCTCCGATCCCCACGGCCGCCGCCATAGCAGCCATCGGGCCCACGGCACGCAGCGCCATGTTCTTCAGGGACAAGAAGCCCTCGCCCGCACGGCGCGCGGCGCTGGCCCCCTCGTCCATGTCACGGCCCGCAGCGGAGGTTTCACGGCCCGCCTTACGGACCTTACGGCCCGCTTCCTCGGCGTCCTCGCCCATTTCTTCGAGAGCGTCCCCGGTCTTGCCCGCCGCGCGGGTGGCCGCAGGGTCGTTCGCGACCTCACGCAGCGCGCCCCCCAGACCCCGGCGGATACCATCGGAGGCTTCACGCGTGCAATCCAGGAACGCATCCTTGAGCTGCTTCGCGCCCTTACTGCCCTCATCTTCGATGGCCTGCCCCAGAGCAGACCCGGCCTTCTTCCCCTCCTCAACCAGGGGAACACCCATCGAGTTCGCGATCTCCTTGAAGAACCCCTTCATCAGGGGCACGATCTCCACATACGCGGTCCCCGCCTTGTAATTCGCCACCCCGGCCCCCCTGTGTCTAGTCGTCGATACTGTGATGTGGTGCGAGCACCGCGAGCGCGGCGCGTCCTGCTTCCCGTACCCGCATGTCGTGGGTTTCGTGGACGATCTCTTCGAGAGCGCTCACGGGGCGCGGGTAGCGGTCTTGGCCTCCTAGGGCGGCCACGATGATGTCAAAGATGTCTTGGAGGATTCGCACCTCGGGTGTTTGGGCGCGTAGCTCCTCGATGCGGCGGCCCTCGTCCGCGATCTTCTCGCCCTCGCAGCTGGTGAGGGCTCGCGCGGTGTCCCGCACGGTGTCCGTGTCCATGGAGATCGCGGCGACCGTGCGGGACGTGGCGGGCAGGCCGTCAATGAGGGTGAGCAGGAACCGCCACCTGCGGGCCCGGAACAGGACGTGGGTATCCCATCCTTGATCGGCCAGGTCCGTTGTTATTTGCCTCTCGTACCGTTTCAGGCGGTCGTAGAGGCGGTTCCTTCCCCCGCGTCTCCGAGGAAGGCCGCGTAGTGCTTGGAGGCGCGCTGGATGAGCAGCGCTAGGGCACGCACGTTCACGCGGTCCAGGAGCAGGGCCGCGTCTTCTTCTCCTACCCATTCGCGGATCATGTCTGCGGGGGAGGACGCGCCCTCGAGGGCGTTCATGAACCGCTGGGAGTCGGTGACGCTCAGGCCCATGGGGTCAGGGAACGTGATGATGTGGCCGTCGATCGCGAACGTGAACGGGGCGGGGGCTGCGGATCGGTCCAGGGCTTCGAGTTCTTCTAGCGAGAACACCGCCGCCGGGGCCTGGGTAGCTGCGGGCCCGCCGGTGGTGGGGATAGCGGGGGCGGTGGTCGGAACGGGAATGGTGGTCATTGTGTGGTCTCCTCAGGTGTTGGTGTTAGGCCTTCTTGGCCTTCTTGGCATCCTGGTTAGTGTCCGGGGTGGGGGTCAGGGTCACCGTGTCCGGGCCCGCCTGCGAGGCGGGGGCGGGGGCTTCGGTCCATCCCTGGGCACGCAGGGTCGTGACCTCAACCGGCGTGGTCGTGGTGCGCGTAAGTTCCACCTCGTCGCCGCTGTCGGTGAGCACAGTCTTCGTAAAAGTCGGCATGTTGGCTTGTCCTTTCAAAGTGTTGGGTGGTCTCCATGGTGGGAAGAGTTGGGGCCAGCCTGGGGGCGTAGGAGACCAGTACACCCCCAGGGGCCAGCACGCGGGGCCTAGACGGCAACAGGGAAGCCCGTGATATCCCGGTGACGGATCATGCCCGACCCGCCCAGGTAGTGGCGGGCAGACGTGCCCAGCGTCTCGTCAGAGAACGTCTTGAACTCCAGCTCACCCGAGATGGGGTCCGATGCCTTCAGGCCGATCTCCGGGAACGAGGACAGCTTGACACGCGGGAAACACCAGCCCATCAGCCACTCCTCATCCACCGGCCCGTCCGCCGAGATCACCAGGAGACGCACCTCGCGCATCACGGGCAGCAGGGACTCGTCGAAAACCACCTCGCCCGTGGTCTTGTCCGCCTTGACCTGGGACAGGTCCACGCCGTAGATCAGCTCCTGCATGCCCTTGGTCGCCAGCTCGAACACGCTCAGCTTGACCGTCTTCGAGGCCTTCGTCAGGTCCGAGCGCACAGGCTCCGCGTACCCCAGGGCCTCCACGTCATCCACGGTCACGTCCGTGGAAATCGTGGCCCCATCCGTGGTGAACGTGCCCATCGGCACCCACTCCTCGGACAGCTCCTTCAGGACCCCGCCCGCCTCCGTGATCGCGTCAGGCACGCTCGTGGTCATGGGAGCCCACAGAGCCACCACGTTCAGGGCCTTACGCACGTTCCCGGGCTTGTTGTACTTCTTCTTCACGGCCTCAATAGTCGTCCCCATCAGGACACCATCCCTTCATAGTTGATCGGCCTACTGGTGACATCGAGCGTCATGGACACGACCTCGACGTCCTGAAAATACGGGCGTACCCCTGAGAGGGAATCCACCACAACCTCATCCACCCACCCGCCGCCGCCCACCACGGGCCGCAACAGGAACGCGCCCGCCATGCGCTCCGCGAGCGTGGTCGCGCCCGCCACGTCTGGCCCGGTCGGGGTGAGGGCGTACACGTCCACGCTCAACGTGTCGACGCGTTCAATCTCGGTGCGGGTGGACTGGATAAGAGAGACGTGCGCGAGAGGCACGCGCGGGGCGGGGTCCATGGCGAACCCTGCCTGTAAGACGCGGGCCGTGTGCACGCCAGTCGCGGTCGTGATAGCGGCTCGCACCACTTCCACAGCATCCACACTCACTCGCCTCCCACTCCTTTCTTCGAGCGCACCGCGCGGCCCAACGGGCGGGCCGGGGGCACCGGGGCGCCCCGGCGTGATGCGTGCCCGAACTCGACCGCGAGCGCGTACGGGGACGTGTTCACGACCCGCCCGACCGCTCGCTTGGTTTTTGTGCCCGCCTTGTCCTCGGTGACCTCGACCTCGTAAGAGGACGCGAGAACACCAGACGAGCGGGGCGTGTAAGCAATGGCCTGGTCACGCACCTGCTCAGCGGTCGCTTGCACGGCCGCGCGGATCGGGACGGATGTGAGGATTTGGCGGGTCATGGCCCCGTTGTGCTTAAACCCTGATGTTTGCGCCATCGGCGTTCACCTCCTCACCAGTGGGACGACGACGCCGCGCGGCCACGCGGCGGGCGGGGCCTCGACCGTCCATACGCCCCCGCAGGGGTGAGCATCCGGGACACGCACCACCTCGCCGACCTCAATACGGGTGGAGGGGGGCGCGTAGACGGTGGCCTGCACGGTCGGGGACATGCTGGTCTTTTCCACCAGCAGGCCCGGGGTGGCGGCCACGCCCGGGGCGACCAGGCAGCCCGCGATCAGGCGGGGTTTGCTGGAGCGCACCAGGTAGCCGTCCTCGTCCCTGATGGCCGGGCCCGACACCTCGATAGGGGTACGCCACGCGTCCATCACGGTCCATCACCCCCAGGGTGGGTGAGGAGGTCGAACTCGCGTGCGCGCACCCTGGCCCCGCCGACCGCGCGCCGTTCGGCCTTGGTGAGGTACAGGTCCCCCGCAGGGTTCGCGAACGTCACCTGCTGGCTGAACGGGCCGGTCGTCTCGGTCGTCGCACTCACGCCCACCAAGCCCTCCACAGGCCCGGACATCGCGCGCTTGACCACGGCGCACACCACGCGCACCCTGGTCGCCACGGTGGAGGACTCCCAGCGCGGGCACTCATCCATCACCAGCGACTGGGCGTCCAACAGCAGCACAGTGGCCCGGCGGCGTTCCTCCTCGGTCAGGGGACGCCACCGGGCCTCCAGGTCAGCGGACAGAGCCCACGGGGCCACGCTGGGCGGCGTGGCCATGGTCAGGCCTTCTCCTTGACCACAGCGAAACGCTCCTTGAACGCGTACCAGCCGTACACGATCTCCACGCGCAGGGCGATCTGGTTCTTACGCTTCAGGTCGCCCTGACCATCCGGGTCACCAAACATGATGACCTCCATGGGCAGCTCACGCTGCACACCCCACCGGATACCATCACGGAAGTCCCCCACGACCGCGCGCACCTTCGTATCGGCGGCCTCAGGCGTGCCAGACACCGTGTTCCCCACCGCGACGGGCACACCCATGAAGTCCGTGATGTTCGTGCCGAACCCCAGCTGCGGGTAGCGCATGTCCGAGGTCTCCCCGGCGCCGTCCTTACGCTTGAGCTCAGATAGCGCCCACGTGAACTTCGGGTCCAGGGCCGCCCCCGTGACCTGCACCGGGTCGGCAGCGTTGACCAGCAGGCCAGCCGCCGCGCGGAACGCCGCGTCAGCCTCCGCGGTCTTACCCGCCAGGTCCACCGACAGCGTGGTGGTGGTGATGTTGTCCGTCCACGCCGCGATCTTCGCGCCCGTGAGGGGGTTGATCGCGTGGAACATGCCCAGGTCCAGCGCGCGCGAGAGGGCTTCGGACGCCTTCTCGGACAGCTCCGAGAGGACCCCCAGCTGGTAATCCTCGTCCGCCCACAGGACTTCCTGGTTAAACCTCATCGTGACCTGCGCCTTGTGCGGGGTCGCGGTCACGTACTGGAAGCCCCCAGTCGTGGACGCCTTATCCGCGCCCTCTTCCACGAACTCCGCCTTCGGGAAAGAGTTGAACACGATAATGTCCTGCTTCCCGAAACGCTGCGGGCGCTGGCCCGACAGCTGCGCGATCGTGGACAGGGACTGGGTCTTGGTGACCATCTCATCCGAAATCTCGCGCGGCATGAGCGCCGTGAGATTCCCAGTTCCGAAAATAGCCATGATTGGCCGCCTTCCTCACCCCACAGGGTGACACTTTGGATTGTGGTTGAAATAGAAGGGAAAGGGGGGCCACTGGTGATACCCCTTTCCCCGGGTGGTGGGGTCTTACTCCCTCGGGAACACCTCGCGCGCCCACGCGCGACGCACCGCGTCCCCCGCAGGCCTCACCGGCGCCTTACCCTGCCCCTGCAGGACTGGCATCACCGGACGCTGCCCCAGAGCATCCGCGATCGCCTTGGCGTGCGCGTCCACCTCAGCCTTCGACGCCCCCCGCAGCAGATCAGCGGGCACGTTATACTCCTTCGCCGCCGCATCCACCCACCGGGAACGCTCCTGAGCGGCCTTCAGCTCGTCAAGCTCAGCCTGCACGTCAGCCAGGCGCGCCGCCTGCCCCTTCAGGTCCTCGTAATCCGCGTACTTACGGCGCTCACGCGCGATGCGAGCCTCAATAATCCGGTTCAGTTCCTCCTGCGAGGCCGGGGCCACAAACCCACCCTCCGTAACGGTCGACGCAGCAGCGGACGAGGTAGGGGCCTCTCCCTTACCGGGTTCGGGTACGGCCTCCTGGACGCCATCCTGAGCGTCCTGGGTGGTCTGGGTGGTGGTGTCGGTCATGGGTAAAACCCCTTTCTTTCCGTTGTTTGATGACGAGGCCCGTCAGCCCCGTAGCACGTTCCGCGAAACCCTCGCGTGGGGGAAAACAATGGGTACACGAAGCCCCGCCAACCCAAAAAGGGCGGCGGGGCGCACGCCGCCGCGTGCCTGTGGAACGCCGCCCGGCCACGCGCCGACCGGGACACGCCCGCCGATGCTCTCAACCTGCTCCGGCTTGTGGCCATCTTCGCCAGCCTGGCGGGCTTGGTACTGCTCGTACAGGGCGTCGGGGTCGTAGCCCTTGATTCGTGGGGTCTGGTCGCCGAAAGCGGGCACGATCTCGCAGTCGCATCGGTCATGGAATTTGGTGAGTGCGCCGGCTGCTTCAGCGGTCGCGTACATGAACCCGCGAGAAGCCAGCATCAGACAGAAACTGCAGGTGACCGGCCCCCGGGGGACGCGCGCGAACCTGGTGCGTGCCTTGTCGCGCACCGAGTTGGACGCGATCGTGTCGTGCTTGGCTTGCTTGACCCACCGCACCGTTGACGCGTTCAGGGCCTTCAGACCCTGTTCGGGGGTCTGTTTCCCTTCCAGGACGGGGGATAGGGCCGAGCGGATGCGCTTGCGCACGAACTCGGCCCCGATGGCTGGGGATGGGGAGGCCGTGAAGTCCCTGTACTTCTTCGCCAGGGGCGCGCGCGAGCGGATCGCCTCGTACCAGTCACACGCGGCCTGGGCGTTCAATCCCCCGTACACGCTCACCAAGTCTGGCAAGAACTCGTCCAAGGCCTCCAGGACTTCGTCCATGTCCTCAAAATCGAGGGCCTCCCAGAACGCGGTGAGGTCGCGGGACGCATCGCGGGCGATCTGGCCCGTAGCCTGCGAATAGCGGCGCACGTTTAGACGCGGGCGGCCAGTCACCACTCACCACCCCCTCTACCCCTGTCAGGCCCCCGCCTCGTCCCCTGTAACGCCTTCTGTCGGGGTTTCGTTGTTCTGCTGCGCTCGGGCCTGGTGGAGGCGCTCTAAGACGCTCACAGCCTTTCCTGGCGCGTTCTCCGCCCTGATCTGCTCGATCTCCCCGACCGTGAACCCCGCCCGACGTAGCCCCACCGTGGTTGTCGCGACCTCAGGCAGAGCCTGAGCCAGCTTCGAGATCACGTCCGCGCTGGACGTGGGAGACACGTACCGGGTCGGCGTCCACGTCACCGTCAGCCCCCACGACTCCGGCGGAGGCGCCGGGGAGCGGTCGCGGACCATGACCACGTCCTGAATCAAGCGCCGCAGCGGCGGGGGAAACACCCGCCACTGGTACTCCGCCTCGTCCGAAAGGTGCGCCTCGGCGGCCTGCATGGCCTCCGCCGACGCCGGGTTATCCGCGAACAAGCCCACGCTCGACATCGGCAAGTTCGTGGCCGCGCAGAAATTCTGGGCCAGCTGACGGTACATCGACAAGTGGGGCTCCATCGTCATCTGCGTGAACTGCCCGACTTGCGGAGTAGCCCCCTCGTCATTGACACCCAGGGCCAGCAGACGGCCCGTAATCGCCGTCCACCGGTCCATATCCTCGAACGCATCCTCTGACGCGCCCAGGACGTAGCGCTGCGGCGACGAGAAGAACTCCGCGCCCGTCTCCGAGCGCACCATGGTACGGATCGCCGCGTCGGTCAGGTACCGGACCTCCCGCGTAATCCTGGAGTGCCCGAACGGGCGGCCAATCTGCGGATCGTACACCAGCGGCTCCACCATGATGCGCCCCGACGGGTTCACCGCTCGCTCCACGCTCCACGACCCACCCGAAAACGCGGCCGTGATAGTCGCGTGCCGGTAGAACACGGTAAAGCCCGTGACCTGGTCGCGCATTGGCGCGTTCGACTCCGGAAGAGTGGCATCCACCGCGAGCGCGGCCAGCAGGGTGCGGGTGCGTTCGTCCCACAAGGCGGTCGTCCATTTCGCGTCCCTCGCCTGGATCATGACCTCAGGCTCTCCTGCGGTGGTGTCCCCGGCGGCGACGGTCAAGAAGGCCACGGAGTGCTTGTAGGCGCTGGTAATGGCCTGGGCGAGCTCTGTCTCGAACTGGTTGTGTGCGAGCAGGCCGCCGACCTCGAAGGGGTCGGGAGTGCCGTCCAGGGCGTAGCCCTCGAACACGTGCTTGCGGGCAAGAGCTGTGACGGCCTTTTGGGGCCAGCCCAGGGCCGCACGCACGTTCCGCATCTGCGGGGGCACGCTGATCCCCAAGTCCTGGAAGACGCGGTGGCCTTCGTAATAGGTGTCCAGCAGCATGTTTTTCTGCTGTTTCGCGGTGATGCGCGCCCACATGCGGGCGAGCATGGTCTGCTCGTCCTCGGTCAGGGCGGGCAGGCGGGGCAGAGCTCCCAGGCTCATAAGACCCTCACTTTCCTTGTTCCGGGCCCGCGGGGGCGGCGTCGTGTGGTTTTCGCGGCGTGAACGGCTGCTGAGACGGCCTCTAAGGGGGTTTCGTCCCCGTCCTGGCTGGTGGCTTTCCAGCCGAACGCCCCATCCCTGCGCCTCTGGTTGCGGTCAGTGACAGCGACGGAGGCGTTCAGGGCGTCGTCCGGGTCGCCTTGCGGGTGGGTGATGACATGGTCGCGCAGTCCCTCGAACAGCATGGAACAGGCCTGGAAGTACTCGCCCGTGCTCATGACGTGCACGACCCGCTCGGGCACGCCGCGAGCCTTCAGGGCGTCTTTGAGGGCAGCGGACCCGTTCCCGCCCAACAGGTTGATTTGCGCGGTGCGAGCGGCGCGCTGGGCCAGCCAGTCCGCGAGCGCGCCCATGCCGTGGGTGGTGTGACCGGTGAACGTGTCGATGCAGTTCACGTGCACGCGCGCGTCCTTCCCTTTGCCGTGCTTGATGGCCCCGGCGAGGGCGATGCGTTTGCCGTCCGCGCTGAACGCGACCCCGAAGGAGCGGATACCGTCATCGGGCGGGGCGGACGTGGTGGCCTCCCACGTGGTGGGGTCGATCGCACGGGACGCGCCCGCGTGCGCGGGCCACATGCCCAGTCGTTCGCGCTTGAAGTCCTCCTCAGAGAGGGATTGGCGCTCACCCTGGATGATCTTCACGCTCATGCGCCCCGCTTCCAGGGCTGGGTTCGCGGCCTCCCAGGTGGCCCGGTCGTCCAGGTTCACGGGCCCGTCGGGGTTTGCGCTCCATTCGTGGAAGCACATGTCCTTTGGGGCGTCCCCGAGGGCGTTTTGACGGATACGCCCGAACGCATCTCCCGACGCGTTCGGGCCGGGCGGGGTGCCTGTGTAGATGATCTGGCTGTTACCCAGGTGACCGGCGGACACGGTCGGGAGAAGGGCCGCGAGCGCGTCCTCGGACAGCTCCTGGGCCTCGTCAATGACGAGGAGGTCAGCGGTGAAGCCGCGCGCTGAGGACTTCGAGCGGGCGGTGATGCGCAGTTCCCCTCCCCGGCACCCCAGGTCGGGGTCTTCCTTTAACACGATCGCTTCTTGTCCGTTGACGTTGCGCACCTGTGCGACCATGGCGTTGAGCTCCGGGAACCGCGCGCCAGGGTCGCCCGCCGTGTCCCCGAAAAAGTACTTAAACCGTCGGAAATGAGCTTGTGCCGTCTTCACCTCATGGGCACTGTGGATGATGTTCTCGCCCAAGCCGATCAATCCGAAGAGCTCGCGCATTTCCAGCAGGGCGTTTTTGCCGTTCTGACGGGGCACGGACAGTGCACAGTTTGTGTGTTTCCACTCGTCCTTCACGCTCGCGGCCAGCCAATCATCCAACACGAGAGCCTGCCATTCGTCCGGGACCAGCCCCAGGTCAGCGGCCAGGTCAGCGGCCAGGTCCCCGAACGTCTTAGCGGCCCGATCGGCGGCCACGCGCACCCTGGGCCTTTGACTGCTTGCTCGCGAGTCGCTGACGGAAGTCGACAACCGTACTCCCCCTCTCACCCGTTTCCTGCACCGAGGCGGACATGCGCGAGCCTTCCAAGTCCTTGATGAGTTCCCGGGCTTCACGCACCAGAGGGGCGCGCCGCTCCGGGTCCGTGAGGTCAATCGAGGCCAGCACCGTATCCAACAGCGACGCCCGCTTCCGCTCAATCTCCGCATCGGACGCTACCGCCGGGGGGACAGGACCCCTATGAGAACTTGACACACCAGGTTTCCTGCCCATCACACCCCCTTTCACGCCTCCTCTGCGCTCGCATGCCCCTCAGACACCCCCAGGGGACGCCCACAATACGAACACGACTTGCACCCACTTTTTGGCGGAAAACCGCGAAAAAACGGGGGGGTATTGCGTAATGGGTTCGTCGAGCTCCGTCCGATTGGGGGGAGGGGTAACCCCCCACCCCACAGGGTCGAACACCTGTTCGACTTACCAGAACACATCCACGCTTGATGCCCGCCGGGGCGGCGTGTGCCTGCGTGTTCCGTCCCCTCTCGACTGGTTGCACCGCCTGCACAGCACTCGCCCATTGTCCAGCGTGTTTCGTCCGCCCCAACGAGCAGGCAGGATGTGGTCCGGTTCCGCGCTGTTGGGCTTGCGTCCTTGCATATAGTCCAACGTGACGCCGCACATCGGACACGATGCGACCCCAGCATCGCGGGCAGCGGCCAGCACTCGCGTGCGCCACTGCTTGTACTGAGTCGTCCCAGTTCTGCTCGATGCCACGCCGCTCACCGCCTTCCACGCACAGGCTGGCCCCCGCGACGTGGAGGCGACACGGGGGCCCGGGATGTTCAACAACAGCGAATGGCCCCCCGCATACGCTGGAAGCCACACTAGGAAAATACACCGTTGCACGCGTGGGTGCAACACCACGCGCACGCACGCCCCGAAGGTGCGAGGCAACGGCCGGGACCTGGGGCAGGGTGGGGGTGGGGTACGTCAGACATACCCCACCCCCACACGCGAGACCCCCACCCCCACATGAGATGCCCCATCCCATCACCGGGACCCCCCAGGGGTACGACGAACCCACCTCGGAGCCAACGCCAGGTCCACGATGTCGGCAACCCTGTATGTGCGGGGCCCGACCTCCGGCGAGACCGGACGCAGCTTGCGGCGCTGGCACCAGGACCGCACGGTCGCGTCCTTGATCGGCTTGCCGACGATCAGCTCGGCAACCCTGGTCGCACGCGGACGCGGCAGCTCAAGTCGCTTCGCCTCGGCCATCATGAGGACGACGGCCGTGCGGCAGTCCACCTGCTGCCAGCACTCACGGCACTTCACCTCGTCGGCGCCCTCCCGCGCGAGCAGGTCAGCGCCACAGCGCGGGCACTTGCCAACGAACACGAGCCGCGCGTGCGCCGGGGCGGCGAGGCGTTCAAGGCGCGTGATCGAGTACAGGACCTCATCGGCGCACTGCGCCGCCAGCGGCCACCGTCGAACGCGGTCCTCGTGCGCGGCGAACAGCTGCGCGACCATCCGCCAATCCCGGGCAGGCACACAGTACTTCGGCCCCATGACGAGACGGATCAGCTCATCACCCCACGTCTGCAATGCCGAGGCCATCTCATCGACCTCAAGCATCAGCGCGAGGCGCAGCGGCGGCGAGGAGGCCGAATGCCCCGTCGACCCGCCACCCTCCGGCACCGACTTCCGAGACGCGATGTACGCCAGATCAGCCATGAGGCCCGGCAGGGACTGAGTCGCAACCCTCAGACGCGCTGCCCCGCCCCGAGACAGATACTCACCCGGCAGCAACGGTTCTCCCGTCACCGGGCACACCTCACCAGTCCTCAGCATCCGAGCACCTCCCCGAGGTCAATACTTCCTGAGTCATCTCCTGCTTCTTCTCCTTCGCTTGCGCTTCTTCGAGCCTGCAGCAGGTAAGGCGGTTGCCTGCCCGACCTGCTCTCTGCCCGTCTCCTGTTCCCTTTCCCTACTGCCTACCCGGACTCCCGACCCGTACCCGTACCCGGGGATACACGAGTCCAGAGGCCCAGACGAATCGAGTCCGACGCCAGTCGGGACGAATCCGCGCTCTCGCTTGTAGCTGGTTTCCGGGGTGGTGCCCGTGCGGGCAGCGCCGGGGTCACCGATGCCGGACTCGACAGCGAGCTGATCAGACTCACCGGAATCCGCGCAGGTCGGGATACCCACGGTCGCGCCGCCAGGCGCGCTCACAGTCACGGAGGCGTCCGCACAGCCCGAGGTCACACCCGTCGTAGGTGCGCCCGAGGCCGGGTCGCCATCAGCCGCGTGCGCGCTCGCACGCTCACCTCTCTCTCCACCAGCTGCCGCGCAGGACGCGGCCTCCGCGCCGCGCAGCACGCCCGCACGTTCGAGCATGCCGCGCGTGAACGCCCCGTACCGGGGCCGCTCGGGCGCGGGCAGCAGCTCGTGAGACTGATCCCACGAGCCTGTAGGGTCGTCCGCTCGGGACGAATTACACCGCGTACACGCCACAACGAGCGTGTCCACAGTGCCAGCCTCCCCGGGCTTCAAATGATCAAGCGTCCCCTTGCGGGCCGACGTCTTGCCAGGCCAATACACCTCGACACCGCACCAGCGGCACTGGTCGCCGTCGCGGGCAATCACAGCCTGACGCAACGCCTGGTCCGAGTTGTCACGCTGCCGTTGGCGGCTCCACTCGACGTCGGCGCGCGAACGGATATGCACGAAATCCGGGTCTTCAACAAGCTTCGGCTTCTTCCCTTTCGGAGTGTCCGCCCACTCGATGAGGCCCGTGTCGAGCGCGATCTGCAGAACGTCAGGATTCCCACCCGCATACGTGTATACGACGCCCATCTCGATGATGCTGTCGGTCAGGTGCGCCGCCGAATAGGCCGCGCACCGCATGACAAATCCGAACAGCTCGTTCACGGTGCGGGCGTCAGCCTTCGGGTGCGATGCCGCTTCCATCAGACGCGGATACATATCCGCGTCGTCCCCCATCTTCACCCAAGCCATCAGCCACCTCCTTCTCGTTCGCTAGCCGTTCTTGCTCACCCCAACCGTCCTCCGGGAATAGATCCCGAGGCCTAAACTCCGGATAATTCCGCGTCATCCAGGCGCGCTCCGTGTACCGCTGATGCTCAGCCTCGAAACGCAGGAAGCACGGCCGACAACGCGCGTGCCCCGCAGCGAGAACCTCGCCGCAGTCCGGGCAATGCCTCTCGATCACGACTCCACCGCCCGCACGCGCGCCGCACGCTCATCTCTCGATTCCTCCGCGTACACGCGCACGCGGACCTCATACATTGGTAGACGACCGTCCGGCTTTTCTTTCGTCACGCGGTCTGCGACCACAACATGAGGGCCATCGAGGACCCCGTCTGACCCATCCCCCAACAGCCCCACTTCGACCAGCCCATCTACGATCGCCGCCGCTGTCGGCGCAATGCTGCTGCTTTTCCGCCGACGACGATCCGGATACGCGACCTCGACCTCGACGCGACCTCGACAACCGAGCCGCGTAATTTTCCCGTTTTCAAATGCGATGAGCGCGCCCCAGCGACGCAGCCGCTGCACCCGTTCCGCGCGCGGCGCTAAGCCCCCCCGCTCATTGTCAGTTACTATAGAAGTCCTGTGCAGCCGTATTACACGCGACTCCCACACGAGCATCATGCCACCTCCTTAAGGGCGACCTTGGTGAGCTGGTAGATAGCTACCGCGCCTTGCTGCGGGACGACCCCATTTCCGAGTAGTCGAAGCTGCTGCTCCCGCGTCAGCCCGAGCTCCTCTCCAGTCACGTGACCATCTGCCAATCCCATGAGCCATTCGACGAAGCGAGTCGAGAGACGCGCTCGCCCCCCCTCGCGCGTCGGCGGGACAGTCGGAGCCGGAGCCGGACGACCTAGCACCTGCTCCCAGCGCGCGATCGCTGGCGCGTACACCCCGTAGTCGGTGCACTCAAGGCGCGCCGCAATGTGCGTCGACTTCTCCGTCGGTCTCCCTAACGCGCGGGGCAGGCCCATCACCGAGTCCCCCGCCCCCGGAGTTGGCAGCAGCTCACGAGCTACCTCGTGCAAGTTCGCGCCGTAGCCGGTCGAGGAGGCCGTCGCGTTCGTCGCCTGCGGCGTCGGAATCAGGGCACCATGTGCTCGATCTGATCCGCGAGACTCACCGAGTGCCCACCGGCCCGCCGCTTCTCCGGCGGCTGCGAGCCCCCGCAGCTGCCAAGGTTCGCCTGCGGGGTGGCTAGTAAGGAACAGCCGCTCTCGCTTGTGAGGGGCACCGACGTCGGAAGCTCGTATAGTGACCCACTGCGCGTCATACCCGATTGAGGCCAAGTCTCCGACCACACGGCCTGGCGCCCGGAGAACAGGTCGACTTGCCCCTTCTCCCAGCAATCCCTGCTCGGATTCCACCAAGCTGAAGGCTCCACTTGTCAGAGCTCCTCTCACGTTTTCCCACACAACCAGACGCGGTCGCAGCGTCTTGATCGCCTCGAACATCGACCCCCACAGGCCCGACCTCGTCCCCGAGGCCATGCCCGCACGGCGCCCAGCGCTGCTCAGGTCCTGACACGGCGAACCACCGCAGATAATGTCGACCGGCTCCACGTCTGCCCAGTCGATCTTGGTGATGTCCCCGAGGTTGGGGGTGTCGGGCCACCTGACGGCGGCGAGCGTGCAGGGGCCTGGTTCAACGTCGCTGTTCCACGCGACCCTCGCACCCGGGGCGATGGCCATACGCACGGCCATATCTAGCCCGCCATACCCCGTGAACAAACTCCCGACAGTCGTCATCGCGACGACTCCTCGGCCCAGACGCCGACCTCGGCGAGCTCGGCAGGCGTGTACCCGCGCTCGCGGGTGAACTGAACGATGAGGCCGACGCACGCTTTATGCGTGACGACTTGAATCGATGCGTCTGTTTCGGCGTCGATAGTGACGGCTATGTTCGCCCCCCGTGGTGCGAGGGCCCCTCGGCAGACGGGGCAGCGCCGCCACGCCGGGACACTGCGCACTGGCTTGACAGCAATCATCTCTTGCTCTCCTCTGCAGGCTCCACGGCCTCGCGCTCCGCGTCGATGAGTGCATCGACCGCTTCTGCGATCGATTTCCGGATTATGCTCCTGTCCGTTTCGAGCTTGCCGTACCGCAGCGCCAGGCTGTCCGCGATGTCGGTGAGGTCCGCGGCTGCGTCCGCAATCGCGTCGCGCAGAGCCGATACGCAGTCGAGCAGGTACACCATGTCGTGAACTACAGACTGGTAGAAGGCGCTGACCGCCTGCGCACACGCATGCGCATCTGCGCTGCTCACAGCACGTCCCACGTTGTTGATTTTGTCCCTGATTTCTGCGATCGATGTCATCGGCGCGGACCGGCGTTTCGCGATAGCAACGAGTTTATCGACGGGGTCTCCAACCATGAGCCGAATCTCGAGCGTCTCGGCGTCGTTGCCGGCGTATCTGTCGGCGATTTCTGCGGCGGCGACGGCGAGTTCTGCGGCTGCGTCGGTGATCGCCGTCTGCAGCTCGTCGACGCGGTCGACGTCGTTACTCATGCCCTCGTGCTCGTTGATGATGGGCATCGTTTTTCCTTTCTATGACGTGCCTGCGCTCGTGTGGCGCTGGCGTCGTGCCCGCCCGGGACTTGCACCCGGGTGTCTGCTGGTCGGGCTGCGCGGTCGTTAACCTGTCCCGCCTGTTTTTTCTTGGTTGCGGGTGGCTTCCCCCTGGCCGCGCTCAGCGGGGAGTGTGCTCAGTTGCTCTCTCACAGCTCGCATTCGCCGCTGAGGAATTTGTCGCAGGCTTCCTGAGCCTTATCGACGATCTCCTTGTAGATGTCCCGCCTGGCGGTGATCACTTCGCGTGCACGGCAGCGTGCGTACTCGTCGTGCAGCTTCTGCGCGATCTCAAGATCCTCATCCGCAGCGAGGACCGCGTTCTGCGCGGTCCAGCGGATCAGATTCGCCTGTTCTGCGTCTAGGTAGACGGCGACCTGTACGACCTTCATTCGTCGTCCTCCGTCGCGGTGGCGACTTCATCCGCCGCGGTGACAGCGGCTTCCGCGAGCGCGACGCTCCGCACGAGCATCATTGCGCTTGCCACCCCTCGGTTCTTCGGCGCGTCCATGATCGCGAACGCCAGAGCCTGCCCGACCTTGATGTACGCGTCCGCGAGTGTGCGGGTGTCCTTGTTGGTGGTCCCGCCAACTTCTGCGGTCCTGTCTGCGAGCAGCGCGTCGAGCGCTATGCGGCCGGCGTTCTCGGCGAGCAGGACTGAGGCAATCGCCGCGTCCAGCGCGTTCAGCTCGACGGTGATCTTGTCCTCGAACCTCACAGCTCCGTCTCCTCCTTGGTTGTGGGGCCTTCGAGGAGGCGGAGGATCAGCAGGCCAGCGCCTGCGCCGCCCATGATTGCGACGACCATCAGAAGCAGGCCGTTAGTGGTCGCGCCGGTCTTTGCGAGGCGGGCCTGCTGGGCGGGCGCGGTGGGCTTCGGCTCAGTCGTCGGGGCCGGGGTCGTCGGCGTCGACGTCGGCTCGGGCGCCGGGGTGGTCGGCTTCGGCTCGGGCGCCGGGGTGGGAGTCGACGGCGTGGACGGCTCCGGGGTTGGCTCAGGCGTCGGCGTAGGCTCAGGGGTGGGCGTGAGGTTCACACCACCGTCACTGTCCGTGTCCAGGCCCGACGAGCGCACGGCCACCGCCTCGTACGATACGGTGTTCACGGTCGCGGTGTTCGACGTACGCCCCTCGCCCGCGTTCCCCACCACAGCAGGATCGGACTTGAAGTACACGCGGCACACCCGCCAGTCCTTCCCTTCGGGCACCGTGAACGACACCCGCCGCTCACCCTCCAGGGTCACCCACTCCGCCGACGCGGGGTCCCACGTGGGCGCGCCCGTGCACTGCAGGTTCGACGTTCGCACCGCACCCTCGTCCACCACCGTGTACGACGTGCCCGGATTCACCGCCACGTTCACGCCCCACGACACCGACCCGTCCGCGTTGTACCACCCGTACTTCACGGTCTCCGGGCGCGCGTACTCGTCATGCACGGGACCGGAGCAATCAACCGTGCAGACGCCGGTCCCGTCCTTATCACCCCAGATGACCCGTCGGGCCTGCCCACCATCAACGGTGATCGTGCCCTCCGTGGTGCCCTTCGCCGCGTCCTGGACGCGCGCCCACGCGTGGAACGTCCCGTCCTTGATGAAGTCCACTCCCAGGGCTTCCACACGCTCATCTGTCACGCACGACAGACTCCCAGCGTCCGCCGTGCACTCGCCGATCGGAGCACCCCGGTAGTTCAGGGGACCAGAGGCCGCCCACGAGGCCAGGTCCCCAGTGAACGCCACCGTGAACCCCATGCCTGCGCGCGGCTTCGTCGGGATAGCCCACGAGCCCTCCACATCAACCCGGCTCATCGTCTGACGCGACACCGAACGCACCGCTGTCACCTGCGCGGTCATCGGCGGCATGTACTCGGCTGCGGCGTTGGTGGCTGCGCCGTAGGGCAGCGCCAGGGCTGCGATGATGAGGGCGGCGGCTGCGGCCCAAATCTGGTGCTTCATCGGTCTTTCTCCTTGTTAGTTTTGGTTGATTCGAAGTATGTGATTCCGCGCGCCGCGCGGCTCCGAGCGTCGTGAGCTTCGGTCGGGTAGGTGAGTGCCCGCCTCCTGGCCTGCCGCACGATCTCCCGTGCGGCCTTGTCGTGACAGGGACGGTCGTCGGACGCTTCGAGATGGAGCGGCAGTGGCGCCGTGTACGTCGAGTCGGTCATCACTCGACCCCCACCGGTAGGGACGCGACGCGCAGTACTTCGAGGACGACGCGGACCTTCTTCCGGTCGAGGTCGACGAATACGCGCGGCGTGTCGACCGCGAGGCAACCGTTGACCTCCGCCTCGAAGATCACGTCCTGCATGGCGAGGCACATGATGTGCGGGAGAGGGTCTTCGCCGGACTGGTCGTAGTACGAGAAATCTGCCGTGCGCTGCAGGAGCGTCGTGCCCTTCGTGCGGGCCTTGCCCGCGTTCTTCGCCATGCGCGCCGCGATGTCCTCGAGGGTCGCCGCGCGCGCCGAGCCGCGCCAGACGATCCATGCGAGGGCCACCATCGCCGCGAGCAGCAGCAGCGCTCCGCCCGCCAAGATATCCGCGCTCACAGCCGGCCCTCCCGCCACTCTGCGTAGACGAGGACACCGCCAACGATGGCGAGCGCGACCCCCGGGAAAAACATCCACTCAGGCCACCCCTCCAGATTGTCGAGGCCACGCATGCCGAAAGCGATCACCAGCGCCAACGAGACGCACCCGCCTCCGATCAGCGACTTCCACGGCCACACGCGCCTATTCCGCGTGCTATCCTTCTTCATGAGCATCTCCTTACTTGCTCCAGCGCCCCGCGTCGCAACCGCAGGGGCGCACTTCTTTACCCTCTTCGCCGGTGAACTTCACCAGCTCCGACGCGGGAATCCTCAGCAGGCCCCCGACCTTGAACGAGCGGATCGCACCCGACGCGATCAGCTCACGCACACCCGAGTCCGACGCCTCAATCAGCTGCGCAAACGTGCGCACCCTGTACGCGACCGGCGTTACCTCTTCGCGTGTCACATCTCCTCCTCGATGTCGCCCCCGACTGGGGACTCCTCCCCGGTAAGGTGGGAGGTGCCAACCACGCCGCCCGATCTCGTGCGGCAACCACACCTCACCGAGGAGGAAGCCTTGGAATCAGCAGCAAACGTCGTCATGGCAGCGTGCGCCGTCTTGAGCATCGTCGGAGCTGTGTTCTCCTGGTGGTATTCGAACGCCTCGAAGAAGGCGCGCGACGCCGCCGAGAAAGCCGACGCGAACGCGACACGGCAACGCGAAGCCATCGAGAAGATCGCCGAAGCACTCAACCCAGCGCCCGCAGAGCACGCCTTCTCGGTCGAATGGCAAAGCAGAGACACCTTCGTGCTACGCAACACCGGGACCGCCCCCGTCACAGTCAACGCAATCACCAACGACACTGAGGGACTTTTCGCTGTCGCATACCCGTTCACGCTCGACCCCGGCTGCGGCCAACGCATCTACGAGGCCCCCGTGATGAGCAGCGGGCACGTCGACGAGCTCGTTCTCGACATCAACGACAGCCCCACGCCCTTCACCGTGCCCCTGCCGCGCATGTAGGTCTGCAAGCGCGCGCGTATTCAGGCGCTGCAGCTTCTCCAGTATCTGCACCTGAATCTGCAGCATGTCGCCCTGCGCGCGAGCGAGAAGCGCCTCGTCGAACCAGTGCCGAATGTTGGGGTAACCGAGGATGAGCGCTGTCTTTTGCGTCGCCTCAGCCGCCTCGAGTAGCAGGCTCTCCGCATATGCCTCGTGGGCATCGTCTACCTCCAGCGGCCCCCTACTCATGCCGCGTCACCGCCGTCCCAGTCGACGCGGCGCGCCTGGAGGATTACCAACCCCGACGCTTTGTCCTGGATCGCGAACCCATCCGATTCTGTTGGATCGTCGCCGCCGCGAGCGCCGCTTCTTTCTGTCTCTTCGGTGCGCCTTACCAGCTCAGACGCCGGCACATCTAGAGCGGCCGCAAAAGCTTGAAGCTCGTCCACCGAGATAGAGCGAGTCTGCCGACTAACCTTGCGGAGGACGCTGTCGTAGGAGAGTTGTGTTCTGGCGGCGAGTTCTGCCATAGAAAGACCGCGCTCCGTAGCTGCCGACCTGATCACGGCAGCTATTCCAATTGGCATAGTTGTCATGCACATAAAGCTATGCCAATTGGCAAGGCTTGTCAAATAGCCTTGCTGTGACGCTTGCCATTTGGCATACTTACCGCATGGATACAATGACCCGTTTTGTTGAACTTGTCGCTCTTGTCCTGCGTGAACATGCAGATCGGGTGGAGCTTAGTGGCGCTGAACTTGCTCGGCGATCAGGCGTGTCCCAAGGGCAAATCTCGCGGATATTTACCGGAAAACGAACCGTGAGTGTGGATCACGTTGTCGCGCTTGCGAACGCGCTTGGCGTGCGTGGGTCCGACGTGTTTGCCGAGGCCGAGCAGCGTCTGGCGGCAGAGAGTGCGGGGGTGGTCGATGCCGCCCTCGCTGAGTGCCAATCCGCTAAGGACGCGGGCAGCAGCGATCCTCACTGACTGCTGCTTAGCCCCTGACATAAAGCTGCCCCCGTGCCGCTAGCTCCCTCGCTCGTCGAGGCGTGGTAACGACAGGCGCGACATAGGAGTCTCACCATGTGGCCCTCCTTCCGCTTGCTCACATTACCGAGTATCTTTTGAGACGCAGGCCACTCATTTTGGGGCATCCAATGATGTGCCCCATACCCCGGCATGCACGCCAGCGACAGTGAGGAGAGATCCTCCGTCGACCACCAGACATACGGAGACCCTCATGCTCGACTTCACTGCCATCGACTTTGAGACCGCG
>ERZ773267.353-NODE-353-length-32642-cov-15.363458_pt1 | contig 32642 bp, 35 predicted proteins | sample MGYA00511959_ERZ773267 | MGnify/ENA primary metagenome ERZ773267 (study PRJEB29015, sample SAMEA2738165) | human oral metagenome | biome: human oral; feature: human-associated habitat; material: saliva | place: China | collected 2240 ...
GGCTGAGTACGGCATATCCGGAGCCACTGTTTCCAACTGGGTACGCTCGTATCGCGAAGAATGCCAAAACAATGATGAGGAGAAGTCTCAGGTGGAGATGATGGAAGAACTTCGTCATCTCCGGCGTGAAAAAGCCGGATTAGAAAAGGAGAACAGCTTCTTAAAAAAAGCAGCGGTAATCTTCGCGAAGGAAATCGATTCGTGGCATATCGTTTCCTTGATACGTAAAAGCGGGAGTTCGGATTGAGATGATTTTTTAAAAAGCTATACATTCATCCGAACGCTTATTACAACTACCTAAGAGATGCGAAAGCGGATTATCTCGCCTAAAAATCTCATTGTTTTTAACGAATTCAAGCTCTTTATCATGATTTTCATGGTGCCATGGGGACCGTAAAATGAAGGTGTTTCTGCAAATAAAAGCAATCTTATTGAATAAAATAACAGCGCAAGAGTACATGAATCGTGAACAACAACTACTACACTAAATTTTTCGCCAAAAGAGTTCCGCGAACCATCGTTAATTGATATTTAGCTTGAGTAAATGGGAAAATGCGGAAAAAAGTGATATAAGATATAATGAGATGGAAGAGAAATTGTCAGAATTTGTAAAGACGAAAAAATGTCATGGCAACACCTCCGACTCAAATCGAACCGGTATAAAATCACGAGGAGGCTAGAAGATGAAGGATTATATCAAATTAAATGAAGACAGATGGAATCATGTAAGAAATGACTATACCGAACCGTTGACACATGAAGAATTGGAAGAAGTTAGAAAGAATCCGATTTCTGTTGCATTAACTGTGGGGAAAAAGGTTCCGAAAGAATGGTTTGAAAAAGCCAACGGGAAAAAGATATTAGGCTTAGCTTGCGGCGGCGGACAGCAGGGACCGGTTTTTGCTGTAAAGGGTTATGATGTAACCATAATGGATTTTTCTGCATCACAATTACAAAGAGATGAGATGGTTGCTGAAAGAGAAGGCCTAAAAATCAACACGGTTCAAGCCGATATGACAAAACCGTTTCCGTTTGAAGATGAGACTTTTGATATCATTTTCAATCCGGTCTCAAATGTGTATATAGAAGATTTGGAAAACATATATCAAGAAGCCTCTCGTGTATTGAAAAAGGGTGGACTGTTAATGATCGGATTTATGAATCCTTGGATATACATGTATGATGCTGACATTGTATGGGACAAACCCGACGAGGAATTACTTTTAAAGTTTTCAATCCCGTTTAATTCAAAAGAACTTGAAGAGGAAGGCAGAATAACCATAAATCCGGAATACGGATACGAATTCAGCCACACCTTAGAAACGCAGATCAGAGGACAGCTTAAAAACGGGCTCGCTATGATAGATTTTTATGAGTCGTGCGACAAAAGAAATAGATTAGCGCGTTACGGAAATGACTATATAGCTACACTTTGCATCAAACTCTAATGTTATAGAACATGCTTCGGGAGAATGGTCCGTTTTATTTTTCGTAAGGGTTGAAATCTAAATCCCGGTTTGTGGTAATGCCATATAATACAGGAGGCTCCTTATGAGCGGTCTGGCGGTCAGCCGGACAGTCGCAACGGACTTCGTGCCGGAGAGCTTAAAACACGGATTGGAAGAATTATACTTGCAGTTCCGAGACACCGTAATGTTCCGTTCAATAATCTGATTTTGATACCTATTCCGGAAGCGAAGCTGCTTTGGTTGCTGCAATAGCGGAATCGTCAAAATCCACTGCGGAACGAGTGTATCTAAATCTTCTGTCGCAGAGATCGGAACAGGGGAAGATTGAACAAGCAAAATAAAAGGCCGAACCGAGAGGTTCAGCCTGGTCCCCGACACACATTACCTCGGGCAACTCTGTTGGGCAGATAATAGCAGAGAAATAGATTGAATGCAAGAATCTATCCCGGTAGATCCGGAAAATTCCCCCTCCGCAATCCAGATGCGCATCCGCAAGACACCTCCGTGAGGCCTATACCGCAAATATGGTATACTGGTGTTTGGTATAGACAGGAGGTGGAGATGGCGAGGAGAAAGCACAAATTGCGGAAGAGAACGCTTCGAAGTGCCGCGACGCTGCTGGTACTGCTGTTGACGGCGGCTGCACTCCGAGTCGGCGCGGGCACAGCTGGGATTGCGGTACAACAGGAGAGCGTGGGAGCAGTTCTGGAGAGCAGTGAGGCGATTGGTGTCATTGTGCCGCCGCCCGGAGAGACGGAATTTCCGGTGCTCTCGGCAGCGGGCAGCTATGCGGGACAGGCGGCTGTCGACATCAATCGCGGAATCCCGGACTTTACGGCGGAGGAGCGGGAACTCGGCAGGGCGCGGGCCAAGGAGGGCTATGAGTCCTATGCGGCGCTCGACGCCCTCGGGCGTTGCGGCAGTGCGTTTGCGGTTCTGACCAAAGAGACGATGCCGACAGAACCGCGGGGTAGCATCGGCATGGTGCGACCGAGCGGTTGGCACACGGTGCGCTACGATGATTTGATTGACGGAAAGTTCCTCTATAACCGCTGTCATCTGATTGCCTACATGCTCTCCGGAGAAAATGCGAATCCGAATAACCTGATTACGGGCACACGCTATTTGAATGTGGAGGGCATGTTGCCCTATGAAAAGCAGGTCGGGGACTTTATCCAAAACGGCGGCGGCGCGGTTCTCTACCGGGCAACGCCGGTCTTTTCCGGGGATGAGCTGGTGGCGCGCGGCGTGGAACTGGAGGCTGAGTCCTTGGAAAAGGGAGGAATCCGCTTCCATGTGTTTCTGTACAATGTGCAGCCGGGCATTGTGATTGACTATACGACCGGAGAGAGTCGGCGGGAAGATTGATGGACAGAGGAGGTTCTTATGAAAGTGACATATCTTGACCACAGCGGTTTTTTGCTGGAAGGGAAAGACCGCTACTTTATTTTTGACTATTACAAGGGCGAACTGCCGCCGCTCGACAAAGAAAAAGAAGTGCTGGTTTTTTGCAGCCACTGCCACAGAGATCACTATAATCCGAAGATTTTCAATCTCCTCGACGAGCGGGACCTGCGCTACCGGGCGGTGCTGGCGAGCGATATCAGCGATGAAAAGCGCTTGTCGAAGATAGAGCACTGCTTTGTGGAGCCCGATCAATGCTATCGGCTTGCAAGCGGGATTCAAGTCGAGACCCTGCTTTCCAACGACAGCGGCGTTGCGTTTATTGTGAGCACCGAAGAGGGAAGCATTTATCACGCCGGTGACTTAAACGACTGGTATTGGGAGGGCGAGCCGGAGGAGGAGAACCGGGAGCTCCACGCGATCTTTCACACGGAGATCGGAAAAATCAAGGGCAGGCATTTTGATCTCGCCTTTGTACCGCTCGACCCGAGACTGGAAGCGCACTACGCGGATGGCTTGTTGTATTTCCTGGAAAATGTGGACTGTGATGCCGTTTTTCCGATACACTACTGGGGAGATGCCGCAGTGATACAGCGTTTTCTCACGGAATACCCGCAGTATAGCGCCCGCATCAAAAATACGGAGACAGTGAAAGGAGAAGAGATATGAAGTTTCGGATGATTCACGAGAATTTGAATGTTGCGGATTTGGAGCGCTCCATCCGCTTTTACAACGAGGCCCTCGACTTACACGAGGTGAGACGAAAGACGACGGACGATTTCATCATCGTGTATTTAAAGAGCGAGGTCGGGGAGTTTGAGTTGGAGCTCACTTGGCTCAAGGACCATCCGCAGCCGTACGACCTCGGTGAGTGCGAATTCCATCTCGCATTTCGGGCGGACGATTTTGATGCGGCGCACAAAAAGCACAAGGAGATGGGTTGCATCTGCTTCGAAAACGAGGCGATGGGCATCTACTTTATCGAAGATCCGGACGGCTATTGGCTTGAGATTTTGCCGTAATGAGATTTTGTTGTAACGCGAAAAGGACAGAAAAGCGAAATCACGCGTTTCTGTCCTTTTTGCTTTGAGCAGCGCTGCGGGTCACAGCTATGGCGGGGTCCACAGTGGCTGAGAGAAACCGATGAAAAGCGAATCTACGGAGCAGTTGCCAAAACCCGGGGTGAGGAAAGAAGGGCTTTGTCCTACTGTGGGGAATCGAATTTGGCGGCGGCGCGAAAGAAGCGAACGTCCCGAATCTGTTCAAGTCGGAGTTCCCAGAAGGTTGCCTGAATTTCGTACCCTCTTCGAGCCCAGCCGTTGTTCAGGGGGCTTAGATCAAAGACACGCTCCCAATTTTTCTCTTTCATGCGACGCTTCTCGGAAGGGGAGAGCGCCTCGTATTGCGCTTCGAGGCAGCAGCCTTCCTGCTCGGTATCGGAAATCAGGAAGTCGCTCAAGATGATGCACCAGGCGTCAAAATCGGATAAGAGAACATCCCGGTCGGGAATTTCGATTTCGATGCAGGCAAAACGCTCCCCGTCGTAGCCAACCTCCCAGCGCTCTCTGCGGAGATCCGGTTTACGGTGTTTGCCTTGCTGTTGATACCAGGCCCAGACCGGGTAAGTGACCTTGTCCGGCGGCGGGCCGATGCGCTGTTTCATTTGTCGTACCAGCCAGTCGTACTTCTCGCGACAATCTTTCATCGATGAGAGATTAAGGTCGCAGCGATAGACGCCGGTTTTCAGAAGCTCGTTGTAGACGGCTTCCTCTTGAGAAGTCCAAAGAATCATTCCGGGCTCAGCTCTCCACGCGGTTCATATAGTAGTCCCAGCCGAAGACGGCCTTTTCGCAGCGTACGCCGATCCGGTAGGAGGGGGTTACGAGCGTGTCAAATTCCTCGGCCTGCGGGAATTCGATGCCGAGCTCCAGGAGAACACGCCCGTCGGCTCTTGTTTCGCTGAGAATCTGGAAGAGGTACACATCGCGGAATGTGGGGAGCAGTGCCTCGACTTCGGCCGGGGAGAGCACGGTGTCCGGGACGGATTCGAGGAGCTTTCCGTCGGCATCGCGGTAGCGGTAGCCTTCTTTGATACTATCCGTCAGCTGTCCGCCGATGAGGCGCAACTGTACGGGCCCCGCATAGCTCTTGGTGAAGTTTGTATTCTGCGAATTTTCCGGGAGGACAATGAGTGCCTCGAGTGTGAGCTGTATGCCGGCGGGGTTCCGTTCGATTCCGGTGAGGACACAGTCGGAAAAAGAAAAGTGGGTGAATTCGTTGACGGCTTGAAATTTCATGCTTGTCCTTTCGTAGTAGCGCAGTGCGCTCGGTCGGGTCCGCAAAGCGGAACATTATCCAGTATAGTGTGCATGTGCAGCGGCTGCAATCATGACATTGGTGCCGGAGCGAGGGGAGCGAAAGAAAACCCGGCACAGCCTGTTCGGGCTGTGCCGGGTTGAAAAGAGAATTTCGGTGATGTTAGCTTAGAGCGCGGAATTGTCGGAAGTACTGTCACTTACGGGCGGTTCTTCGGTGCCGTTTTCAGCGGCGGGAACTTCCGGCTCTTCGGGAGCGGGGGGCGTACTTTCCGGCAGTGCCGCCGTACCTGTCGCAGCGCTTTCTGCCTGTGCTGCTTCGGCGGCCTTCGCTTCTTTGGCTTCCTTCAGCTTCTCGCTTTGTTTATTGATTTCTTCGGACGCGGACTTCACAACCGTTGTGGTCGCCTGGGCGACGGTCTTGGAGAGATTTTTGCTCGCGTCCATGACCTCGGTCAGCGTGTCCTTCGAGAGCTTGCCGCCGGAGAGTGCCATTGCGCCGAAAACGGCAGTCGCAATACCGGCGAGAAGGTCGAATAAGAAACCGATGCCGATGTGAACGCTGACACCGTAGCTTTTCAGTGCGGCACCCTGCGAACCGAACACGCGGCTCAGGTTGAGGAGGTTGATTAACATAATCAGGGTCTGCAGTGCGCCGATGACGGCAACACCGGTCGCAAAGTTTCTCGGCAGAGCTGTTTTATTGTCCTGCAGGCAGGCGAGGACAATCGCGATAACGCCGAGTACCGCGATGAAGGTGCCGTCGCCCTGGGTGCCGCGAATGCTCATGGCGCCGAAGAAGCCGGCAGAGACACTCGCCCAGGGGAGAAATGCTCCGAGAATTGCAACAGCTGAGGAAATGATGATAAGCAAGCGATTTCGATTCATGACATATCTCCTTTCTATGCCATATAACTATATCATACTTTCATAAAATGCGACATATTGAACATGATATATTTGTCTAAGCACTCGATTGTGTAAAACCAACAAAACAGATTCACAAAGTGCTTTCTTTTTGGTACGATGATACAGAAGTCAACAATTGCTCTCGAAAGGAGAACCCAATGGAACAGAAGCTGCCCAAGAGAAGTGAAGTTGCGGTGGAACAGACCTGGAAGCTGGAGGATGTCTACCCGGATGTACAGGCCTTTGAAGAAGATCTGAAGCGCGGACTCGCCCTTGCGGACGAAATTGCGGGCTACGAGGGAAAACTCGGCGACGGCGCCGAGGTGCTCTTAAAGGTCTATGAGCTCTACCAGGAGTGCAAGAAGACAGACTACCGCTTCTTCGGCTATGCGATGATGCGAAGCGACGTGGACACCGGAAATGCGGATAACCTCGCGCTCTTACAGAAAGCACAGAGTGCGGATGTAAAGATCCTCGAGAAGACAGCCTTCATTGAGCCGGAAGTGTTGGCACTCGGCGAGGAGAAGATGAACGCCTACTATGAGAGCTGCCCGGCGCTTCGCGCATTTAAGATTACGATTGACGATGCAATTCGCCTTGCGCCGCACACCCTGAATAAGAGCGAGGAGAAGCTGCTCGCGGCGGCAAACATCATGGCACTTGCCCCCTATCAGAGTTTCTCGATGCTGCAGAATGCGGACATGAAGTTCCCGACGGTGAAGGACGGCGACGAGGAAGTGCAGATTACGAACGGCAGATTTACGCTGCTCGAGGCATCTCCGAACCGTGAGCTCCGCAAGGAAGTGTTTGAGCAGTACTACGGAACCTATAAGAGCTTCCGGAATACCATTGCTTCTCTCTACGATGCGCAGATGAAGCAGCTTTTCTTCTTTGCGAAGGCGAGAGGGTATAAGAGCTCCTTTGAGGCGGCGGTCGGCAGAGACAATGTGTCCCCGCAGGTCTGTGAGCGGCTGCTCTCGAGCGTTCACAAGAACATTGCGCCGTTCCACCGCTATATGGCACTCAGAAAGAAGATGCTCGGCGTGGACGAGCTTCACATGTACGATGTTTACGCGAACATGTTAAAGGACTACGAGCGCAGCGTGACTTACGAGGAGGCAAAGGAGATGCTGCTCGAGGGTCTTGCACCGCTCGGCGATCACTACCTTGCGCTGCTCCGCGAGGCGTTTGAGAACCGCTGGATCGATGCGGTCGAGAACGAGGGCAAGCGTGTCGGCGCATACTGCAACTCGGTTTATGCGACGCATCCCTTTGTTCTGATGAACTTTAACAATACCTTCGAGGATGCTTTTGTGCTTGCGCATGAGCTGGGGCATGCAATGCACTTCTGGCACTCCGACCACAGTCACGACTTCTTCAACGCACAGTATAAGATGTTTGTCGCGGAGGTCGCTTCGATCACCAATGAAGTGCTGTTGAACCACTACCTGATCGGTAAGGCGGCGTCCCGCGAGGAGAAGGCGTATCTCATCAATCACCTGCTTGACAGCTTCAAGGGAACGCTGTTCCGCCAGGCGATGCTCGAGGAGTTCGAAATCGAGAGTAACCGGATGTCGGAGCAGGGCGTTCCGATTACGGCGGATAGCCTCTCCGAGCTCTATCTCCGCCTGAACAAGGAGTACTACGGTCCGGCTATGATATCCGACCCGTTAATCGGCGAGGAGTGGAGCCGTGTGCCGCATATGTACATGAACTTCTACTGCTATCAGTACGCGACGAGCTTTGCGGCTTCGGTTGCGGTCGCGAAGCGCATCCTGACCGAAGGAGAGCCCGCACTCAAGGATTACATCCGCTTCCTCTCCGCAGGTTGCACGGACGATCCGGTCAGCATCCTGAAGATTGCAGGCGTGGATCTTTCGACCGAGAAGCCGGTTGAGGACGCAATGAAGTATTTTGATGAACTGCTGACACAGCTCGAGGAGCTGGCAGAGTAAATCGCGAGAGGCGCCCGCAGGGGCGCCTCTTTTTGTGCCGTGCTTCAGGCTGCTTGGGAGAGCAGCGGGGGCAAAGAGCAGAAGAGGGAGGAAAACAATGGCAGTTACATTTTTTGCGGCGCTTGCGCGCATGAAGTACATAGACCGCTGGGCCCTGATGCGGGCGAGCCGGCGCGAGAACCTGAGCGAGCACGCGGCCGAGGTCGCGATTCTCGCCCATGCGCTCTGTGAGATCGGAAATTTGCGCCACGGCAGACAGCTGAATGCCGAGCGCGCGGCTGTGATCGGGTTATTCCACGATGCGAGCGAGATTATTACCGGCGATATGCCGACGCCGGTCAAGTACGGCAGCGCAGCGCTCCGTGAAGCGTATCATGCGGCGGAGGAGAGGGCGACGGAGAGTTTACTCGCGCGTCTGCCGAAGGATCTCGCGGCAGTCTATGCGCCCTTGCTCGGGATTGTCACGGCGGCGGAAGAGGGCGGCGCGGAAGAACTCTATCTTTGGCGGCTCGTCAAGGCAGCGGATAAGCTCTCGGCGTATATCAAATGCCTTGAGGAAGAGAGCGCGGGAAATACGGAATTTCGGACGGCAAAGAAGACCATAGAGGCAGAGCTTGAAAAGCTCGCCGGGGAATTGCCGGAGCTTCGGGATTTTATGGAGAATTGTCTGCCGCCCTACGGCAATACGCTGGATGAGCTCTCCGTACAGGGTGACTGGGATGAAAAAAGCATACGGAGACAGCGCCGGATGCGGAGGCCTAACGCGAACAAAAATTAGCGTCTCTAAAGTTAAAAAAATTTTGACTTTTCCGGAAAAGGTGGTATTCTGGAATCAACAAATGAACAAATGCTCATATGTTCAAATGTGATAGATACTTGCAAATTCAGAGGAGGAGATATGCCGGAGAAAATCAGACAGCAGGTGCCGAGCGAAGATCAGCTCTACGATCTCGCCGAGCTCTTTAAGGTTTTCGGAGACTCGACGCGAATCCGGATTTTATACCGTCTGTTTTCGGGAGAGTACGGCGTGAATGAGCTCGCGGAGAGCCTGAACCTCACACAGTCGGCCGTTTCCCACCAGCTGAAACTGTTGAAACAGGCGAGGCTGGTGCGGGCGCGCCGCGAGGGGAAGTCGATGATTTATGCGCTCGCCGATGACCATGTGAGCACGATGATCGGGCAGGGATTGGAACACATTGCAGAATAAGGAGAGGAAAGATGAAAAAGAAGTTCGCTTGTGAAATTGATTGTGCAAATTGCGCGCAGAAGGTGGAAGATGCAATCCGGAAGCTGGACGGCGTCGTGGATGTGAAGGTGAATTTCCTGATGCAGAAATTCACCCTGGAGGCGGCCGATGAGTCCTTTGAGGAAGTGCTTGAGGCTGCGATTCGGACCGGACAGAAAATCGAAGCGGATTTCAGCGTGAGCCGCTGAGCGGAGGATCCATATGAATCGGAAACAACAAACCCTCTTAAAGCGCATTTTACTTGCGGTCGCGGGCTATGCAGCCGTTCTGATTTTTGACAAGAGCGGCGCGGCCGAAAGCCTGCAAATGCCCGGGTGGATGCTCGGTGTCCTCTTTCTGTTCCCCTATCTTCTGGTGGGACGAGAGGTCATCTTAAAGGCGCTCAAGAACATACGAAACGGTCAGGTCTTTGACGAGAACTTTTTAATGCTGATTGCGACGGTCGCTGCCTTTGGCATCGGTGAGTACTCGGAGGCCTGCGCGGTCATGATTTTTTACCAGGTCGGTGAGCTTTTTGAATCGCTGGCGGTCGGAAAATCCAGAGCTTCGATCACGGCGATGATGAGCATCGCGCCGGAATCGGCCAATGTGGAGCGGGATGGAAAAATCGAGGAAGTGGATCCGGACGAGGTAGAGGTCGGCGAAGTAATTCTGATTCGCCCGGGCGAAAAGGTGCCGCTCGACGGCATTGTCCTCGAGGGAAGTTCTTTTCTCGACACGGCGGCGCTGACCGGTGAGCCGGTGCCGCGCGAAGTGCGCCCCGGCGATGCGGTAATCAGCGGCTGTGTGAACGGCGAGACAGCGCTCCGCGTGAAGACAAGCAAGGCCTATGAGGACTCGACGGTTGCGCGGATTCTGCAGCTGGTCGAGAGCGCAAGCGAGAAGAAAACCCGGATGGAGAACTTCATCACCCGTTTTGCGCGCTGGTACACGCCGATTGTGACGGTTACGGCACTCCTGCTGGCACTGATCCCGCCGCTTTTCTTCGGCGCACCGGCGGCGCCCTGGATTAAGCGCGCCTGCATCTTCCTCATTGTCTCCTGCCCCTGCGCACTGGTCATCTCGGTGCCCCTCGGCTTCTTCGGCGGCATCGGCGCGGCGTCAAAGCGCGGTGTTCTCGTCAAGGGATCCAACTTTCTCGAGACCGCTGCGGAGTTAAAGACGCTGGTCTTTGATAAGACCGGTACGCTGACCCGGGGAGAGTTTCGCGTGGTTGGGATTCACCCCGCGGAGGGGGGCAGTGAGGAGGAACTTCTCTCGATGGCGGCGCACGGAGAGAGCCTCTCTTCGCATCCGATTGCCCAATCCATTTTACAGGCCTACGGCGGTGAAATTGACCGCGCGCGTCTCGGTGAGATGCATGAGGCGGCCGGACACGGGCTCGAGGGTATGCTGGACGGCAGAGAGTTGCTTCTCGGCAACGAAAAGTTGCTTAAGAGCAAAGACATTGATTTCCCCGTGGTCAAGGAGCACGGAACCGTGGTATACGCCGCACACGGCGGCAGTTATGTGGGACATATTATCATTGCGGATGTCGTGAAGCCGGGTGCGGCTGCGGCACTCCGGCAGCTCCGCGAAGTCGGCATCGAGAAGCTGGTCATGCTGACCGGCGACCGGAAGGACGCCGCAGAGGCGATTGCCGCGGAGGTCGGTGTCGACACGGTCTATCACGACTTACTGCCCGCGGATAAGGTTGAGAAGGTCGAGGCCCTGCTTGCAGCCGAGAAGAAGAATGAAAAAGTCGGCTTTGTCGGCGACGGCATCAACGACGCGCCGGTCTTGATGCGCGCGGATGTGGGCATTGCGATGGGCTCGCTCGGCAGCGACGCGGCCATCGAGGCTGCGGATCTTGTCATCATGGACGACGAGCTCTCGAAGATTGCGGACATCATCCGCATTTCGAGAAAGACGGTGCGCATTGTGCGGCAGAATGTCGCTTTCGCTTTGGCGGTCAAGGCGGCGGTCCTGATTCTCGGCATCTTCGGTCTCGCGAATATGTGGGAGGCAGTCTTCGGCGATGTCGGTGTGACAGTGATTGCCGTGCTGAACGCGATGCGCGCGCTCACACCGCCGTCCGCTCAGCGCTGAGGCAGCGCTCAATTTCTTCGAGAAAATGAAGCATCAGATCATTCGGAACGGTTCCCTTTTTTAGGATGTAACCGATCCGCATGGTCTGATTTTTATTGTGCCTGTCCTCGCGAAACGGTATTGCGACATAGTCGGAGCCGTTTAAGTCGCGGCTTATGATGCCCGAGCAGAGGGTGTAGCCCTGAATGGAGCGCATCAGATTTAAGTTGGTCGCGCGGTCGGAGGTCTTGATGACGCGCGGGTAGTCGCGGTCGCTCAAAATCTCCTCGGCGAGGAAGGCTGAGCTGTCTTCGCCCTGGTCAAACTGAATGCAGGGGTAGGGTTGCAGTTCTTCGAAGCTGATTGCGTCGAGGGAGGCCAGCGGGTGGTCTTTGTAGAGATAGACATAGGCGTTGCACTCAATCAGCGGGTGGAATTCAAGCAGCTCCTCGCGGAATATTTTCGAGAGAAAGCGGTGGTTAAAGCTGCTCTCGTAGAGGATGCCGACATCGGATTTGCCGCTGATGACATTGCGGATGACATCGATGGTGCGGGTCTCGAGCACCGAGAACTGGTACTCATTCGTGTCAAAACGCCGGGTCATATTGGCAAAGGCCTGGGTCACAAAGGAGTAGTGCTGGGTCGAGATCGAAAAACGCTGCCGGATCTGGCGGGAAGCGCCGAAGCGGTCCATCAGGAGCTCATATTGCTGGTGGAGTTCTCTCGCGCGTGCCAGAAATTCCGTGCCGTCCGGCGTCAGGCTGATGCCGCGTGAGTTGCGGTTAAAGAGACGGAAGCCCAGTTCTTCCTCAGCCTCTTTGACGGCGTTCGTGAGAGCGGGCTGCGAGAGGAAGAGCTTTTCCGCGGCGCGGTTGATGCTGCCGGCATCGGCGATTTCCGTGAGATAATAGATTTGCTGAAGCGTCATGACGGCCTCCTGCTATACAGTAGAGTTATAGGTATCAGAGGTGATACTAACACGCAAAACCGAGCAAAACAAGGGAAGGACAGATGCTCTGTGCGTGCGGCGGCACAAATCAGGCAAATATGCAGGGAAGAGAAAAAGAGAGCGTTGAAGACAGTATGTGATTGAGATTTGAGAAGTAGGGGGCCGAAACAGGAAAAGAGCTCGCCTCCGGGAGGACCGGAGACGAGCTCTTTTTGGGCTAAGTGGAAGTAAAGTGGGCGCACAAGTTCCGGTATTCGCCGGAAGGCTTGCCGAGTCTGTGCCTGTCTCGGCAAGCGGTTATTGCGGCAAAGGCAGATGAGAACGGCGCGGCTTCTGCTTCCCCCAAAAGCGCTGAGGTTCCGCGTACCTTCGGAAACGAAGTTCGTTCGCGAAGTTTGTTGCGGAGGGGAAGCGAAACGAAAAGTAGGCTCAGAGTTTTTCGAGGAGAGAAATCATCTCGAGCGCAGCAACCGCGCACTCAAAGCCCTTGTTGCCGGCCTTCGAGCCCGCGCGGAGCAGCGCCTGCTCGAGCGTATCGCAGGTCAGAACCCCGAAGAGCACGGGGAGTCCGCTCTCCAGGCCGACAGCGGCCAGACCCTTGGAGACTTCGTTGCAGACATAGGTATAGTGGTCGGTATCGCCGCGTATCACCGCGCCGAGCGCAATGACCGCGTCGTACTTGCCGCTCTCCGCCATCTTTTTGACGACAAGGGGAAGCTCAAAGGCGCCCGGTACCTTTGCAAGCGAGATTTGTGTGGGAAGTACGCCGTGGCGGAGCAGAGCATCCTCCGCGCCGTCAATCAGGCGGGAGACCACGAGGTCGTTAAAGCGCGCCGCGACGATGCCGATGCGGATTTTTTCGGGGGACTCGAGATGTAAGTTTCCTTCGTAAAGATGCATTGTGTTATCCTCTCTTTCGCGGATTCGGTTTTCGGAGTGTCTGTGCACAAAGGGGGTTCAGCAGCTCTCGCGGAGCAGGGGTGCCTCCAAAAGATGCCCCATGCGCTGCCGCTTGGTGCGGAGATAGCGGATGTCATGGCGATTTGCGGGAATCTCAATCGAAACGCGCGATGTGACCGGAATGCCGAAGTCCGTGAGCTGTGCGATTTTATCGGGGTTATTGGTCATAAGGCGCAGGGACCGCACGCCGAGGGCGCGGAGCATGGCAGCGGCCGGAGCATAGTTCCGGAGATCGTCCGGAAAGCCGAGCGCGCGGTTGGCCTCGACGGTGTCGAGCCCCTGTTCCTGGAGCGCATAGGCTTTCAGCTTGTTGAGGAGTCCTATACCGCGCCCCTCCTGGCGGAGGTAGAGGAGCACGCCCTCCCCTGCCGCCTCAATCTGCCGGAGGGCGCGCTGCAGCTGTTCGCCGCAGTCGCAGCGCTTCGAGCCGAAAACATCGCCGGTCATGCACTCGGAGTGCATGCGGCAGAGCACCGCTTCTTTTCCGGAAATATCGCCTTTGACGAGCGCGAGGTGTTCGAGCCCACTCAGCGGATCGAGAAAGCCGTGAATTTGAAAGTCACCGAAGGCACTCGGGAGAGCGGCGCTCGCAACTTCTTCGAGCGAGTAGTCATAGCGCTCGCGGTAGCGGACCAGGTCCTCGATGCTGATGATACTGAGGCCTTCGCGCTCGGCGAGAGAGAGCAGTTCTTTGGTCCGCATCATCTCCCCGTCTTCTCGCATAATCTCGCAGCAGAGACCGGCGGGTTTCAGTCCCGCGAGGCGGCAGAGGTCAACGGTCGCCTCGGTGTGGCCGCGGCGCTCGAGGACACCGTGCGGGCGCGAAAGGAGCGGAAAGAGGTGTCCCGGGCGGCGGAAATCCGAGGGAACGGCGTCCGCGGCGACCAGTTTCCTTGCGGTCAGGGCGCGCTCGGCGGCGCTGATACCGGTCGTGGTCTCGATATGGTCAATCGAGACCAGAAAGGCGGTCTCGTGATTATCGCTGTTGACGGCGGACATCGGCGGCAGCCCGAGCTTTTTTGCATAGTCCGCAGCCACCGGGAGGCAGATCAGACCGCGCGCAAGTCCGGCCATCCGGTTCACAAGTTCGGCAGTGGCAAATTCGGCGGCACAAATCAGATCGCCCTCGTTTTCGCGTGAGGGGTCATCGATGCAGACAATCAGTTTTCCGGCGCGAAGATCCGAGAGCGCCTGTTCAATCGTTGAAAATCCCATGGCAGAAGTCCTTTCTCTTAATGCGGCGAACGGTTTCAGTAACCGAGTTTGCGGAGCCACTCCTCGCTGATTTGACTTTTTGCGTCTGCACTGCCCGCCGCGGCGAGGGAGAGGGCGCGCAGCACATATTTGCCGAGCAGGTCGGTCTCGAGGTTCAGCTTGTCGCCCGGCCGTTTTGCGGCGAGCGTTGTGACCGCGGCTGTGTGCGGAATCACGGAGACCGAAAACTGATCTTTGTCGACGGAGACCACAGTGAGGCTGATGCCGTCGATTGCGACGGACCCTTTTTCGACGATGCCCTGTAAAATAGCGGGAGCCGCGCGAATCGAAAAGAGCAGGGCGTTGTTCTCGCAGTGGATGCCGAGCAGTTCGCCGGTGCCGTCGATATGGCCGCTCACAAAGTGCCCGCCGAGGCGCCCGTTGATTGGGAGCGCGCGCTCCAGGTTGACCTGGTTTTTTGCGCGAAGCATGCCGAGATTCGAGCGCCGCAGCGTCTCCGGCATGACATCTGCCGTAAAAGACTGTGCGGTGAAAGAGACGACGGTGAGACAGACGCCGTTGACTGCGATGCTGTCGCCCGCAGAGAGGCCTTCGAGCACCGTTTGCGCGGCGATGGTGAGCTGATGCTTTTCGGAAAAGTTGAGAAGCGTGCCGCGCTCCTCAATGAGGCCGGTAAACATAATCAGAGATCTCCTTCGATGCGCACATCGGCACCGAAAGAGCGGATGTGCGGATTTTTGAGGGCAAACGCATCGATCGGGCACGGCACGCCGTTTCCGCCGAGTGCCGAGGGGGCGTTTTTCCCGCCGAAGAGTTTCGGGGCGATATAGGCCTGTACGCGCTGCACGAGCCCGGCGTTTAGCAGTGCCCAGCCGAGTTCCGCGCCGCCTTCGACCAGCAGCTCGTTGATGCCGCGCGCGCCGAGTGAGGTGAGCAGGGCGCGGAGGTCAACGCGCTTGCCGGGAAAGCTGAGGACCTCACAGCCAGCGGCAAGATAGGGCTCATGACGGGGTGTATCGCTCACACAGCAGGCGAGCAAGGTCGGAACCTCTGCGGCAGTCTTTACGAGGGCGCTGTCAAGCGGCGTCCGGAGACCGGAGTCACAGACCACACGGAGCGGATTTCGCCCGCCCGGAAGGCGGCAGGTTAAGAGCGGGTCATCCTGCAGCACGGTATTGATGCCGACCATCACGGCGCCCACCGCAGCGCGGGTCCGGTGCACCTCCTCGCGCGCGGCCTCACCGGTAATCCAGCGGGAAGCGCCGGAAGTGCAGGCGGTCTTGCCGTCGAGCGTCATCGCGTATTTCAGAATGACAAAGGGGAGGCCGGTTCTGATGTGATGAAAAAAGGGGGCATTCAGCGCATCGCACGCGGATTCCGATACATGTTCCGTGACGGCGATGCCGCCCTGCCGGAGCGCGGCAATGCCCTTGCCTGCGACCAGCGGGTTCGGATCGCTGCTTCCCACAAACACCGCGCGGATACCGGCGGCGAGAATCGCCTCGGTGCAGGGGGGCTGCTTACCGGTATGACAGCAGGGTTCCAGTGTCACATAGAGTGCGGCGCCCGCCGGAGAGAGCCCGCGCTGCCGGCAGTCTTCGAGAGCCGCGCGCTCGGCGTGCAGGCCGCCGTAGAATGCGTGATAGCCCTCGCCGATGATTTCGCCGTCCCGGACGAGGACTGCGCCGACCAGCGGATTCGGCGCGGTGTGACCGCGGCCGCGCTCTGCGAGCGAAATGGCGCGGCGCATAAACGTTTCGTGCATGAGACCTCCTTCTGACAATGAAAAAAGCCCCGGCGTAAAGCTCGGGGCAAGTAGAAAAAAGCCCTTGGAATTTTCATTCCAAGGGACTTTTGACTATGGAGGGTGCGTTGCTTCTTCCATCCAGACTATACTGTCGGCTCCGGAATCTGACCGGATCATGCCTTTCGGCTCGCGGGCTATACCGCCGGTAGGGACTTTCACCCTGCCCTGAAGACTACAGGCTCAGTATAGAATAGCAGAGCAGTTCTGTCAAGATTCGCGGTACTTGGCCATCATACTTTTGAAGAGCTCGGCGGTGGAGGGCGGTGTGAAGGTGATGGCATTGGCGCCGGCCGCGATGGTTGCCTGAATGCTCTCTTCGGTATTGCCGCCGCTCGCAATGATCGGGACCTCCGGAAAATCGCGGCGGATTTTTTGTACCAGCGCTGCGGTGCCGGGGCCTGCCGCGACATTCAGAATACTCGCGCCGCTTGCAAGGCGCGCGGCGATATCGGTCTCTTCGCTGACGACCGTGATGATGACCGGAATATCCACGACCTTGGTCACGGCGAGGAGGTTTAAGTCGCTGATCGGCGCATTCAGGACAATGCCCATGGCGCCTTGGCCCTCGGCATCCTGTGCGAGCGAGAGCGTGCGAAGTCCCTTCGTCGTGCCGCCGCCGCAGCCGCAGAAGACGGGGATATAGGAGCCGTTGATCAGTGCGTGGCTGATGGCCGACTGCGGGGTAAACGGGTAGACCGCGAAGACCGCATCGGCGTCACAGTTTCGGATAATCGCGAGATCGGTCGTGAAGACCAGGGACTTGATGCGCCGTCCGTTGACCACGATGCCGCTCGCCTGATAACAGGAGAGAGGCAGTTGTTCAAACCAAAAAGTCTCTTTCTTTATAAGGCTGTCGCTGAAAAAAGACAAGCGGATTGCCGGTTTACACTTTTCTGTTTGCAAAAAAAGTTTTATGATAAGGAAATCTTAAGGCAAGCAAGGTAAAGGAAGAATCGAACCATGAGATTGATGCGACAATTCGGCATTATCGCGGGCATGACTTGTGTCGGCGAACTAATGCATTATTTTATTCCGCTGCCGGTGCCCGGCAGTATTTACGGCCTGGCGCTCATGATGATCGCGCTGATGACAGGGATGATAAAGCTGGAGAGTGTGCTCGAGACCTCGCAGTTTCTGATTGATGCGATGCCGCTCATGTTTATTCCGGCCGGTGTGGGACTCATGACAGCCTGGGGGCAGCTCCGGGAAATCCTTCTGCCGGTCACCGTTGTGACCTTTGTCTCGACCGTGCTGGTTATGGGAATCACGGGGCGCGTGACCGAAATTTTGCTCGCCGTGACGGCGCGCGGACGTGCAAAAGGCGAGACGGCTTCGCAGGAGTTAAAGGAAGAGGTTCTGGCCGAAGAGAATGTAATCGCCGAAGAATTGCGAGAGGCGGCAAAACACGAGACGGAAAAAATCAAGCACCTGCTGCACGGCGAGGTGACGAAGAGCGAAGAGCCGGAGGCAACGGACTGCGTCGCACTGTCAGAGTCCGCCGAAGCGGAGGAGACAACGAAAACAGAACACGCTGCCGCAGAACAGACGGCAGCGCACGGGAAGAAAAGGAGGAAGCATCATGGGCATGGATGAGGCGATGAATGAAGTCATCCGAAACTCGACCATCATAGGCATCGTCATCAGTCTGCTCGCCTTTGATATCGGCAGCGCACTGCGCGCCAAGACGGGGCTTGCGGTGCTGAATCCGCTGCTGATCTCGATTATTCTGGTCATCGGTTTCATGGTGGCGTTTAACATCGACTACGGAAGTTACATCCGTAGCGCGCGGTATTTAAGCTATCTTCTGACGCCGGCGACGGTGGCGCTCGCCGTGCCGCTCTACCAGCAGCTGCAACTTTTGAAGGATAACCTGCTTGCGGTCGTGCTCGGCGTTCTGGCAGGTGTGCTCACGAGCCTCGGTTCGATTCTCGTGCTCTGCACGATATTTCATATGAACCATGTGGAGTACATCACGCTGCTGCCGAAGTCCATCACGACGGCAATCGGCATGAGCGTGGTCCAGGAGCTCGGCGGCTATACGACCATCACCGTGGCTTCGATTATTGTGACCGGTATTCTCGGCAATGTGCTCGCCGATCCGATTTGTCATCTGTTTGCGATTCACAGCCCGATTGCCAAGGGGCTCGCGCTCGGCACATCGGCACATGCAATCGGCACCTCGAAGGCAATGCAGATCGGCGAGATTGAGGGTGCCATGGCGGGACTCGCGATTGTGGTCAGCGGTATCATGACCGTGGTCGGGGCTTCGATTTTTGCCACTTTCCGCTGAGACAGAGTAAACACTGCCGCGGGTTCAATGCAAGGCGGCGGCCATTTCATAGAGAGGTCCGCTCTCATAGGCGGGCAGCAAAGCGCAGGCATAGTCCTGCGCTTTTTCCGTCTCCGGGGGAAGTTCCAGCGTCTCGGTTTTTTCGAGCAGCTGCGCACGGCCGCTCTGCCGGAGATACTCCCGGAACGAGTTGAGTTTCAGCGCGGAGAGCGGGTCGGAGAGCACGGGCATGAAGATGCGGTCGCAGAGTTCCAGGAGCTCGAGCGCGCGGCGACCGAAGGCGCCGAAATCTAGTACCATGCTGCGGTAGCCGCTCTCCCGCGCGATGCGCTGTAGGAGGGCAGCGAATTCCTCCGGGGGGAGCAGAGACAAATCTTCCGCAGAGCGCACCGGCGGCAGCAGATCCAGCGCGCCGAAGGCGGAGAGTCTGCTCTGTAAAACGGCCCAGCTGTAGCGACCGCTGCTGTGGGCAAATAAAAGTTCCGAGAGACTTTCGGCGGCATCCGGCGCAATTTGCGCATAGACGCCGGCATAGTCTTCGAGCGAGAGAAGCAGGGTCTTGCCCTGTGCGGCGCGTGCGAGTCCGAGGGAGAGGGCGAAGGTGGTTTTGCCGCAGCGGTGGACAGGGGAGTAGATCCCCAGAATTTCGCAGTCGCTGCGCTGAACCGGGGAGAGGGCGCCCGGTCTTGCGGTTGCATAGAGCTGCATGACGCGGCGCGCAAGGGCATCGGCCGGACGATAGGAAAAGACAGCGGGAACCGGAAGCGCGTTTTGACAGCGCTCGCTGACAAAGCCGTCTTCGCTCAGCAGGATGGCCATACTCTGTCCGAGCAAGCCCTGCATCTCATCGGCAAAGTGCTCGGAGAACAGCAGCAACTCCACATCGGCACGCGCGCGAAAGGCGCGGAACGCTTCGAGTGCGGAGAAGGCGTAGACGGGAAGACCGAGACTCTTTCGCTGGTTCCAGAAGTCGGCAAGGCGTCCGGCGTAGTCGGCGTCGGGGTGTAAAAGAACGGCACAGCGTCGCATGAGAAGAACCTCCTTTGGTGTGTCAGAAGAAAAGGGTGTGAAGAAGCGGGGTTTCGGAGAGCAGCTTTAGGAGCGCAAAGCCGGCAAAGAAAAAGGGCGCAAGCGGCAGCTGTTCACAGCGCCGTCCGGCGAGCAGCAGCCAGAGCGCCGGCAGGGTGGCGGCGAGGAGGCTCAGAAAAAAGAAACCGAGAAAGGCGGAGAGCCCCAGATAGGCGCAGCAGAGACCGAGGAGCTTGACATCGCCCGCGCCGATGAGATGCAGGCGGAACCAGGGATAAAAGAGAAGGGCAGAGAGGCAGAGGCGAAGCAGGAAGTGCGGATTCTGTGCCGCCATACCGGGCAGCAGGGCCAACAGGAGGAGGCGGTTCGGAATACGGCGTTCCTTCAAATCCGCAATCGAGAATAGTGGCAAAAAGAGGGCGAGCGGAGAGAGTTGTAAAAACATAAAATCCTCCTTTTCTTGCTTTGTCAAATGTCGAAAAAAAAGCTATACTTGTAGCATAAAAAACAATCGTTGCGCGGAGGGAGTATGGCAGAAGTCAACAGAGGTATGGGTGTCATCACAGAGACAGATTGTTATCTGTTCGGGCAGGGAACGCACTATGAGATTTATAAGAAGCTCGGTGCGCATCCCATGACGCGGGACGGCGTGGAAGGGTATTACTTTGCGGTCTGGGCACCGCACGCGCGCGCGGTGAGCGTGGTCGGCGAGTTCAATGACTGGCAGGCAGAGGCAAACCCGTGTGCGGAAATTTTTGAGGGCGGCATCTGGGAGTGCTTCATCCCGGGACTCAAAGCCGGGATGCTCTACAAATTCCTTCTGAAAAGCGCTGCCGGAGAGCTTCTCTACAAGGCAGACCCCTATGCGCGCGCGGCGGAGTTCCGCCCCGGCACGGCGTCGCAGCTCACGGGAGAACCCTGGGACTACCGGTGGAAGGATCGGGCGTGGATGCAACAGAGGGCAAAGCAGAATCCGCGGCAGGAAGCGCTCAGCATTTACGAGTGTCACCTCGGTTCCTGGCGGCGGGGCGATGAAAACGAGCGGGATGGTTTTCTCTCCTATGAGACCTTGGCGCGGGAACTCTCGGCCTATGTCAAGGACCTGGGCTATACCCATGTGGAACTCATGGGCATTGCGGAGTATCCGTTTGACGGGAGTTGGGGCTATCAGGTGACCGGCTACTACGCGCCGACTTCCCGCTACGGGAGCCCGGCGGAATTTCAGGCTTTTGTCGACACACTGCACGCGGCGGGCATCGGCGTGATTCTTGACTGGGTGCCGGCGCATTTCCCGCGGGATGCCTTCGGCCTTGCGGATTTCGACGGACAGGCGCTCTACGAGTACGCCGATTCGAGAAAGGGCGAGCATCCGGACTGGGGCACCAAGGTCTTTGATTACGGTAAGACCGAGGTCAAGAACTTCCTGATTGCGAACGCGCTCTACTGGATGAACGAGTACCATGTGGACGGACTCCGCGTGGATGCCGTCGCATCGATGCTCTATCTGGACTACGGCAGACAGAGCGGACAGTGGTGCCCGAACAAGTACGGCGGAAATGAGAATCTCGAGGCGATAGAGTTCTTCAAGCACTTGAATTCCGTAATCGCCGGGCGGAAGGACGGCAGCATGATCATTGCCGAGGAGAGCACGGCCTGGCCCATGGTCACACATCGTCCGGAGGACAACGGTCTCGGTTTTACCTTCAAGTGGAACATGGGATGGATGCACGACTTCCTTGAGTACATGAAGCTGGATCCCTACTTCCGGCGCGATAACCACAACAAGATGACCTTTGGCCTCACGTATTTCACGAGCGAGAACTATGTGCTTGTGCTCTCGCACGATGAGGTGGTGCATCTCAAGTGCTCGATGATCAATAAGATGCCGGGCATCTACGAGGACAAGTTCTCGAATCTGAAGTGCGGCTATAGCTATATGATCGGTCACCCGGGCAAAAAGTTGCTCTTTATGGGGCAGGAATTTGCGCAGTGGCACGAGTGGGATGAGAAGGTCTCGCTGAACTGGGAGCTGTTAAACGAGGCGCCGCACCGGGATATGCAGAACTTTGTGCGGGGGCTCCTGCAGCTTTACCGCTCGCATCCGGCGCTGTACCGGCTGGACAACGACTGGCAGGGCTTTGAGTGGATCAATGCGAATGATGCGGACCGCTCGATTTTCTCCTTCCTCCGCCGGGATGAGAGTCGGAAGAAGTCGCTGCTCTTTGTGATTAACTTCACGCCGGTTGCGCGTGAGGACTATCGGGTCGGCGTGCCGCACGCGGGCAGTTACCGGCTGATTCTGGATGAGACCGAGGGGCTCTATACGCTTCAGAAGAAGCGCGCGGTCTCCTATCGCGCAAAACCGGGCGAGTGCGACCAGAGACCGTTCTATCTGGAAGCGCCGCTGCCGGCGTACGGTGTGCGGATTTTCGAGTTTGATGAGACGAAGAAACCGGCGGCGAAGAAAGCTGCGGGAAGCAAGAAAACCGCGACCGAGAAGGTGACGGGCGCAAAGAAACCGGCGACGAAGAAGGCAGCGGGCGCAAAGAAACCGGCAACCGAGAAGGCGGCAAGTAAGAAACCCGCGGCGAAGAAGACTCAGGGTTCGCGGAGTGCCTCCAAGAAGACGGCATCTTCCGCGGAGTGATTCGGTTCTTCGGTGCGGTGAAATAGGCGGCGGAGCAATCCGCCGCTCTTTTTTTGCGGAAGTTCCTCGGCGCTGACCTCCCGGATTTCGCTGACGAGAGGGCCAAGCGGCGGCGTAACTTCGGCAGCAGGGTCTGCCGCGCGCGGCGTTGTCTCTGCGGCAGTCAGAATGCGCTCCAGATAGTCGAGAGAGTGCGGATGCGAGAGACTTTCCTGATAGAGGCGGTAGGCGAGCACCATGTGTCGCTCTTCACTCTGATCGGTCAGCGCGAGGAGCGCATGTAAAAAGGCGGAGAGACTGTCCGAAAAGTCCGCATGTTGTCCCGGGTGATAGAGAAAGCAGGGGGCGCGGCTCTGCGGATCCAGGTAAATCGCGTCGGCATCGAGGACCAGACCGTCCGGGGACAAGAGATAGGCCGGGAGACGGGAGAGCGCCTGAAGGAGATAGAGCAACAAGCGGCGAAGATCTTCGGCGCGAAGCTTTTGCTCGGCTGCGGCGTCGGAGAGAGAGAGAAGGCCGGTCACATCGTAGGAGAGTGTCTCGGGTAGCGCCTCACCGGCGGGGCGGAGCGGCAGAAAACCGGGGATGCGGTTTTCTTCGAGCATGCGGCGCGGAAAGCCGGATGCATCGGCGGGGGAGAGAGGAAGTTCGAGGGCGCTGTGTGTCGCACTATGAACCGGTTTCATCATGGGGTTACCTCCTTTGTGCTGTCCGGAAGCGGATTGTTACTGCGAAGTGCTGTTTCCGGGCGCAGCGCTCTGTATTCGATGCGCGCCGAGAAACGGGGTGCGCGGAGCTCGACACCGCCTGTTTCCGGTCCGCACCAGACGGTGAAGTTACTGTCGCCAACGGGGAGCAGGGAAGAGAGACGGCGCAGATAGAGTGACTTTAGCTCTGCCGGGACAGCGGCGATGTCGCCGGTGCGGGAATCCGTGCGCGAGGCCTGTACCGCGAGATCTTCGAGCAGAAAGCCGGCAGTGCAGCGGGCCTGTTCCCGATAGACGAAGCGGGTCGCCGCGGTCAGCGATAAAAAGAGAAGCGAGAATACATAGAGTGCTTCCACGGTGAGAGAGGCGCGAAGACGCAGAGACAGGAGCCGCCTCATGACAGAACCTTGCCCGGAGAAAAGAGACAAAAAAGGGCGGGGAGCAGAAAAAAGGGGAGCAGCGGAATGCGCTCTGTCCCTGTCTTTTTCGGGCGCCCGAAGCGGTGGCAGAGCAGGAAAAGGGAGAGGAGTGCCGCGGACAAAAAACCGGCTGTCAGCAGAAACAGCAAGCGGTGAAAGCCGGCGCCGAGACCGAAACAGAGGAGAAACAGCGCGTCGCCGAGCCCGAGCGCTTCGCGGGACAGCAGGGAAAAGGCGAGCAGCGGAAGAGACAGGCAGAGCGAGAGCAGAAGCTCTGTCGGCACGGTTGCGTGGACAAAGAAGAGGCGCCACAGATAGAAGCCGAGCTCCAGGAGGAGCAGAAGCTCAAAAAAGCGGCGGGGCACGGTTTGATAGAGAAAGTCCTCGCAGGCACAGGCAAGTGAAAAAAGCGTGAGGCTGAGGCAACCGAAGAGGGTGGTCGCAAACATCGGGAACTCCTTTCAGGGATAGCAATAACTGCAGGGGCCAAGCTGCTCCACTTCGCGTTTCGGCACGGCGCGGACATAGGCGCGAATCGCGCGGCAGGCCGGATCGCAGTGCCAGGCGGTGCCGCTCGGCATCAGGTAGACGGTGCCGCCGCTTGCGCCGCGCGCACAGACCGGGCAGGCGTGATAGCGGCCGCCGGAGGCGTTGCGCGCGGCCGTCGCTTCGGAGAGAGACATGGCGCGAAGATCATTGTAGAGATAGTGGCAGTGGGCTGTCTTATGGTAGCGGGTCGAGTGCCTGCCGACATAGACAATTTCCTCTTCCGGATTTGCCGCGACGCAGTTTTCCGGATCGGTTTCCCCGATCCAGGCGCGCCGCCATGCCGTGCGGCTGCAGCGGATGGCGGGCAGGCGAAACAGGGGAATCGGAAGCGTGTAGCTGTAGTCCAGCACGACGCGAACCGTTTCGCCGTCCGCGAGGAAGCTCGAGCGCTCGGCACTGAGGCCGCTGAGGTTCGGATCGGAGACAGCGGCGCGCGCGGCTTCAAGCGCCAGAGAGCTCAGCGAATTTCTGTATTGCGTGGCCTCCGGCGTCGGCAGTGCGGCCAGGGCAGCGGCGCGATCGCAGACGGTTTCCGCGGCGCGCTGCATCTGCCGCTCGGCAGTCATGATGCGGAAGGGCACGGAGAAGAGGAGGAGCACAAACAAAAAGAGAGGCAGCACGAGCGCTGCCTCTACAGTGAGTGAGGCAGAGAGCGGGGCGCGGCGCCTCAGCGCTGCGCTCCTGTGAAGAGAAAAAGAGACGGAAAGTCGGGATTGTGCCTGGAGAGCTGTTTTCCGATTTTGATTGACAGTGGTTTTCATGTGGCCGTCTCCTCTGTTCACAGAAACGCAAGGTTGAAGCGCCGTGCGCCCTCTCAGTAGGCCCGGAAACTCTGCACGGAAATCTGAAACTGTTTCGGCGCGGCGGCGGGCAGGGAAAAGAGCGCGGTGAAGAGATGTGAGGCATTGCAGCGGAGCTCCGCGCGGAGCGAAACCAGGCAGTGCGTGATCCGGAAGGGCGTCTGTCCGTTCGAGAGCGCTGTTTCCATGAGATCGAGCATGCGGTAATTCCGTTCGGCGCGGGAAGTTTGCAGGTAGAAAAAGAGCAGGGCTTCCCGGTAGGAGAGCCCTTCTCCGCTCTCCGAAAGGGCGGAGGCGGGAGGCTGAAAGCCGCCGCCTTGCAAGAGCCGGTCGGAAGAGATACGGGGGACGGGGGTAAGCAAAAAGAGCGGTGCTTTCTGTCCGGCAAGCAGCAGAGACAGGTCTGTGAGACTGTCATAGGCTGCAAGCGCATAGAGCAGCAGGAAACGGAGCAGGGCGCGAAGCCGCGGGGAAGCGGCTGCGGTACAGAGGCTGTCGGCGGCGTGGCCCGCGGCCTGACAGGCAGCCGGGTTCGAGAGCAGCGCGAGCAGGCGAAGGCTTTCCTGGTCCGCAAAGAGGCGGGAGCAGACGGCGGAGAAGTTTTCGCGGTCGGTCTCTTTGCCGGCGCTCAGATATTCCAGCTGGAGGCTGAGACCTGCCTGTGCCGCCTCTTTCGTTTGGGTCAGATAGCAGGGGAAAAAGGAGGCCGCATAGTGCGCAAAGAGACAGTCATCTTCGTCGCTGCGCGAGGCGCCCGGCTCCGCCGCCGCAAGCTGCGCGGAGGGAAGCTCTGTGAGAGACAGGCTTCCGGCGGGAACGGCTGCACTCGCCGGGAGGCAGAGCGCCTCGCGGGTCGCGGGCTCGGTTCGAAGGAGAGCGGCGAGGGAGAGAGGAGCAGCGTCCTGCCGGAGGCCCGAGGCCGCGCTGAGAGTCGGCAGACTGAGCGCCGCGGAAAAGTCGGCGGCGAGCGAATGCCAGAGGGCTTCGGCATCGATGCCCATGCCGTCGTCTTCGTCATCCTCTTCGGCTTCTTCGGCGATGCGCGCGGCGAGCTCGGCGGCAGCAGTCTCGTAGGCGGAGACCGTCGCTGTGAGAGCGGGTGCGGCCGTCTCGGCCGCGGAAATTTCGGGACGCCGCGCGCGAAAGGCGGCCGCCGTCTCGGAGACGGTCTCGTAAAGCGGCAGGAGTGCTGCCTCTTCCGCCTGTCCCGAAAAGGCGAACCGTGCACTGCCGTCTGTGAGTTGTGCGGAGAGCAGCAGGCAGTCGGCGGAAATAAGCTCTGTTTGCCGGAGAGCTGCGGAGAGCGCGGCGGCATGTTGGGAGAAGTCAGGGAGATTGCCGGCTGCGAGCGCTGCGGCCGCGGCTTCCTTTTCGCGCCCGGCGTCAAGAAGGCTCTGCTCCAGCCGGAAATACAGCGACTCGCTCTCCGCGGCGTCTGCAAAGAGGGGAGACAGCGCGGTCACGGACGGGGACACATGCTCGGCGAAGGTAAGACCGGGACGATACTGCGTGAGCAGTGACACCGTGAGCGGCGCAGCGTCTCCCGGCTGTGTCTTCATGTAGTCGAGCATTTCCTGCTCCAGCCAGACCGCGCCGCCGTCACCGAGGAAACCGGTTTCGAGCGGACGTATGGTCGCCTCGAAAAAGGGATAGCGCCCGGCATCCTGCCGGTACGCCTGCACGGCGCGGTCCAGTTCGGCTGCGCAGCGCTCGTCGCCCGGATAGCGGTAGGCGAGGATGCGGTAGCGCGCAAAGAGCGTGCGGTCATAGCGGGAGAACAGGGAATCCACGGCGGCATTGGCGGCGAGAGCGGCATAATAGCGGGTTCCCGCGGTTCGCGCGCTCTCAAGCAGCGCACAGATGAGGGCGCAGCAGGAAGTCAGAACCAGCGCGAGAAACAGTGTGACCGAGCCGCGGAGCCGCATCAGTAGACCTTGCCGGCCTGGTTGTTGATCTCGCCGAAGGCGCGATTCAGGAGGGCAATGACCTGCCCCTTGAAGAGCACCACCAGGGTCACAAGGACCACGAGAATCAGAATGAGCTCAATCGTGGAAAAACCGTCTTCCGAATCAAAAAATCCCGTCGCAAACCGTTTCATGACAAACCTCCTGAATTTGTTTTATGAGAAGCTGAAAAACGCGGGGACAACCATGACAATCATGACGACAAGGAGCATGAGAAAGAGCGGGAGCAGAAGCCTGGTTCCGGCTTCCTCGCCGAGACGCCGCGCCAGATTTTTTCGCTCCTCCCAGGCGAGAGTCATCTCGGCCGCAAGGATGGTGCGGAGGGCGGCGACCCCGGTTCTCTGGTTCTGCTCGAGCAGTGAGGCGAGCTTCATATATTGCCGGAGACCGCAGGCGCGCCCGAAGGCGCGGTACATGCGGCTCTCGCTTTCGCCCGCGCGGAGCAGAAGCAGTGCTCTTTTGAGCTCTTCGTAGGCGGCGCGCGGCGCCGCTTTTTTCTGCTGTTCGGCGCTGTAATCCGCGGCAATCGAGAGCAGGGCGTTGCGGGCATTCATTCCTGCGCCGAGCAGCACGAGGAGCTTGGATACGAGCTCGGGGTAGTCGAGCAGGAGCTGCCGCTGCCGCAAAGCGGCGGCATCCGCCCTGTCCTGCCGCTCTTTCAGGAGAAACAGCAGCGCGGCGACAGCGCCGAGCAAAAGAAAGAGACGCGCTTCGTGGTGTTTCTTTTCGCGGTAGCGGAGCGCATGTCCTTGGTATTCCCGGGGCAGGGAGAGTTCAGGCGCTGTAGCCTGCCGGCTGTCCTCCGCCTGCAGATAGGCGAGAAAGTCCTTGGTGCGCTGTGCCGCCGGATCCGCGGCGGGCGGCAGTATCGTGAGGGGCAACAGGAAGCGGAGCCCCTCGCGCGCCGGTGTATCGCGGAGTGTCACGGTCAGTGTGAGCTCTGCGGGCCCGGTCAGCGCGGCGTTATTCACATTGCCGTAGCTGTCGAGCAGCGCGGGGTCGGAAGAGAGATAGCTCGCCGAAAGGCCTTCTTCCGGGAAAAGGGCGGGGAAGTCGAGGCGGCCGCGGATTTCCGCGAGCGAGGCGTTGCCGTTTAAGACGACAAGCGGCAGCTTTTCCATACAGCGATCCGCGGCAGCCTTAAATTCGGCGTCCGTGTAGCGGCGCGCCTGTACGGGAAGGCAGAGTTCTGTCTCGCCGTCCCCGAGTCCGTCGACAATCAGATCATAGCGGCTGTCGGCGCCGCCGTAGGAATTCCTTGGCAGGCGTGCGGCCGTTTCGAGCGAGTTTTGAGCAGGGGGCCGCAAGGTGGCAAAGAGGTAGAGGGCAAGCCCTGCGGCCAGACAGAGGCAGGGCGCGCGATAGCGTTTCAGCAGGGAGAAAAGTCGTTTTTGCATGACCGCTCCTAGAGGGAAATGGAAGAGATGCGCTGTGACAAGTAGAGCGCGAAGAGATAGGTGGCAAGGCAGAGGGTCATCACGAGATGCCCGAGCAGGGTCTCGTACATGACCCGGAAAAAACCGGGAGAAGAGAAATCGACATAGAGAATCATGAAGAGCGGCACGAGGTTCATGACGCGCTGCTCAAAGCGCCGCGCCGCGGTGAGAGTCAGGATTTCCTCTTTGATCTGGATGCGGTCGCCGATCACCTCGCTGGTGCGGCGCAGGATTCCGGCGAGATCGCCACCGGACTTTCTCGCAATGCGGAGCACCCGGGCAAAGGTCTTGATGTCATCGAGGCCGCTGCGCCTTGCGAAGTCATCGACCGCCTGTTCCGGCGGAATGTTCATCCCGATCTGCCGCAGTAAATAAGAAAATTCGCGGACGATGAGTGAGGTGTTTCCGTAGAGGACGCTGAGTTCGCCGAGGCTCTCGCGAAGTGCGTTCTCGAGGGAATAGCCCGCGCTCAGCGAGGAGGCGAGCAGAGAGAGCGCTTCGCGGAAGGCAAGCAGGAGTTTTCGCCGCCGTGCGGCGGCGAGCGCCTTTCGCTGTGTGAAGGGGAAGAGAAATGCGAGGGGAAGCAGGAAGAGAAAAAAGAGGAGGTTCCGGTAAAAGACAAAGGTGAAGAGAGCTGTGATGAGAAGGGCGCGGAACAGAAGCCGAACGTACTCCCGAAGGGAGAGCGTGTAGCGCTCATAGGACGAGACCGGCAGCATCGAGCTTTCCGCGGCGCCTGAGGGTTCCGACCGCGCGGAGTTCTCCCCGCACCCGGAAACCGTCCTGTTCTTTTTCCTCCTGAAAGGCAAAGAGATCGTGCAGTGCAATTTCGCCATGTGAGACACCCCCGATTTCCGTGATGGAAAGCACACGGCGGCTCCGGTCGCGGAGTCGGCCGAGATGCACAATGAGATCCAGTGCGCTCGCAATTTGTCGTTGAATCGCGGCGAGCGGGAGATTGGCACCGCCGAGCGCCATGGTCTCGAGCCGCGTCAGCATATCGGCGGCCGAATTGGCATGGCCGGTCGAGAGGGAGCCGTCGTGGCCGGTATTCATCGCCTGCAGCATATCGAGGGCCTCGGCGCCGCGCACTTCGCCGACTATGATGCGGTCGGGGTTCATGCGGAGACTGGCGCGAATCAGGTCGGCAATGCGGACTTGTCCTTCCCCTTCGGCATTCCGGTTGCGGGTTTCGAGGCGCACCAGATTTTCGATGTGGAGAAGTTGAAGCTCCGCGGAATCCTCAATCGTGATGACGCGTTCGGTTTTCGGAATAAAAGCGGAGAGTGCGTTTAAAAAGGTCGTCTTGCCGGAATTGGTACCGCCGCTGATGAAGATGTTATATCCGGCTGCGACCGCTTTTTTCAGAAAGGCGGCGGCCTCGGCTGTCAGTGTCCCGAAACCGATCAGTGTTTCCATCGTGATGGGCTCGGGGAATTTTCGAATGGTGACAGCGGGACCGCCGAGGGAGATCGGCGGCAGCACGATATGAACCCGGCTGCCGTCGGGGAGGCGCGCATCCGCAATGGGGGTTGAGACATTGACGCTGCGGTTTACGCGGCTCACAATGCGCTGAATCATATCCTCCAACTGCTCCTCGCTTGAAAAATGCAGGTCGCAGCGCTCTACCTTGCCGCGTCGCTCCACGAAAATCCGGTCCTTGCCGTTCACCATGATTTCCGTGACATCTTTTTGATCGAGGAGTTCCTGGAGTATGTCCAGCCTGCGAAAGGAATTGAAAAGAGAGTTGCGGAGATACAGCTGATCGCTGACAGAGAGCAACTGTGTGGCGCGGAGCTGTGAAATCGCGGCATCAATCTCTGCGAAGAGCGCGGCATCACTTGCATCCTGCATGGCGCAAACCGTTTCAGACAGCTGTTCCCGAAGCGAAGCGTAGAATACTTCCAAGGACTTCATGGGCTCTCCTTTCGTCGTACATATATAAGGACGGTCAAAACGGGAAAAAGGTTCGAAGATTTTCAAAAAAAGTTTTATTTTTTTCGATGCGACGGGAAAACGGTGAAATAGGGGGTTACAACCGGTGCAGCGGCAGGCGGAAGGGCAGCGGGCGTCGGCGCGAGAGAGTGTTTGCGGTGTAAAAGCCGTGCGTCCGGGAAGGTAGTTTTAATCGGCGCAGCGGCGTGAAGAGGAAACGAGAATCAGCGCATGTTGTGACAGGTGAGGACATAGATAAGAGAGCGAGTGCAACCGGCATAGCGGCGGGCAGAAAAGCGGGCGGGCGTCGGCGCGAAGAGAAACCGAGACTCGGCGCGCGGGTGTTGACAGGTGAGCGTGTCGATAAGAGAGCAGTTGCGACCGGCGTAGCGGCGGGCGGGAAAGCGGGCGGGCGGCGGTACGAAGAGAAACCGTGAGTCGGCGCGTGGGTGTTGACAGGTGAGCGTGTCGATAAGAGAGCAGTTGCGACCGGCGTAGCGGCGGGCGGAAAAGCGGGCGGGCGGCGGTGCGAAGAGAAACCGAGATTCAGTGTGTGTGTTGTGACAGGTGATAACTAAGAGAGCGGTTTGCGGCCGGTGTATCGGAAGGCAGAAACATGCGCAGGGGTCGGCGCGCGAGCGTGTTTTGCTGTGTGGAAGCCGTGCGATAAGGAGAACAGTTACAATCGGTGCGGCGGCAGAAAGAGGGCGCATAGGCGGGTGCGCGAGGGGCTTCTGCGGAATTGGACAAAAAAAGCGCGGTGCTGTAAAGTAAAGACAGCACTGCGCGTTACAGACAGGAAGAGGAGGCTTGAGATGAGAAAAGACGACTGTATTTTTTGTAAGATTGCGAACGGCGAAATTCCGTCGACGGAGATCTGTGAGAACGAGGGATACCGCGTGATTCTGGACCTCGGTCCCGCATCGAAGGGACACGCTCTGGTGTTGCCGAAGGAACATTACGACAATATCACGGAGATGCCGGAACAGGCAATCGGCGAGGCGTTTTCGCTCGCAGGCAAGGTCGGCAAGGCGATGCAGCGCGGCCTCGGCGCCGCGGGTTTTAACCTTGTTCAGAACAACGGCACGGCGGCCGGTCAGACGGTATTTCACTTCCACATCCACATTATCCCGCGCTACGAGAACGGCCCGGAGATGGTTGCGTGGACCCCGGGTAAGGCAGAGCCGGAGGAACTGAAGGCAACTGCCGAGAGCATCCGCAAAGCGCTCTGAGCACGGCGATGGAGCTATATCGGAGAAGTCGAAATGCGCCGGTCACGGATTGGATGATTCTCATCAATGTGCTGGTGTTTCTCTACACCGCACTCCGCGGCGGCATGAGCGACAATGACATTCTGCTTCGCTACGGCGCGAGCTATACGCCCTATATTTTCGAGAAGCACGAGTACTGGAGACTGCTCACGGCAGCTTTCCTACACTTCGGCATACGGCATCTCGGGAACAATATGCTGGTTCTCTTTGTGACCGGCGATAGTCTGGAGCACGCACTGGGGCATGTCAAGTACCTGGTATTCTATCTGCTTTCGGCCGTCGGCACTTCGGCCTGCTCCTATGCGGTCGAGGTGTGGATGAGAAGAGAAGTGCTGAGTGCCGGCGCTTCGGGCGTGGTCTTTGCCGTGCTCGGCGGTCTGATCTGGGTGCTCATCAGAAACCGCGGGCGCTTTGAAGAGTTCCGTATCCGGAATCTACTCTTTTTCTCGGGGCTTATGCTGCTTGGCGGCTTTATCTCCGAGGAAGTCGACAACGTGGCACACACGAGCGGTCTTCTGATCGGGTTTCTGCTCGCGGTCGTGCTTTACCGGCGACCGGCAGTCACGCTGTTCAGCACGGACATGACCTGAGCCACGCCGTTGGCGCTGCCGCCCGCTTCCATCGCGGCGAGGTAGCGCGCGCGGTCGGCGTAGGTTTCCCGCACGGCGGCGAGTAAGGTATCGCGCGACAGGGCTTCTTCCTCAAGGACACGGGAGTAGCCCTGTTTTTCGTAGGAGCGGGCATTCAGAATCTGGTCGCCGCGGCTCGCTTTTGCGGAGAGCGGAATCAGGACATTGGGCTTCCGGAGCGCGAGAATTTCGCAGATGGCGTTGGCACCGGCGCGGCTCACCATGATATCGGCGAGCGCAAAGTAGTCCTTCAGCTCCTCGGAGACATACTCAAACTGGCGGTAGCCCGGGGTGTCGGAAAGCGCCGGGTCCAGGTTATTCTTGCCTGCGATGTGCAGCACCTGAAATTCCTTCAGAAGGTCCGGCAGGGCGTCGCGGACGGCGGCATTGACCGCGCGGGAACCGAGACTGCCGCCGATCACGAGAAGCACCGGGCGCGAAGCGGAGAAGCCGGTCAGCGCGAGGGCGGTTTCCCGGTTGCCGGAGAGGAGCTCGGCGCGTATCGGAGAGCCGGTCAGCACCGCCTTGTCCTTCGGGAGGAGCGAGAGCGTCTCGGGGAAGTTACAGCAGATTTTGGTCGCCGCGCTGTAGGAGAGACGGTTTGCGAGTCCCGGCGTCATATCCGACTCGTGAATCACGGCGGGAATGCCGAGGCGCTTTGCGGCGCGCA